>ERZ808052.12-NODE-12-length-23605-cov-3.398886_pt1 | contig 23605 bp, 22 predicted proteins | sample MGYA00380200_ERZ808052 | MGnify/ENA primary metagenome ERZ808052 (study PRJEB31490, sample SAMN06133366) | cow dung metagenome | isolation source: H10 | host: cow | place: China: Chengdu | collected 2015-05 ...
AGATATGACGCGCCGGTTTACGGCGAACTTATCAGCCGTTTCCTCCGCGGAGACTTCGGCTCGAACGAGTCCGTACACCCGCAGCTGGTGGCGCTTCTCTTTGCAGAAGACCGCCACGGTGCGGCACCGGAGATGAAGCGCACGCTTCAGGCCGGAGGTACAGTGCTGCTTGACAGATATGTATACTCGAACATCGCATACCAGTGCGCGAAACTCAAGTCAGCCGATGAGGCTGACGACCTCAGGGAATGGATCTTCAACACAGAGTACGGTCAGTTCGACCTCCCCGTACCCGACCTCAACATCTTCCTTGACGTCCCTATCGGATTTGTGGAATCAAAGCTCAAGAGCCAGCGCGGAGGAGCCGACAGAGAGTATCTCGAAGGCGCTCAGGACATCCACGAGGCAGACATTCAGTTCCAGATAAAGGTCCGCGACATATATAGAAAGCAGTGCGAGCGCGACCCTAAGTTCATCCGAATAGACTGCAGTGATGACTACGGCGAAATGTTGCCTCCCGGTGCAATCTTTGCCAAAGTCAAAGAAGTTGTCGATTCAGCTATAAAAGCACAATAATGAAATATATCTTGCAGAGAATGAAGAGGTTCTGTGGATTCATCACAGGTGTTGTATTCTTCCTTGGAGGAATACTGAAACTGATGGACCCGGTGGGAGCCGGATTGGTAATAAAGGAATATCTTGACTTCCTCCATCTGGGATTCATGTCAGTCCTGTCAAAGTATATCGGAGAGGCATTCTCATTGTTCGAGACAATCGTAGGACTGGCCCTCATTACAGGAGTATGGAGAAGACAGACCGGCATCATCGCCCTTTCTCTTCAAGGATTCTTCACTCTTCTGACTCTGGCACTTGTGATATTCAATCCGGAAATGGACTGCGGATGCTTTGGAGAAGCCATCCATATGACCCACGGACAGACTTTCGTAAAGAACCTGATTCTCTGCGCATTGCTGGCAGCTGCATTCATTCCGTCAAAGGACCTTGGAGAGACCCTGAAAAAGAAATATGTATCCTTTGCTATCGTGACTGTTTCTGTGATTGCATTCTGCATATATTCATTGTTGTACATCCCGCTCATTGACTTCACGGAGTTCCGTCACACTGCGCTTCTTCAGGCCGCGGACACATTCCAGATAACAGATGAGGACAGGTATGAGGCAATATTCGTTTATGAGAAGGATGGCGTGACAAAAAGTTTCGACCTTCAGCATCTTCCGGACAGCACATGGACATTCGTAAGCACCGAGACCGTACTTAAGGAAGAATTTCAGGACAACGGCATAAACCTGTCATTCTACAACTCGGTTGGAGAATACGCAGACAGCCTTGCAGCTGAAGGCAACGTCATGGTAATATCATTATATGACCCGCAGTGCAAGACTTCAAGATGGAAGGAAACAGCTGACTTCATCCAAGATGCAGCCAAGGCAGGATATACACCCATCCTTCTTGCAGCATCCACCCCAGAAGACATATCTGTCCTTCTTCAGAATGCAGATGAGGCAACCTGCACAATCATTGAAAGTTGTCTTTATTTCTCCGACTACAAGACGCTCCTCACTCTGAACAGGTCCAATGGAGGTGCCGTATGGTTCAGTGACGGCTATCTTATAAGGAAATGGGCTCGCAGGGCACTTCCTGATGAAGCACAGATGAAGGAAGACCTCAGTTCAGACGTAACGGAAGCAACAATCGGAAAGAGCACAAATGGAAGCCTTGCATTCCAGGGATTCCTGCTCTACGTATTTGCAGTGATGCTTCTATTGTAATGAAACTTTGACTATCTTTGCATCGGAATTAATATAATTAGAAAATGGGAAACAATTCACTTTTGGCAGTATCTCCTATCGACGGAAGATACTCGCGTCAGACAGAACCGCTTAGAGAATATTTCAGCGAATACGCACTCATCAAATACCGCGTACGCATCGAGATCGAATATTTCATCGCTCTATGCAGTATTCCTCTTCCACAGCTCGCTGATTTTGACTGCAGCAAGTTTGAGGCTCTCAGGGACATATACAGGACCATGACCCCGGAAGATGCAGCAAAAGTGAAAGAGATTGAAAAAGTCACCAACCACGACGTCAAGGCAGTAGAGTACTATATCAAGGACCGTTTCAAGGAAATGGACATCATGAAATGGGGCGAGTTCGTTCATTTCGGACTCACATCCCAGGACATCAACAACACTTCCGTTCCGCTTTCATTCAAGGAAGCCATTGACGAAAGCTTCATGCCTCTTCTCAAGGAGGTTCTCGACATAATGAAGGGAATGGCAGAGGAATGGGCAGAAATCCCAATGCTTGCAAAGACTCACGGCCAGCCTGCATCACCGACACGCGTAGGCAAGGAGTTCAATGTATTCGTCGCTCGTCTTGAAGAGCAGATCCGCCAGTTCGAGCAGCTTACATATCCGGCAAAGTTCGGTGGCGCAACAGGAAACATGAATGCCCACAAAGTAGCTTATCCTTCTGTAGACTGGATAGAATTCGGCAATAAGTTTGTGGCGTCACTCGGCCTGAAGAGGTCTTTCCCTACCACTCAGATCGAGCATTACGACAATCTCGCTTCCCTCTTTGACTGTCTCCGCAGAATCAACACAATCCTTATTGACTTCGCACGAGATATATGGACATATATATCAATGGAGTATTTCCGCCAGAAGGTAAAGGCAGGAGAGGTGGGCTCATCAGCTATGCCTCACAAGGTCAACCCTATCGACTTCGAGAATGCAGAAGGCAACTTCGGAGTAGCAGATGCGCTCTACACTCATCTTTCAATGAAACTCCCTATCTCACGCCTGCAGCGTGACCTTACCGACTCGACAGTTCTTCGCAACATCGGAATGCCGCTTGCACACTCGATGATTTCCCTCAACTCCCTTAAGAAGGGTCTCGGCAAGCTCATCCTCAACGAGGAGGCTATCCGCGCTGACCTTGAAAGAAACTGGGCTGTGGTTGCTGAAGCAATTCAGACTATTCTCCGTCGTGAGAACTACCCTAACCCATATGAGACACTCAAGGCTCTCACACGTACGGGTGCAGGAATCAACCGCGAGGTAATCGCTGATTTCATTGAGACTCTGGAAGTGAGTGAAAGCGTAAAGGAAGAACTCCGCGCAATCTCACCTATGACTTACACCGGATTCTAGAAGATTGCCGGTCGGTGCCGGCAATGACAAAAGGTCGGAACCGGCAATGACAAAAGGTCGGAGCCGGCAATGACGAAAGGTCATTCCCGACCTGATCGGGAATCTACTCTATAACATAGACATCGTCGCCAGGGGCAGCAAAATGGAACTGTTCCCTGGCGAATTTTTCCAGGGTATCCCTGTCGGTCTTGAGCATATTGACAGTTTTATCCATCTTTTCTATTTCCAGCTGATACTCCTTGATCTGCCTCTCCTGACGTTTGATCTCCAGACCGGCCTTGGCCCAATGTATCCATGTATTGCCTGGGCCGACAATCCATATGAATACGAATACAGCTGTACTGAATGCCACAAAAACCCTGAAATTCTTGTGCTCACCCTTGAATATGTTACTTAACTTGCTCAAAACAGGACCAATTAATGCATTAACTTGACAAAAATAGTTAAATTTGTCTGATTTTGATATAATAAAGAAAATACAAACATATAAAAACATCAAACATGAAACCTACACTTCTTGTACTGGCAGCCGGAATGGGCAGCAGATATGGCGGACTCAAACAGATGGATGGTCTTGGACCTAATGGAGAAACCATCATAGACTATTCAATCTACGATGCAGTTGAGGCCGGATTCGGTAAAGTAGTATACATCGTTCGCGAGTATTTCAAAGAACAGATGGAGAAGCACGTAAAAGAGAAGTACGGCAATGTTAAATGCATTGACGGAGAGCCTCTCGAATTTCAGTTCGTGACTCAGGAACTGAATAAGATCCCTTCACAGTTCACTCTCAATCCGGAACGCGTTAAGCCATGGGGAACAGCCCACGCGGTACTTATGGGAAAGGAAGTCATCAACGAGCCTTTTGCTGTAATCAACGGTGACGACTATTATGGAAAGGAGTCCTTCAGGATTCTCGGAGACTGGCTCAGAGCCAATGAAGGAAAGACCGGAGAATACGCTCTCGTAGGATTCGAACTTGACAACACACTCTCTGAGTCAGGCGGAGTTTCACGCGGAGTCGGAACAGCAGACAACACTGGCTATCTTACAGATGTCGTTGAGCATCATAAGATTGCAAAAGCAGAAGACGGAAAGATATATGGAGAGAACAACGTGACCGGCGAGACTGTAGAGCTTGCTCCTAAGTCACTGTGCTCAATGAACATGTGGGGATTCACACCTGACTACTTTGAAAACAGCGAGGGTATCTTCACAGCATTCCTCGAGAAGAACATCAACGAGCTCAAGTCAGAGTTTTACATTCCGTTCGTAATCGACAGCATCATCAAGAACGGAACAGGAAGATGCGAACTTCTTTCTACTCCATCACGCTGGTTCGGAGTAACATTCCAGGAAGACAGACCTGGTGTCGTTGCCAAGTTCCAGGAGTTTGCTGACAAGGGTATATACCCTACTCCATTATACAAATAATGAAACGGTTTTTCAAAAGGCATACGGGAAGAGGTTCATACGACCTCTTCTCTAATTATTCCCACTTCATGCCGGGAATAGGAGGAATATTCGGCATTCTTACGCTTTTCATTCTCGGAGCTCTCCTGGGCAACATCCTGGTTCTCGGACTTCAGTTCATCTCTCCGGAGTTTGCACAGGAGTATGGCACCATCATATCCTATCCTGTCATGTTCATCCCAGCTATGCTCTATGCTTCAGCAAAGAGCCGTTTTGATGAAAACTTCACGGTTGGATATAAGATGGACAGCAGCAATTTCGGAAGGTTCTCCGGATGGAGTATGGCAGCAATAGTATCAGTGGCCACCCTTGCTACAGCCTTCATGACAGACGCTCTATCTTCACTCATGCCTCCGATGCCTGAATGGCTGGAAGCAGCCATGAAGCAGCTGCTCGACGCGCCACTATGGATCACATTGATTTCCGTATCCGTATTCGCACCATTGTTTGAAGAATGGCTTTGCAGAGGAGTCGTGCTCAGAGGCCTGCTTGCGAAGAACAGTCCGATGACAGCAATAACAGTGTCAGCTGCATTCTTTGCGATAATTCACCTCAATCCTTGGCAGGCCATTCCGGCATTCATACTCGGCCTCCTCTTCGGTTATGTATATTACAAGACCGGATCACTGAAGCTTACCATGCTGATGCACTGTGCAAATAACACAATGGCAGCCGTATTCAGCAGAATACCCGCCTTCGAAGAAGCCGAATCTTTCATTGAGGTAATGAATCCGTGGACATATGCCGGCATATTCCTATGCAGTGCGGCATTCGTAGCCTCGACAATCATCGTCCTCACAGGCATACCTCATAAGGAAGGGAACCTGGGAGGATGCGACAAGGCCTAGGCTATCTTCTTGCCAAAAGGCACAAGAGCCAGGACAGCCATCTTGAAATGCTGTACTCCGAATGGGATGCCCACAATCGTAATGCAGCAGAAAATACCGAAACTTACGTGGAGGAGTGCTATTTCAATTCCGCCGAACAGTATCCAGAGTACGTTCATAAGGATTGCAAGGCAACCTCCATCGTTTGTATCAGAAACGGCCTCATGTCCGAACGGCCATAATGCAAAGACTCCAATCTTGAAAAGCTGCAGACCAAAAGGTGCTCCTATGATTGTGATGCAGAACAGAAGGCCCATCAGAAAATAATAAAGCGCAATGATAAGGCCTCCAAGGATTAGCCAAAGGAAATTAAGGAACAGATTCATATTTTATAACTTTACAGATTCAACAAATTCTTCTGCAGGGGCGATGGCGTCGAGCTTGCCCACATCGAGAAGGCGGAGATTTTCGGCTTTCACACCATAGATCGGAGTCCGGGATGCTGCCCAAAGATAGAAATCCTTTATCGGAAACCTTATTCCATTATCATTCTCTAGTCCGCTCTCGCACACATACTCGTCCATCAGAGCTAAGACCTTGTCGGAAAGGATATGGATTCCTGAAAACGCCAATGCGGCACACTTCTCCGGATCCACCTGCGGATCAACGAGAATCTGATCGCCGGTATTGACATTCTTCCAGCCTATCAGACGCATCGTATCAGGATGAAAAAGGAAATAACGCGAACTCTTTCGCGCACTGACCAGGAGAGTCGCGACCGCATCCGGACGAACCTGCGACTCAAGCCACCTTATGTCACAGTCTGACAGGATGTCCACATTATGAATCAGAAATCTTCCGCATCCCTCAAGATAAGGTCTCGCCTTGAGGATGGCACCACCTGTCTCCAGAAGTCTGCAGCGTTCATCGCTGAACTGCACTGACATCTGAGACGCATCAGCGATTCCTGTGGAAGACATCCACTCCTGATTCTTCACCCATTCCTCTATCTTGTCGGCAAAATGATGCACATTTATCACGCATTCATTGATTCCCGACTGCATAAGCTTCCTGCAGGTATGCTCCAGAAGCGGTTTCCCTGAAATAGGTACAAGTGCCTTGGGAAGAACATCCGTCAATGGTTTAAGACGGGTTCCGAGTCCCGCCGCAAATATCATGGCCTTCATAGTATTTCCTCTATTTTCTGTTCACGATGGATAAGACGAACACGCACATGCGGATATTTATCAGCCAGATGATGAGCGAGATGCTCTGCACAATAGACCGAACGATGCTGGCCTCCTGTACATCCGAAGCTTACCATGAGACTCGTGAATCCTCTGGAAGAGAATGTCTCCACGTGAGGGTCGACAACGCCATATACGTGTTCCAGAAAACCTGTTATCTCACCGTCTTCCTCAAGGAAATCAATCACCGGCTTATCCCTTCCCGTAAGTTTCTTATACGGTTCATATCTTCCCGGATTATGAATTGAACGGCAGTCAAAGACATAGCCTCCGCCATTGCCGGACAGATCCTGCGGAATGCCTTTCTTGAAAGAGAAACTGTACACCTTGACCTCCAGCTTGCCATCCTGCTGCGAACGCGCAAATCGAGGAAGAGCCGCAAGCCTTCTAAGGACTGAGTCCAGGTATGGATATGATTCAAACGGCATCTCCAGCTGAGAGTCAAGTGACGCCAACGCTTCCGGAATATTTACGACAAAAGCAGCCTTCTGCTCGACCAGCCCCCTGAAGCCATATGCTCCAAGAACCTGCATAGTCCTGAAGAGGACAAACAGACGAAGAGTGTCAATGAATTCCTCACGCCCTATAGAGACATATGCAGACAAGGCATCCAGGTAAGCATCAAGCATCTTCATCTTAAGTTCCTGTGAATAGCCTGCACGAGCATGCCAGATGAAGGATGCCACATCATAATATATAGGTCCCTGCATTCCGCCCTGGAAGTCAATGAAACAAGGATTGCCGTCCTTGACCATCACGTTTCTAACCTGGAAGTCGCGATACATGAAAGTATCTGCTCCTACAGCTGTCAGATCATCTGCAAGCCTCTCAAAGTCATCCTGGAGCCGGTTCTCATCGAACTCAAGACCAGAAGGTTTCAGAAAGCAGTATTTGAAATAGTTCAGGTCAAACAGAACCAGTCTTCTGTCAAATCTGCGTATCGGATGACAGATAGAGAAATCAAAGTCCTCGGCTCCTTTGAACTGAATGTCCGGCAGACATCTTATGGTCCTGCAGAGAATCTCTTCCGAGGCCTCCGAGCCGATCATACCGAACAGAGCCACGTCACCCACATCTTCCTGGATATATGCCACGGCATCATCGCTTGCCGCATACACCTCCGGCACCGGTATCCCTTTAAGACGGAAATGGGCAGCCATCGCAATGAATGCCCTGTTTTCATCAGGATTCACTCCGATGACACCTATACAGGATGACTGATCGTCACCCAATCTGAAATATTGTCTGTTGCTCGCCGAACCGGTCAAAGGGCGCACATACTGATGATTGCGCCCGTAATGGCGGCGGAACAATGTAAAAAGTCTGTCCATACGATTCAATAATTTGCGAATTTACGAAAATTGTAAGATAAAAAGGTTACATTTGTATGGTTATAAACTATAAAATGATGCTTAATTACGCATATTGTTCCGACAAGTACCAGTACACAATGGGAAAGTCATTCTTCGACAGCGGGATGAAGGACAAGACCGCGATATTCAACCTTTTCTACAGAAAAGCACCTGAAAACAACAACTGGGCTGTAGTCAGCGGTACAGACGAAGTGATCGAAATGGTGGAGAATCTGGGCAACATGGACCCGGCCTTCTTCGAGAAGTTCCTCCCTGGCGAAGAATATGCAGAATTCAGAGGATACCTCTCTTCAATGAAATTCACCGGCAACGTCTATGCAATGAGAGAGGGAGAGATTGCTTTCCCTAATCAGCCTATCGTCATAGTGGAAGGCCCGCTTATCGAAGCCCAGGTTCTGGAGACCCCAATGCTCTGCATAATGAACCATCAGATGGCTGTTGCGACCAAGGCATCAAGAGTGTGCAGGGCCACCAACAGGCCGGTAAGCGAGTTCGGCTCCAGAAGAGCACACGGACCGTGGGCCGCGACATACGGAGCAAAGGCCGCCATCATTGCCGGATGCAGCACCACATCCAACATACTGGCTGGAGCAATGTTCGACTATGGCTCGACAGGAACAATGGCACATAGTTATGTGACCTCATTCGGAAGCAGTGTTTCAGGAGAGTACAAGGCATTCGACACCTACATCAAGACCCACAGGAATGAAGGACTTATTCTTCTGATCGACACATATGACACTCTCAGATGCGGAATCCGCAACGCGATGAAGGCATTCAGAGATAATGGAATCGATGACAGCTACTCAGCAGGCTACGGGGTACGCCTTGACAGCGGAGACCTTGCTTATCTCTCAATGGAATGCAGAAGGATCCTTGATGAGAACGGATTCACAGGATGTAAGATCTTTGCAACCAACTCGCTCGACGAATACCTGATCACAGACCTGGAAAGACAAGGAGCCTGCATAGACTCCTATGGCGTTGGCGATGCAATTGCCACCAGCAAGGCTGCACCTTGCTTCGGAAATGTATATAAACTTGTAGAGATTGACGGAGAAGCTGTCCTCAAACGCTCCGAAGACAAGATCAAGCTGATAAATCCGGGACATCAGATCACATATAGAATAATGATAGAAGACCCTCTCAAGGGTGAAATATTCAAGGCCGATGTAACCTGCCTCAAAGGCGACACTCTCAGCAGACAGATAGAGAACGGAGAAACCTTCACCATCTGCGACGAATACGACCGATACAAGAACAAGACATTCGAAGCCGGAACCTATAAGGCCCTTACTTTACAGAAGAAAGTCATCGAAAATGGCGTACGATGCAACAAGCCTTACACTCTCATGGAGAAGAAGGAGTTCTACAACAGAACACTCATGCATTTCAGCCCAAGTGAGAGACGACTCATAAACCCTCATTATTACAAGGTTGACATCTCTGACGATCTTTACAATCTCAAGATGGAGATAATCAACAGGCTCAGCACCGAAATAAGAAACTATAAAGGATAGGAAGACATGAACAACGAAGCACTTTTAATAGTCGGAGCTCCATGTAATGAAGCAGAAAAGATACTGACATTCATTCAGACTAAGACCAAAGGACTGAAAGGTGAGGAGCACGAAATCCTTGACACTTTCCCAATCCTTTACATACGAAACGATGAGGGACAAATCTGTAAGGAACTAGCTCCATACATTGCCGAGGAGCTCACCTTTGACAATGGCCTGAATCAGGCAGAACAGTCTTACGAAGAAATCCTTGAACTGCTTGACACAACAGACGTATATGTCTGCGGTGATGCGGGTGCAATATGCGAGGGGCTCAAGGCCGCCGGATTCAACACTCACCTGCTATAAACTAATACAGAATAACTTATGGGATATGTACAAAAGGCGGTCGATAGCCCGCTATTTGCACATATCCCATATTATTATTAACTTTGCCGTCTTGTTAACACATTTGCGAGACCGGATTTATGAAGAATCTTTTGGCAAAAATATGGGTACCGCTCCTGCTCGTGAGTTTGGCTGCATTGCAGTCATTCGGAATAGATGCAGGCAGGGCCATCGGATTCAGGAAGATCTCCGACTCTTTGAGTGTCAACAGATTGAGCGACTCTACGCACGTTGACTCAATCATTGTCGACAGCATTTCTGCAGACACTGTCGCAATCGATTCACTACCTGCTGACACAGCGGTGGTACTGACAGCACGCGACACCATTGTTGTTCCTGATTCCCTTAAATACACCGATCCTTTCTTCTACAAATATTATATCGCAGTCAAGGACTCTGCAACAAGGGCTCAGGTGCGCGACTCACTCATCCAGGCTCAGGACACCCTCGAGCTTATGATGCTGGACTCTCTTTACGTAAAGGACTCCACAGAGGTTGCCACGGCAAAATTCAACGCTTGGTACAACTCCCTCACAAAGAAGGAACGTAAGAAATATGACTACGAGCAGGCGCTTCCCGGCAAGATAGCTGAACTCAACAGGAAGATGGAGGTAAAGGACAGCATAAAGGCCGCGAAGGACAGCGTAATAGCTGCAACTCCACGCATCCTTGAGACATTCGCGATTCCGGACTCGATGCAGTACAAAAGAATCATCTCATGGAATGAAGACAGATATTTCCATGATGTCAACCTCAAGGAACTCGACACCACATACAATTACCATTTCAACGAATATCCTTTCTACAAAGAAGACATAAACACGACATGGCTTGGAGTATCAGGTTCTCCTGAAATGACCTACAACTATTTCAAGAGGACACAGACAGACAATGCCATCTTCTATACTCCTCTCCAGAGATACAGCTACTCTCCGGAGACCCTTCCGAACTACAACACAAAGACTCCCCACACTGAACTCGCTTACTGGGGCACCCTCTTTGCGAACAAGGAAAAAGAAGAGTCAAACATCCGTGTGCTTACCACCCAGAACATACTTCCTGAACTGAACCTTACTCTGGAGTTCAGACGTTTCGGAGGCAACGGAATCCTTAAAAGAGAGGACACTAACAACAGAAATGTAGTCATTGCCAGCAACTATATGGGCAAGAGATACCTTATGCACACAGGCTACATATATAATAAGGTGGCAAGAAGCGAGAATGGAGGTATCGTGGACAATTTCTGGATCAGAGACACAACGGTAGATGCACGAGAGATTGACATCTATCTCAAGAATGCAAGCAGCACTACAAAGAAGAACACATTGTTCCTCGACCAGTCATATAGAATCCCTTTCACCTTCCTTGAGAACCTCAAAGGCAGAAAGGAGCGTAAAAGACAGGAAGCCGTGCGCGACAGCATCATGACCAGCGGGGATTCACTCGCAATTGCCGCCCTTCTTGAAAATGAAACACTCGACGAGATAGAAGAGACTGAAGTTGCAGTTGACACCGTCAACAAGGACATCACGACAGCCATCATCGGCCACAGCAGTGAGTACAGCGTATTCAGAAGAATCTATCAGGACGACATAAGTACAAGCGACGACCTCGGACGACAGTTCTTCAACGACAGGTTCTATCTGAACCCGACCAGAAGTGCAGACTCTTTGAGGGTAATGAAGTTCGAAAACAGATTCTTCATAAGACTCCAGCCATGGAAGAGTGACGCTATCGTATCCAAACTCGATGTAGGAATCGGCGACAAACTTGCCAACTACTTCACGTTCAACACGGCTGACTATGTCCAGGGAAGCAGCAACACTCTTCTCAACTCGACATATCTCTATGCAGGAGCAAGAGGACAGCACAAGAAATATTTCACTTGGGATGCGAAAGGTGAATACACATTCCTCGGATACGAAATCAATGACTTCGGTATCCATGCGAATCTGGCATTCAGTGCCTATCCTTTCAGAAGAGACAGGAAAAGTCCGCTCACTTTGAAGGCACATTTCGAGACAACACTCAAGGAGCCAGACTATTATGAGCAGCATCTCTGCACAAACCACTACATGTGGAACAACGACTTCGGAAAGATTTCGTCCACAAAGATCGGAGCAGCTCTTGAAATACCAAGATGGGACCTCCACGCATCATTTGACTATGCGTTGCTCAGCAACAACATATACTATGATACAGAAGGCATTGTAAGGCAGAACACAGACCCTATGAGCGTAATGACGGCTTCACTCAGGAAGGATTTCATTGTATGGAAATTCCATCTTGACCATCAGGCGCTTTTCCAGCTGTCATCAAACAAGGATGTGATTCCTCTGCCTATGCTGGCCTTGAACCTCAGGTACTATCTGCAGTTTGACGTCGTGAAGAAGGTGATGCAGATGCAGATCGGTGCCAACGCGGCATTCACCACCAAGTGGTATGCTCCGGCATTCAACCCAGTGCTTGGAGTATTCCACAATCAGAATGTCGCTGAATACGGTAACTGCCCTTACATTGACGCATTCGTCAATATCCAATGGAAGAGGGCATGCATATTTGTCAAGATTGTCAACGTCAATATGGGCTGGCCGAACAAGTCAGCAGACTATTTCTCTGCAGCAGGCTATATTGCACCGCAGAGGGCAATCAAATTTGGAATTTCCTGGCCGTTCTACATACAGCCGGGAAGAAATAACACAAGCACCGGCGGAACCGGGGCCTCGGGACGAGGCGGCAACGGTTCCGGTCTGCCTAATGGGTTGAGCGCAAGCAGATAAGGTGCGTAAGAAATTATTAGATGGTACTAACGGAAAAAAGAAAGAACAGAATCAGACATTTCGTCACGGCTATATTGATCATCTTGATTGTCCCCCTCTGTGAGAGAGGAAAGGACATGATCGGAGCCAGTACGGTTAACGCATTTGCAGGAAAGGAACTCATCTGCGCCATTGACCTCGGTGACGACATGTACAGTTCACACGGTCTGGAGACCGGATTCAACTATGAGCTTCTCGGCAGGTTTGCAAAAGATAACAGATGCAGCCTGAAGATTGTAGCTTTCAGCAGACATACAGACTACCTTGATTCACTCAAGGCAGGTAAAGTAGACCTTGTGATAACACACGGACACGATCTGCCTGAGATTGAGGGTATCGGCCTGACCAGAAAAGTGGATGAGTGCTCCGTTTGGGCGGTAAATGCAGAAAACGGACAGACAATCCGCCAGATGAACAGCTGGATCAGCCATATCACTGCTTCACCTGATTTCACAAAGATGAAGAACAGGTACAGCGGCTCATTCAATCCTCACAAGCGCGCGGAAAGAGGCGTGGTGACGTCAACTGTCAGCCCTTATGACCACCTGATCCGCAAACATGCCAAGGAACTTGGCTGGGACTGGAGGATGCTTGCGGCTGTCATTTATCAGGAATCAAAGTTTTCCATCAATTCCATTTCACACAGAGGAGCCAGAGGTCTGATGCAGATAATGCCTCAGACAGGCAGGTATTATGGTGTTGAAGATCTTCTTGATCCCGACAGGAATCTTGAAGCAGGAGTAAAACATCTCCAAAGACTCCAGAATCTTTGGAAAGGAACCGGAATGACAGAAATGGAGCTCATAAAGTTCACTCTTGCAGCATATAATGCAGGAGAGGGACGTATTGCAGACTGCCGTAATTTTGCTGCAGCAATGGGCCATGACAACAACAGCTGGGATGAGATACAGAAACTGATTCCTCTGATGAGAGAAGACTCAATCCTTGCTGAACCGTCAGTAAAGCTCGGAAAATTCCAGGGACATGAAACAATAGCATACATCGACAGCATTCTCAGTCTGTACGATGCAATATGCACAATCTGTCCGTCAGTCTAGTTATCGGACCCTCACGGTGTCAGCAGGATCAACCCTTGAGATGAATATGCAAGGGATAAGCAGAAGGACCATAATGACTGCAAAAGAGAGCAGGTCTGCTGCCAGAACAGTTCCCCAATTGATATCCACAGGGACAAAAGACACGAAATAATTCTCAGGATCAAGTCCGATGACATGTGTTCTGCTCTGAACAAGACAGAAGACAAAGGCAAGGACATTTCCTATGCACATTCCTTTCAGGACCAGCGCCGCTGAACTTGAAAGGAATATTTTTGATATGGACCTGTCTGTCATACCGAGGGACTTAAGCAGGCCGATGGTCGAGATGTTCTCGAAAAGCATTATGAGCAGGCCGGAAATCATATTGAAGCCTGCGACTATAGTCATAAGCACGAGAATGAACAGGACATTGAAATCTATCAGTCCCAGCCAGTCGAAAAGCTGCGGATATCGCGAGATCACTGAAGAAGCATAGACAGATTCATCTGTATCCCTGGTGCCTTCATAAGCCACAGAACCGACCAGATAGGCAATATCCTTCATATCCTCCTCATTTCTGAATGATGGGTCCAGAAGTATTTCAAGCCCGGACACCTGCTGTCCGTCCCATCCATTCAGTCTCTGCAGATCAGCCAGAGATGCGTATACAATCAGCCTGTCATCAGTCTCAAGCATTGCATCATAGACTGACGTAACCTGGAACTGCCTCATCTTAACCTTGCCACCTACAAAATAAGTCAGCATCCTGTCTCCTGACTTAAGGTTAGCTATCTCTGCCAGACGACGTGGGATGGACACTCCGAGAGCTGTAGTATCCTCTGTCTCAACGCCCTTGAAGAGTACGCCGTGTATATTGTCATCATTCTTCACAATTCCTGCACGATATATCACAGGACGTATTTCATCCACACCTTCAATTTCTTCGATCTGAGGCAGATATGATGGAGATGCTGTCACACAAGCCTGACCGTCATACGGATCCGCGTTCTGCGGAGTAAGCTGGACATCACCGCATATATCGGAAAGGCCCTGCCTGATTTCATTACGGAAACCGGAAGATACGGCCAGAGCGATTATCATCACAAGATAGCTTACCGTGATCGAGACCACGACAAGCCTTCCCTTGAATCTGAGACGTGAGGCTATGAAGAATGACGCATCCATATTACTTGCTCAACGCATCCAGTCTTGCCTTTGCCGCCAGCGCATCGCCTTCCGAACCATACTTGACAAGCATCTGAAGATACTTTGATTCAAGCTTGGTGTTCTTCATCCTCCTTGCTGCAAGAGCACTGTTCTTGATGGCAGTATTGTCTTTCGGATCCTTCTTGAGGACTTTAGCATAATACTTAACTGCTGTCTTGAAATCCTCATTGACAAGATAGTAGGAGCCTATATTGTTAATGAACTCGACGTTGTCAGGAAATGTTTCAGAAAGCAGGATGGACAGATTGAGAAAAGCAGTCCTGCTCTGAGGAGAACCTATCGAATAGAAACTGTAGCAGTATTCCTGCATTGCATCCTCGACAAAATCCTTTCCAACTTTCTCATCACCATAAATCCAATCTGCGGAACGCCTTGAAGCCTCAGCGACAAGTGACTTGAGATAGTCCATCGCCATATCCGGACTCTCCTTTTCATATGCAATAAGAGCATTCGCCTTCACGAAACGGAAATCAATCCTGTCCGGGTACAGATTTACAGCCTTGTCTATCGTCTTTATAGCCTTTCCATAAAGGTCATCATCATAGAATGTCTCCTGATAGTAATATATATCCCTCTGAAGACTGTCCTTGAGCACGAGTACAGGTTCCATTCCAAGGTACCTCCTGTTCTCCTTCTTCACAACACTTATAGACTGCGCCTTCGTGAGATAGAAATCAAAGCGTGCAAGAAGAAGCCTGGCATTGGTTGAATCCACCTTTTCCCAGTTATCGAGAACGGTCTCTACACCCACTCCTGCAGCTCCAAACTGCGAAGACAGCATATTGTATCTCTGCTCATATTTCTCAGACGGCGTCTGTGCCGACATCATTGCAGTCATGCACAAAGCTGCCAAAACAAGTATCTTTCTCATATCTGCTTTATATTCATTCTGATGCGTCTGCTCTGCGGATAGAGGTTATTGCATCTGTTTCCCAAATTCTTCACAAATCCCAACGGTAATCCCTGATAAGTCACAAGGACATAGCCTTTGGGAGCATCATCCAGACGAATCGCATCCCTATGCAGGAATGCAAGTGCAGTATTCCTGTCTACCTCTGCCCTCGGATATGCATCCTTCTCAAGGACAATTGACAGCGCCAGGTCTGCATCGGGAATAAAATCCTTTCCCTTGACAGTACCGGCTGCACAACCGGCCGCAATGACATTCAAAGAGGACTCAAGAAATGCTATATCCTGAACCAAAGATGCCGGCAGGGCAATTATCGTCTCGCCACGCTGCCTCAGATTAACATCTATGGAGAAGAGACTTCCAGCAGACTCTGGAATTGGTGTCCCTTTATCCTTCGACGGTCTGCTTCTGAATTGCTTAGGTTCATAGACTCCACTTGCAGCCACAGTCTTCTTCACTGCTGAACAATACTGTCCCTCACCCCTGACAAATCCAGGTACTAGACTGAAGCCATACTCTGTGGCTATTATTCCTTCGTATGGACTTTCCGGATTGACAAACACCGGACTACCTCCAAGATTATCGGATATCCACTTCACATTGCCGTCATTCTCACAACGATTGAATGTACAGGTAGAATATACAAGCATGCCACCTTCGGCAAGCGAAGGCCAGACGTCTGCAATTATTCTTCTCTGTCTGCCCTCACATAGAGCCACATTATCCTCTGACCACTGTTCCCTGGCCTGTTCATCCTTCCTGAACATACCCTCACCGGAGCAAGGGACATCGGCAAGTATGATATCGAAATACCCTGTAAATGATGCAAATGCCTTCGGATCATCAGATGTCACGACCACATTCGGATCACCCCACAAAGCTACATTCGAGGCGAGCACTCCAGCTCTCTGCTTCATGACCTCGTTGGCAACAAGGATGAACCTGTCACCGCAAGCCTCTCTCAGCGACGCAGCAAGGTCCGTCGTCTTCCCACCAGGTGCCGCACAAAGGTCCAGCACTCTCAAAGGACGCCCCTGAGGCAACTCATATCCCTGCAGAAGCCTTCTGAATACATCACCAACAAACATTGAAGAGGAATCCTGCACATAATATGCACCGGCATGGAAATCCGGATCCAGAGTAAACACAGGTCTCTCGTCAAGCAATACCCCGTGCCTGCTCCACATTACGGTCTCCCCTTCCATCCTGTCGGCCTGCTTGAAAGGATTGTAGCGGACAGCGACGGAAGCCGGCTCCTCAAAAGCAGAAAAAGCGACAAGCGCATTTTCACGGCCTATCGCATCTTCCAAAAACTTTCTGAATGATTCCTTTATCATCTGTTGAACCCTTCCGGATACATTGACGGATCGATTCCTTCCGGAACCCTGCCTTCGGACATAGCCGCAATCGCATCGACAATCTTGTCAAGCGCGTCCTGAAGCTTTGAGCCAAGAAGAGTCTTCATCATAAAGTTCAAGTCCGCATCAAGACTGATGTGATAATCTGTCTTATATGGATCAGATGAAGCATCGAAATGCATTGAAAGAAGGAACTTGAACGGTGCGCCGTCGTCAGCAAAGTCTATTCTTGAATACGGAACCCTATCCGTAATGCGGACACCTATATTGAATCCCTGAACCACAGCATGAAGGGAATCATAATCAGCCGTCACATCCGCCTTCTTCTCTTCCGGAAGGAAACGGACAAAATTGCTCATATCGGTGAATACCATATAAAGCTCATAAGGAGCCTTCGATACCACCGCGGTCTTACTCTTTATCTGCACAGACATGACCTACTCCTTTCCCCATACTGATGGAGAGATTCTCCACTCCTTGAGAACTTCTATGTCTTCCGCCTTTACGTAACCTGTCTCTGCTGCAACCTCGATGAGGCTGTCATAGTTTGTCAGCGTAGTAAGCTCGACATTTGCATCCTCAAACGCCTTGCGTGCCTGATTGAAGTTATACGAGAAGATTGCAACCATACCCATGATGTCTGCACCCGCATTCACAAGAGCGTTCTTTGCAGCAAGGCTGCTCATGCCTGTAGAAATAAGGTCTTCCACGATAACCACCTTTGCACCCTCAGGAAGGATACCCTCAATCTGTGAGCCTGTACCATGATCCTTCGGTTTCGGTCTCACATAGCAGAACGGCTTTCCAAGAAGATGAGCTACAAGGTATCCATGTGCGATGGCACCTGTTGCCACGCCTGCGATAACCTCAACATCAGGATAGTTCTGCATTATGATTTCCGCCATTCTGCGGCATACATTTTCTCTGCTCTCCGGATAAGAAAGAAGACGTCTGTTGTCACAATAGATAGGTGACTTCCAGCCGGAAGCCCATGTAAACGGATTCTCAGGCCTCAACATGACAGCCTTGATGTCCAACAGTGATTTTGCAACTGCTTTCTCTACTGATTCCATAATGTTTATATGATTTTATCGTTTCTTCTGCCTATATTTGCCTCGGACCGACGTCCGATGACAAACACATATCGTGCAAATATAACCAAAACAAATCAGATTACACAAAAATGCGCAAAATATATCTTGAAAAGAGATGCATAATCATCTGTACGACAGACGACCCGGCGCTTGCCGACCCTAATGCAATATGTTTTTCCATCGGCAGCAAGGAGGACATAGGAGACCTTATCACTCTTTTTGAGACTTCAGAATCACTTCAGCGCATCTACATACCATCTGAAGACATCGAGGAGACATATGCCCTTGTCAGGGGAGAATTCCTTGAAGTAAATGCTGGAGGAGGGTTGGTAAGAAACCGGCGTGGTGACTTTCTTCTGATCAGCAGAAACGGGCTTTGGGACCTCCCGAAGGGGCATCAGGACCCCGGGGAGGACATCAGCGTGACAGCCCTGAGAGAAGTGATGGAAGAGACCGGGATCGACAATCTTCAGCTAAAGGACCTCATTTGCATAACTGACCACTGCTATAAAAGGAACGGGATATGGCACCTGAAGCACACCTGGTGGTACGACATGCTCGACGACAAACCTATCGATCTCATCCCGCAGACGGAAGAGGACATTACCAAGGCCGCATGGGTCGCCAAATCCAGCCTGCCGGCATTCCTCAACAACACATTTCCATCAATAGCAGAGGTGTTCCGAGAGGCAAAAGTATAATTTTTGCGGTCAAGTGAAACAAAAGAATAAAAATACCGTATAATAGATTGTATTTTGCATTATAAACGTTCCTTTACAAGGTAAATATGAAACTTTCACAATTCCAGTTCAATCTTCCGGCAGAAAAGATTGCCAAAGAACCACCAAGATGGCGAGACGAGTGCAAGCTGATGGTTCTTCACAAATCAACAGGAGAAATCGAGCATAAGCTCTTCAAGGATATCATCGAATACTTCGGAAAAGGTGACACCTTCGTTCTCAACGATACGAAGGTTTTCCCTGCAAGGCTTTACGGAAACAAGGAAAAGACAGGAGCTGATATCGAAGTGTTCCTGCTCAGGGAGCTGAACCGCGAACAGAGACTCTGGGATGTGATTGTAGACCCTGCCCGCAAGATCAGAATCGGAAACAAACTCTATTTCGGCGAGGATGACAGTCTGGTTGCCGAGGTAATCGACAACACCACATCACGTGGAAGAACCCTCCGTTTCCTTTATGACGGAAGCTACGAGGAGTTCAAGGAGACACTCTTCGGACTTGGACAGACTCCGGTTCCGGACTGGGTGAAGAAGGAAGTGACCGAGGAGGACAAGGAGAATTTCCAGACAATCTTTGCAAAGAATGAAGGTGCAGTGTCTGCTCCGGCAGCAGGTCTTCATTTCAGTCGCGAATTGTTCAACAGAATGATTCTCAAGGACATAAACAAAGCATTCATCACTCTCCACATGGGTATCGGCCACTTCAGGGAAGTTGATGTGGAAGACCTTTCAAAGCATAAGATGGACTCTGAAAGGCTCATCATCAGTCAGGAAGCCGCAGACCTCATCAACAAGACAAAGAGAGAAAAGCACAAGGTACTCGCAGTAGGCATCACAACCATCCGCGGCCTTGAGACATATGTCACAACAAACGACGAGGTCAACGCATATGACGGCTGGACAAACAAGTTCATCTTCCCACCATACAGATTTGCAGTTCCTGACGCCATCGTATCCAACTTCCACAGGCCAGGTTCGACAATGCTTATGTCTGTAGCTGCATTCGGAGGTTACGAAAACGTAATGAAGGCATATTCTGTTGCACTCAAGGAGGACTACAATTTCGGTCCTTACGGTGATGCCCTCCTCATCATCTGATGAGATGATCATAAAAAAGATTGAATCTTATAAAGAAAAAGAAAAATCTATTATAAAAAAGAGAAAAACCGGTCTTCCGACATCTTCGGGAGGCCGGTTTTCCTGTTTATTTGCAGGTATGAAAGATTTTGAAGAAAAGGCATACCTATGCGCATTGAACAGGGCTTTCGGATTCAAGCCGAAGATTGCCACAGCACTCATATCGCATTTCGGAAGCGCATCCGAAGTGTTCTCGCTCAAAGAAGACGACCTGATCAGGATTCTCGGTCCTCACTCCAACTGCCGCGGCTGCTTCAGCCTTGCATCAGTGGAAAAGGAGGCACAGGAACTGGAGAAACTTTCCAGAGAAGGGATCAGTTTCATCGGATGTACAGAGGAAGAGTATCCCGCTGCACTAAGTCAATGCGAGGACGCTCCTGTGGGACTATACATTAAAAGCAGAACACCGGCAGGAGAACTGTTCCGCCCAAGAAGGGAAATAGCCGTAGTAGGCACTCGGGACCTATCGCTATACGGGAAGGAATGGTGCGAGAAAACAATTGAAGCACTGTCCAGGACCAGCGAACGTCCCAGAATCATCAGTGGTCTGGCGCTCGGAGCAGACATCTGCGCCCACAAGGCTGCCATGGCAAACGGGCTGGAAACCATTGCCGTAATGGCAACGGGGCCTGAAAGCATCTATCCTCACAGACACAGAGAATTCGCAATGCGTCTGAGCGAGACGGATGGATGTGCCCTCATCACCGATTATCCTCCGGGAACATCTCCATTGGCGATACATTTCCTCAGAAGAAACCGCATAATAGCAGGACTGAGTGAAGCATTGCTGCTGATAGAGTCAAAGATACGGGGAGGAGGGATGATGACATCCAGACTTGCGTTTTCCTACAACAGAGACGTCTATGCACTTCCCGGACGCATCGATGACATAAGATCACAAGGGTGCAACTACCTCATAAAGAGCAAAATCGCAGAACCGATCACCTCAACGGAGGAACTGACAAGGAGCATCGGGCTCACATCCTCCGGTGCAAGTGTCATAAAAAGTCCGGAAACGGCTCTCACTCAAGCATATGCAGGCAGAATCACAGAAGACAGAATTTCGCTTATGGCCGACCTGCTGCTGGCTATCAGGAAAGAAAGAGGCATAACACTTGATGAACTATGTGACAGATGCAGGATGGACTATGCCCAGGTGTCAATGCTTGCAGGGATGCTCGAAACCGACGGATTCATTTCAATAGATCTGCTTCAGAGATGCAGCATAATGTATCGCAAATGAAATTATTTATTACATTTGCATTATGTTTATCGACACTCACTCGCACCTTTACGACGAAGCCTTCTCACAGGAAGAAGACCTCGCTGTGGAACGTGCCGTCAATGCCGGAGTCACCAGGATGGTTCTTCCAGACATAGACTCTTCAAGCAGAGATGCAATGTTCTCTCTTGCGGACAGGCACCCGGGCACATTGTTCCCTTGCCTCGGCCTTCACCCCACCTCAATAGGGAAAGAGTGGAAGAACGAGCTTGATGCGGTCATGTCCCTCGCCGGAGCCAAAGAAATATGCGCCATCGGAGAGATCGGAATTGACTGCTACTGGTCCAGGGAGTTTATTGAAGAGCAGAAAGAAGCTTTCAGGACTCAGCTTGAGCTGGCATCAAGAATGTCACTTCCGGTAATAATCCATTCAAGAGAATCTACTGAGATCATAATCAACATATTGAAGGAATGCAGACATCTTGGCCTGAGGGGTGTGATGCATGCCTACAGCGGCAGTGTCGAAACATACAGAGAACTACAGAAGATCGGCGACTGGTACATCGGAATAGGTGGTGTACTTACATATAAGAAAGCCTCGATAGCAGAGACAGTCAAGGATATTCCTCTGGACCGTATCCTTCTTGAAACCGACTCACCTTACCTGACCCCGGTCCCTCATAGAGGGAAGCGCAACGAAAGTGCTTACATTCCTCATATTGCAGAATTCCTTGCAGCCAGAAAGGAGACCGGAACAGATGAGGTCGCATCAATTACTACACAAAACGCAGAAAAACTATTCGGAATATGACACGACAGGACAGGGCCTCCATCCTCCTGATCTACACAGGAGGAACCATCGGAATGAAGGAAGATCCGATCGAACAGACACTCAAGCCATTCGATTTCAGCCAGATTCTGGCAGAGGTTCCGGAGCTGGGAAAGTTTGCACACAGGATCGACTCCTACACATTCACCCCATTGATCGATTCTTCGGACGTAGAGCCTAAACTTTGGGTGTCGATAGCAGAGCTCATAGAAAGGAAATACAACGAATATGACGGATTCGTGATTCTGCACGGAACTGACACAATGGCATATTCGGCATCAGTGCTCAGCTTCATGATAGAAGAACTGACCAAGCCGATCATATTCACCGGAAGTCAGCTGCCGATCGGCTCTCCGAGAACAGACGGTAAGGAAAACCTGATCTCATCAATAGAGATTGCGGCAGCCAAAGATGAAGCCGGCCATGCCGTCGTGCCAGAAGTATGCATATTCTTCGACAACATGCTTATGCGCGGCAACCGCACGACAAAGATCAACTCAGATAATTTCAGGGCTTTCCGTTCTGAAAACTATCCTCTTCTCGCAGAAGCCGGCATAAATATCAGATACAATTCATCGGCCATACTCTCCCCTACTGACTGGAATGCGCCGCCTGTCTTCCACAAGAATCTGGACACAAGGGTATCCATTCTGAAGATACATCCCGGGATCACGCCACAGGTGGCCTCCGGAATACTGTGCGGAGAAGACAGCAGAGCCGTCATAATCGAAACCTACGGTGCCGGAAACGCCCCGTCAAAGGAATGGTTCCTGTCACTGATCAAAAAAGCATCAGGAACGGGCAAGATCCTCCTGAACGTAACACAATGTCTTGCAGGAAGCGTGAACATGGACATCTATGCCACAGGAAAATGCCTCAAGAACGCAGGTGTGTGCAGCGGCTACGACTGCACCACAGAAGGTGCTCTGGCAAAACTTTACTACCTGATGGGATGGTCCAAGGATAACGCCCTGGTCAAGGAAATGCTGGAGCGCAGCGGCAGAAAGTGCGGTCTGATCGGCACCAATGGCAACATGATCGGCGACCTGTTTATCGAAACCGAGCGCACCACACCCGATTCTTTCGAGCTGTTCCGTCTTTTTGGCGAAATGTCTGATGAGGCACATTTGCACTCAGAACATTTCTTTCACCAAGAGAAAGAAGGTATGCCATTGCATCAATAAAGCCTTTTGTTACCTTTGTGAAAGGAAGGGTTTCCTTTAGAGGATTG
>ERZ808052.13-NODE-13-length-21965-cov-7.937546_pt1 | contig 21965 bp, 29 predicted proteins | sample MGYA00380200_ERZ808052 | MGnify/ENA primary metagenome ERZ808052 (study PRJEB31490, sample SAMN06133366) | cow dung metagenome | isolation source: H10 | host: cow | place: China: Chengdu | collected 2015-05 ...
GAGGCGTGTGGCAAGTGCCGTATCCTGAAAGGTAGGGATGCCGAAATGCTCTATGCCGACTACATCGAAGGTAAGCGAAGTTATATGGATATTACTTTGGAGATACGGAACCGTTCTATAAGGTGACAATACCGAATTATTTGCAATATTCCGGTATTACAAATATTGTTCTTGCAATGAATATCAAAAAGAGATGTAATATGCTTATGGTTAGGTTGATATATATGTAATTTATAGTGTAGGACGAAGCTTATAGGTGAAATTTACGACTGTTTATACCGATTTATTTGCAATATTTCGGTATTCCATTAGCCAGCATTGGAAGTGTTACTCTTAATTCTGATTATTAAGTGTATAATACTGATAAAACAATATAAATATGCGAGAATCTGCTATATTTAGAGAATTAATTACTATCTTTGCATTGGAAGTCAAATTGTCGTGTATGAAACTTAATAGAATTAAGACTGTTTTAGTGGAAAAAGATATGTCCCAAACAAAATTGGCAAATGAGTTGGGAATGAGTTTTAGCACAATAAATGCCTATTGTTGCAATAGGCAGCAGCCATCCTTGGAATTGCTTTATAAAATATCTGAAATATTGTCAGTTAGTGTAAGAGAACTTTTGTTTGACAACAAGAAAACAGTATAGCTTATGGATAAGAATCTGAAAGATATAACATATTTCATTTCGTTCTGTATTGAACAATACATGAATGAAAAAGGTATAAACGAGGATGAAGTTATCTCGATATTCTCAGAGTATGGTGTTTTTGATTATTTGAAAGATTATTTTGATGTTCTCCACACTCAAAGTAGACAATGGCTTGTTGCGGATATTGAGGAATTTATAAACGATAGAAAAAAAATAAGCATATGATTCTTTATCACGGAAGTATAGAAATTGTTGATAACCCAGAGATCCGTATCCCAAGCAGATCTTTGGATTATGGTTCAGGGTTTTATACAACAACATCTTTTAAACAAGCTGAAGATTGGGTTAAACGGAAATTGAATACAAACATTCACACTGGTTACGTCAACGTGTATGAATTTGACGAGAATATGATTGAGGGTCTTAAATCTTTGCTTTTTGAATCACCCACTGAAGAATGGGTTGATTTTGTGATGGATAACCGCACTAACAAAGATTTCAATCACGATTTTGATATTGTATATGGTCCGGTTGCCAATGATAAAGTATATGCCGCTTTTGCACTCTATGAAGGAGGTATTATCGATAAGCAGAATCTTATCTCTGAATTAAGAGCATACAAGTTAGTAGATCAATATCTATTTCATACAGACAAGGCTTTAAAGGCCTTAAAATTCATCGAAGCTAAGGAGGTCACATTATGATAGGCGAAATTAACCAAGGCAATCTACACTTACTATTACCTTCAAAGGTAAGTTGGTTGGCAAGCATGCTTGTTGAGTATAAGGGATTGAGCATTGTTGATGCCATTAAAAAGGTCTATGCTTCTAATTTGTACAAAAAACTTAAGATTGAAAGTACAAAGACATGGCATTTAGGGCCAGTTGCATTGTATCAAGAATTAGAATCAGAACTCACATAAACTTTTTTATATACTCTGTATATAACCCATTATCAGGCAATTTACGTCTTGAAAATTGTGCGAGTATGCTTTGATAAATTGAAGAAAAAAGCATTACCTTTGCAGTCCATTTAGGTATAATCTGTAAAAAGTTAAAGATGCAGCAAAATAGAATGAACATATTAGCAACCACTCTTGATCGAGGCACAAAATGCTTTGAGGGTATGCTGTATACCACTATTTCATGCATTGAACCAACAGCCTCTATTGGGAATACTATCCAACTGAAACATACACGAACCTGGATATTATAGATGCAGATATCCTAGTTACGAAGAATAGACAAGAATCGTTGGAAAGTCCCTACCAAGCTTTTCAACGATTCTTTGTTTATGCCCATTGGTGACGTCTTCCTCTCCGTCATTTCCGTCCAATGGAAATCAGCAAATCAATTATTAACCACGCAGTGATGCGTACAAAAGAAGAACAGATTATGAATTACAAATTTGACGGAGCAAAGGTGTATTTTACATCAGATACTCATTTTAATCATGCAAACATCATCGGTTTTTGCAGTCGTCCGTTCAAGAATGTGAATGAAATGAACGAAACCCTCATTGCTAACTGGAATCGTGTAGTAGGAGTGGACGATATTGTCTTTCATCTAGGTGACTTTTGTTTAGGTGGCTCTGCTGAATGGACAAATGTACTGAACAGATTGAATGGGAAAATCTATCTTATTGTCGGGAACCATGACATGAAGAATCTCAGGCAAAGCTATTACGATAGATTTGAAGAGATTGTAATGCAGAAGCACATAGAGATTGGTAAGCAGAAGATTTATCTGAACCATTGTCCATTCTTGTGCTATGGTGGAGCTTACAAAGATACTTGGCAATTGTTTGGCCACGTTCACACCAGCAAGAATAATACGGGTAAAGATGCATCCCGATTGAATATGCTATTCCCTACACAATATGATGTAGGCGTAGACAATAACAACTTTACTCCTGTTTCTTTTGACCAAGTCAAGGCAATAATACAGAAGCAGGTTGAACAATTTAACAAGAATAACAGAAATGGGAACTAATGATAGACAGATAATATTTAACAGGCAATTCTTCATTGATTTGGCAAAAGATGCCGAATTAAACGTCTCGCATATTAGAGAATTATCCGAAGTAGAGAATCATGAAATAGTTGTTGGCGACAAGTTGCTTGATATGCTTGTTGAAGTACAGTCCCAATTTGAACGATTGGAAGCTATGGGTGATGACGACTTCAGAGCATTTCACATAGAGATTCCTCGCGCTACTCTTGATGAATGGGGAAACTGCGAACAGGAAATCGCTGATGGTGAGTATAAAAACCGAGAGGAGTATATTGAAGATTGGAAATCATATAACCCAATGGAAACTTATTGGTTCCATGTAAGTGTAGCGAGATACAATGAATATCGTTCTTTGATTTTCAACAACAAGAAACTTCGACATTTTGTAATCACCAACCGATCATCGTATGCATTGCGAGAATCCGGCTTTCAAAATGGCCAATGGTATGAGGATTGTTTGACAAAGATATTTTCATACTTGAAGATCTTGATTGATGCCATAGTGTCTAATCCTGATGGTTATAATGAATATGTAGCAAACAATCTCCCTTATCAGTTGCGATATGGTCGCATCGCTCGAAAAGATTTCAATAGGATTGACCCTCGTTTCAAGATAGAAGTTGAAGATAGGGAGTGGGCAATAAAAGCATTGGAAGCCTCTGTACGAAATGAAATAGCAGAACCTTTAAGCACAATGACCATCAGACAATACTGCAAGTATTTTCGTATAGGTCATGAAGCTTATGTCCGTTATCACCAAAAGATATCTCCAAAGTATACCAGGCGTATAATTCCGAAGGATACCCCTGAAGAACTGTTGGATGTAGCATATTACAATAGGGCAGAATTTAAGCAAATAGATGAGAAATACAATCTCGACAGTGAGGCCGATTTTAAGAAGTTCGCAAGAGACCACTATGGAGAATTGGGCTTTTCACGTCTGAATATTTGTGCATCCAACTTTCAAAGAAAAGGTTGGGTAATAGATGTGTATAATAGCTATTCTGCTAACGTTGATGTTGCAATAGATGTTGCGACTGCTATATATAAGTCTGGTGCACCATTGGATATATCTGATGCAGAAAAGTTGTTGAAAATACTCAATGAGGAAGATTATGTTGGCCTTTTGCCACGTACTTTCCATGACTACATGAATCACCACGATGAGGGAACAGTTTATGAATTGCCATGGGAGTACCAACTTAGTGATAAGTCAGAATCTCTGCTTACAAAAGCTCAATATGATGAAATAATCTCTCTGGCCGAGTGGGATGAAATAGAAAAAGTTAAAGTTAAAAAGTAACGAATAAAATTATGAAGATACAATACGCATCTGATATACATTTGGAGTTGTCAGATAATTCAAGATTTATAAAGAGTGAGCCATTTGAGGTTACTGGTGATGTGTTGGTTTTTGCAGGTGATACCGGTTATTTACGGGATAGAACACTCCCTAATTTAAGATTCTGGAAGTGGGCATCGGCAAACTACCGAGAGGTGTTACTTGTTCCTGGGAACCACGAGTTCTATGGAAATGGTGATGTGTTAGCCTATGGCGATAGCTGGAGTCGTGAGATTCTGCCTAATGTGCATTACTACCAAAACAAGGTTGTGAGAATTGATAATGTTGATTTTATCCTCTCAACCCTTTGGTCGCACATTCGCCCGGAGGATGAGTATTTTGTACATCGTGGAATGAATGACTTTCGGCAGATTCTGTATAATGGTCGTCGCTTTACGCCTGCTGATTTTAATGCTGAGCACGAGAAGTGTCTGGACTTTATCAAGCAGAGTGTAGCTGAGAGCACCGCCGAGCGTATCGTGGTAGTAACTCATCATCTGCCATCAATGGCCGTTGTGGCTCCCGAGCATAAAGGCAGCTTGCTGAATAGTGCATTCGCTACAGAATTGGGCAACTTTATTGCTGATAGCCGCATAGATGCGTGGATTTTCGGGCACTCACACGCCAACGAGGAGGCAATCATCGGGAATACACGCCTTGTCTGCAATCAGCTTGGCTACGTCTATTACAATGAGCATCTTGCTGGATTTGACGGCAAACGATTTATAGAAATCACATAATTGAAAATTTAGTGAATTTATGAAGAACCTATCAAATAGATATTTTTACGAAGTCCATTACTCTGTTGATGACAATGGAAATATCCATCGTTGGAATGGGGATGTATATGCAGATAGAAAGAATAGACTTTACAAAACAAAAATGAAGCCTAATGACCTGCCTGAATATTATTGCATAGTGCAAAGGTATGGCAATCGTTATGATATAATAAACGCCAGTGGAGTTGTTGATATAGCATACTCTTGGGTTAAGGAAAATCATTTTATGAAGGACTCTGTTCTACGTATCTCATACACGGGAGAATTAAAACCATACTATGAGAAGTATAATGTTAATGGGAAGGAGATTGTAAGTTTTTCACCTTCATATACCAATGAAGATGAAATGATTTTCGGCAATAGCATCTTTAAATTTCTTGCTTATTGCAAAAAGTATTCAAGGATTAGCCTGAATAAGGTAAGAAAGTCTTTCATTGAGCAATGTGAATGGTTGAAGAACAACGAACCTGGATTTGCTCCTCATAGTGGCAAAGATGAAAATGGCAATACTGTTTTCCCCGACTTTGGAGAATGGTTTGATAACAATATAAACGATTTAATAACACAAACATAAAATAAACAGTTATAGATTATGAGTTTAGATGTAACAATAATATACAAGAAACCTAAAATGGTGAAATACAATGCAACCCATGCTGCATGTGGTAGTACTTTCATGATTGTTCCCGACGATGTAGCCACAGAGGAGACAGAGTGGAGTGCAAACATCACTCACAACATGAGTAGAATGGCACTGCAAGTTCCCATCTGTGTTAAATACAGGAATAAGGAGTATAAGGGTACTTTATATGACTATGTATGGGAGCCTGGAGAGAATGGCAATATTACCACCTCTATAATGAGTAAGATTCTTGCTCAAGGTATCGCCTATATGGTTGAGAATAGGAAAAAACTCCTTCCTTTTAATCCTGCAAACGGATGGGGTTCTTATGATGGATTTGTTCCTTGGCTGATAAAATACAAGGAGGCCTGCGAGGACAATCCTGGTTGCAAGATAAGGGCAAGTATATAAGATTCGCTCCAAGTCAGCAGATAGCTGTTGCTTGGAGCGATTTTCTATCCTGTAATTTTGAATTCTAAATACTCTTCACACACATAATCCGCCAAATCGCTTTAAAAATACATGATTTGGCGGATTATAAATAGAAGAATCACATTATACTGTGATTTTGTCACATAATGCTATCGAAAACAACTCATATTTAACCAAATTCGCAATATATTGTGAATTCTGCTTGTTTTGTTCGTTAAAACACTCTATATTTGCATCAAATACCAATATATTGTGAATATGAAAGCGTTGGGAATGCAGATTAAGGCTCGCAGATTAGCTCTTAAAATCAAGCAACAAGATTTGGCTGATTTGGCTGTTGTGAGTATAAATACAATTGTTGCTATCGAACGTGGTACAGGAAATCCGCGTATTGATACATTACTTTCTGTATGCGATGTGTTAGGATTACAACTTGTAACTAAGTTAAAGGATTAACATTATGAGACAATGTGAAGTGTATCTACACGGAATAAAGGCTGGTGTATTAATTGAAAATGACAATCGTGAGTTTATGTTTACTTACGATAAAGCATATTTGTTGAGTGAAAATTGTGATGCAGTAAGTCTGACATTACCGCTTCGTTCTGAACCTTATAGTTCACCGTTCCTATTTTCTGTATTCGCAAATATGCTATCAGAAGGGGACAATCGCCAAATACAATCTCAACTACTTCGTATTGATCCTGAAGATGATTTTGGAATACTATTGGCTACTTGTCAATATGATACCGTTGGAGCCATTACCGTTAAACCGATAGAATTATGAAAGATTTAACTGTTTGCCCTTCAATATTACAAGAGGGCTATGATACCTATTCGCCTATAGCTCGAAGAACTCTATTTGATGGTCATGCTGTATCTCATATTTTCTCTGAAGCAAGTCCAGACACAGGAACAGTTGAGGCAAATGAAGCTGTAAAAAGTGTTGGACGTATATCGCTCTCAGGCGCTCAGCCCAAATTTTCCATTGTTGTAGATGATGATAAACTACGCTATATTCGTGAAGGAGAACAAGGAACATTCATCCTTAAACCACGTCCTACAGCATATCAAATCATAAATAGAGATTTTTGTGTTGCAAACGAGCATGTAACCATGCAAATTGCATCACAAGTATATGGCATTGAAACAGCTGCAAATGCTATATGCTTTTTTAATGATGGTACACCTGCGTATATTACTCGCAGATTTGATGTACACAGCAAGGGCAAATACAAACAAGAGGACTTTGCTGCATTATTGGGTTACACAAAAGATAACGCAGGATCTAATTACAAATACGACAAAGCCAGCTATGAAGAATGTGCTGAGGTAATCCATAAATATGTCAAAGCAACACTGGTTGATATACGCCGATTCTTTCGCATAATCTTATTTAACTTTGTCACACTGAACGATGATGCACACTTGAAGAACTTTTCTTTGATAGAACGTAATGGTGAATATCGTCTATCTCCTGCCTATGACCTTATCAATACATCTTTGCAGCTTATGAATCCTCATATTTTTGCTCTTGACAAAGGTCTCTTTAAGGAGGGAATGGCATTTTCTGATACTCACACCATCAGCCGTTCTGATTTTGAAGAGTTCGGTAAGCGTATTGGACTTCCTATAAAAGTAATAAAACAAGAGATTGATATGTTCGCGGCAGAACAACCTTTAGTTAAAGAATTACTTGGCCGTTCGTTTCTTTCACCATCTTTGCAAAAACAATATTGGATGGCATTTGATTACCGTCGCAAAATGCTCAATTTTTAAGGCATAAATAAAACAATAATAAATTATCGTTTGCGTTAATATAGCAAACAATGCCGTCGTTTACTTATCGCGCACGATGATTTATAGTACTCCTACAAAAGAAAAAACTAAAATCACACATTTGTGTAATTTCCAACGATAAACATTGAGTAATATCGCTTAAAAAGCGTACCTTTGCATTAGAAATCATTTGGAACGCAAATGCGGTAAGAGGCTGAATATAAATCACTTCAATTTGGTTTCTACCGAAACTTGAAAATGAGCTTGAAAAGCGCGGTACAACACGTATATCGAAATCGTTGATTTTCAGCACGATGAATTTGTGAGTATTTTCCGTGTCATTGTGAAAATGCGAGTTGTACCGATTAAAAGGCTAAAACGCTTTCAATCAATAGTGTAAATGTGTTGCATCGGGAAATAGCAAAGCATATAGCATTGATTATCAGTGATTTGCACTTTCAGCAATAACAAATAAAAAAACCTACTAAATAAGCACATAACATATTGATATACAATGCACTAAGTCTGTATTTTAGCGATTTTTACGTTTTGCTAAAAAGTCAATTTTGTCCCCCGGTTGTGCCCCAGACACTCGAGGGACATAATTTTTTTGTCCCTTTTTGTCCCTCGGGCACTTCGGGGGACAAAAACAGCTATTTTTAGGGATTAAAACACAAGATTACAAACATATATAGCCTAAATGCAAATGACAATTTCAGTAAATGGATGGTCATATTTGCATTTGATATATGTTTTCTTTGTAAATTTCTTGTCCCCCGAGAATATCTTTCACAAATATTCTCCAACATTTTATCGTTTTATATCTAATTTGGTTACCCACATAGAGCGTAAGACGCTATTTATCAGTGATAAATATGGAAATATTGCATAAAAAAAGGAGTACGTTTTAGTACTCCAGATAAATATATAGGTCGTTACGATGCTCTTTTGTTCACTAACTTACCACAATTGATTCAGCCACTTCTCTTTGTGTCGCTCGTGATTGTTGAGGTTTTTGTTGTTTTGTGGTATACATAGTGGTAGCGTTTTAAAGTTAGTACTATGGATATCTTTTTTGTGAGCAGGAAGGGACATTCAACCCCGCCTGCCCTGATGTTAATTGTTTCGGATTATTGCAATCCCCAATCCGTAACGTATCCAGTCGGATTGTAGCCGTCTGCATTTCCAATCTGAACAGTTCCGCCATTGCCATCGCTGACATATACGCCATCGATCGTACCTTTTTCATCCAAAATGTTATTTGGACCTCTACCGATTATATACGCGCCCCATTCTGCAAAATCTTCTGGGTAAGTCCACGTTGCAATCATTGCATCAAGCTCTGCTTGAGTCATATCAGTAAAGATTATCTTGCCCATATTCACCGTGAAATAAGAAGTCATTTCAGCATTACCAATCAAAGCTCCGTATGAAAGGAGGTTCTGAACAATCGACAGATTGAGTGAAGTGTTTGTAAAGACAATATCACCCATCGGTAGCAGTAACTGTCAGTTTGTTATTCTCTTTGTCACGCTCGCCTTCGATTATCACATTAGAACCGTTGCCAATCGAAATGCCTTCCTTCACGATGTGTTCCGCGTTGCCTTTCACTTGGAGCGTCAAGGTCTTGTTATCTGCAACAGTGATAGCATTCAGCTTCACACCGCCTGTACCTTCGTCAAATACAACAGTTACATCTTCTGCTATATTCAAAGAGAGATTATACTCAGTTCCGTCGCCAATGATTTTGCTGCTTTGGGTAATGTCGATGGTTTCACCATCTGCGTACTGCGTTAAATTGATAATCGGTCTTGCATACTCCTCCGCACTCACTCCGTAATTATAGAGAGCCTTGACGAGGTTGCCCATCGACTCGCTATCCTTATTTGCGGAGATATAGTCATTTACGCTGAGTGCAAAGGTTGCGACTGTTTCTTCGCCGTTCTTAACTGTGAAGGTAAACACCTTATCAAAGTCGGTGGGGGCGATGCCTGCGGTCTTGTAAACACCGTCAACAAGCTCGTTTGTAATATCGGTTTCGCCGAGATAGAGAGTGTTGCCGTCTGCAAGATTTACTCTAATCTTGATATAGTTCATCTGTCCGAACGTTACAGTGTAGCCTGTGAAGGCATCACTCGGAGCAACGTTGGTTGTGGGGATTTCTCTATCCGAGCTAACGTAATAGTCGGTCATAGAGCCGTAACCCTTATACTCACTTGCGGCAGAGCCGTATGCGAGAATATCGTTTACAAGCGTAACAAGAGCGGTATCGTCCTTGTATTTTTCACGAAGCGCCAAGAGGTTTTCCTCTACGGTGTAGTCGAGCTTATTTGCTTTTTCTTCGCCGTCCAAGAGAAGATACGCATCGATCTCGTCGCCCATACATTGAGGATTGATGCCGTCAAGCGTGAATACGTACATTCTTGTTTCGGAATCATAAACGCCGCTCACCTCGGTTTTCTTTCCGAGGAAGAGGAATTCCATCGTCAAGGTTTCGGTGCTTACGCCATCACCGAAGGCAGTAACGTAATACTTCATCGAGAGGTCGCCGCCAACGTTGAGCTGCTGACCGTAGATGTGGAAATTCTTCAAACTGCAAACGCATTCGCCGTTAACAAAGTCGTGTGTTTCGGTCACTTCATAGCCGCACTCGGAGCAAACGAGCTTGTGCTGAGTATCGGTAATACCGTCTGCAGGATATGTTGCATTTGAGTGGTCGCATGTCATGCCGCAGCCGTTGGCGCAGATGCCGACCTTTCCCGACCAGTCGTGGGTATCATTCTTTTCGCCGTACCAGTTGGCACAGTTCGCACACTTATAGCCCATGCAAGTTTGAGTGCCGCCGGAATGCTCACCCTCGCAGGTTCCATCTTCCTTGAGCAGACCGCCCAGTGCGCCGTATTTTACGGTCTTATCAGTGGTTATGGCGTCCAATCCTGTGTAACAGTAGATGGTACTGCTCTTTACCGAGCCACCTTCGCCACAGTTAATACTACCTGTAGCGTGATAACCACCTTCTTCACCCATTTCATCTCCCAAATATCCAATATAGTCAGAATACGGGTTGTATCTAAAGGTATGTATTTCAGAACCCGAAATAATCACAACAGGAATCGTTTCAGCCCAACCCATATGATCCCAAGCGCTTCCGATACCGGGAGCAGAAGTCCATCTGTCACCGGCACCATAGGCATATACGACAGCGTTTGTAATATTGATTGTTCCGCAGGACCCCCTGCCTGCTGCACCAATGGCAGCAGCGTAATTATTGTTCGTATATGCATATACAGTGACGTTTGAAATGCTAATGCTACCGGCATTATAACTTTCGCTGCCGTGGATGTACTTTCCGCCAATGGCTGCAGCAAGAGTACCGTGAGCACGAAGAATATTATCCGTCCCGTTTGAGGTAATATTAACTGTTCCGCCCTCTGCTACGAAAATACCACCACATGGTACATCCGAATATTCTGTTTTTGTAGTGCCTATCGTATTGTCACCCAGCACAAATATGGTTGCGTTGCTGCCGGATGCGATATCAATGGCGCTGCCCTCACCAACAGTAATACTTGCATTATTTAACACAATCCGCGGATTTCCGCTTTCTACCTTGATACCGTAGCTGCCTGTGCCGGTGAAGGTGTAATATGCATCGTCGTTGATGACATAGGTTGCAGCAAGGGTTGAGAGGTCAACATCTACTTTTTTACCTGCGTACAGCGCATAGCTCTTGCCTGGCTCGGTAGCCTTTGTGAAGTAATAATAATCAATCAAAGGAATGTCCTCAATATCCCAATCCTCCACATAAATCCAACCATATTGATTTTGGTCATTCTTACCAAAGGAGCCGTAGATATATGCATTGCCGTTTTCATCTACGCTGAAAGGTGTTTCGTTATAAAAAACTTCACTATATTCTTTTTCTATACCTGCAGGTGTAAATCTTCCTGCTGCTATAAAAATGCTTTTAACCTCGGACGCACATGCAATACGGATTCGGCTGTAGTTGCGCTTTGCCTGCGAAAAAGGAATTTGCAAGACACCTCTGTTCTCTATATGGCATTTGACCTCAAGGTATTCATCCATACCCTCTGTCTTTCCTTCCTTCAGCGAAATGGCATCATCCAGCACCTCATAGCAAGGAGCATAGAGGGCTGTAACCTCAAGAGTTCCGTCTTCCTCGTTTTCACCTTCATGGTATTTGAGATAGTCATCGAAACACCATTCTTCACCGTTATAGGTAAGCGTTGCGTATTGTGTGCCGTACTTTTCAGACTTAACGCTAATGATTATTTCATCGTTCTCTACCCAGTGGGTCTTACCAGCATCGGGTACACCGATGTTTGAAGCCCTTGTCTGTGCGTTTCCACCGAAAGCAGGGAAATCACCCACCACGACACGCAAGGCGATTGTTTCTTGTGCATCAGGCTCAAACATTTCATCTTGGTTGCACGATACAAACAATATTGAGAGTGCAAAGATGAAAGATGAAAGTTTCATCCAATTAAATATATTGTTCCTCATATTCGTCATTCGTTTTAGTTTTAACTTTTAACCTTTCACTTTTCACCTCAATTAAGGTCTTCTTCTGAATCATTATCCCAACCAGGAATATCATTACCGATAGTCGTTTTCTCAATTGTCACCTTATCCTTACCCACCTTGAGGTTGAAGGTGTAATTCTTGCCTTTGACAAATGTGAGACCACCTTCTGGAACTTTTACAATCATCGGATTAGGATCGTCAAATGTCCTAAAGAAATATAGAAAATCCGTTCCGGCAGGAATGGTGCCGTCACCGACAATAGCTTCAATTTTATCGTCTGTATAATCGTTTGCATCACCATAATTTATGGCTGCACTCACATTGTGAGCCTCGGTTGAGCTGTAAACCTTTTTCGGTTCCCCACCTTGAACACCAGATATTACCACTCTGTCATTCAAAGAATTGTGAGAATCGATACCAACAAAGTTAAATGAAGGCGGTGTATCACCATATTCGCTACCGTACACTATATTGAATGTGAGTTTTACAAACAAGTGTTCAAAATGAAGGTCAAGCGGTTTGCTTGGATCCTCAATCAGGCTGATGGCAAACATCATATCATAATCGTCAATGCTACCACTAGACTGGTCCATCGATACATCGACATAATAACCGTCATTAGTAAACCAAGCATAATTCGTTTTTCCTGCTACCGCTGCAGCAAAAGTATTGTCATAAAGTTTATTTGTCTTCACAACATTCCACGAAGTGCCATCGTGGTGCATCGCATGACGCTCATACTTGTTGGGATTATCATTGCTCCACAAATCGAGGTTGAAGTCCCGTGTAAATGCTTCGACTGTACCATCCGCTACTATGCTACGAGTTGCCAGACGGATTTCCAGTCCGTCAGTAGGCACAATAGGGTCATCATCGTGGCAGCACGAACTTAAACCTATCAGCAGCATTGGTATGGCTGCAAGTAATGTTAGTTTCTTTATCATATAGTTAATCTTTTAAATATTCGTTAAATCTGTTCCCTCTACAAAGTAGAATGGATATACCATATTTGTTCTTCTGTTTGTTTGTCTGATGGTATAGTCAATCAAAATATTCAAGATTCCTGCTTCTTGTTTCTCTTCAAAATCAATTTTATTGACTATCACTCTCGGCTCAAACAAAACTATCGATTGCTCAATCTTATCCCTAAGCATCGTCTTTGTTGAAGTGGTCATCGTTTCAAAAGCGTATTCCCGTATCGGGCAACCGTAGTCGTAACGATGAACTCTCTCGCCTGGCGATGTGCTTAACAAAGTTATCAAACTTTGCCGGATATTCTCTTCGTTCGCAACCATTTCAGTCGGGCTGCAGCGTCCACCGCCTTTCAGTCTTGGCGGATAGTTCCAAGCAACTCCTAAGAATGTTTTTGTATTTGACATATATATTGTTCTTCTAAGTTTATCCTCCTATTATCACTGTGGGACATCCCATCACTATACTGCCCCCGTGGGCTGTGGTGTCACCCATACGAGCTGCGGGCTTTCCGCCTATCAGCACCGTTGCCGAGCCTTTGATGATGGTGTCGGGCGGTCCCACGCAGGTTGCCATATCGCCCATCACTGCGGCAGGAAGTTTACCAATTAGCACAGTAGGTACTCCCGGACCTATTATCGGACCTCCCACGTGCGGAACGGGTGGTACACCCGGAGTCTGCATCGGGCAGGTGTGCATATCTGTAAGTCTTGCTGCGTTTGGCATAATCAATCAGTTTATCATTACCATTGCGCCTTTGACGGTAGTCTGGCCTGTAGCAGACAACTCCGCTGTGGCATTGCCCTTGACCTTGGCACCGACTTTGGCTGTTACTTTTACATTTGTTCCGTTCACGGCAACATCAGATTTTGCATCGATATTGACCTTTCCGGTTGCGCTGAGCGAGATGTTACCTTTCGCTGTCATCTTTATATCTTTTGCAGATGAGAGTTCGATACCGCCGTTATCCAGCACAACCTTATTCTTGTTCTGGTCAGCAATGGTTATCGACTTGCCCTCATCGCTCATTGTTATCGTATTCTTTGCGGGCGTGTGGATGGTTATCACCTTCTTTTCCTCGTCGAACTCAATGGTGAGTTTCGAGCGGGTCATAATCGCCTTTGTATTGTTCTTGGCTTCGTAGGCAAACGGTGGCTTATGCTTGCTTCCGTACATTCCTCCGAGCACTATCGGGTAGTTAGGATCGTTGTTGATGAATCCCACAACTACCTCATCTCCGGGTTCGGGTAGGAAGAACAAACCTGCCTGATTGGTTGCGTATGCCGTAGCAAAACGCGCCCAGAGAAGTTTCTTATCACCGTCGAGCCACGGAAGTTCTACCTGTATGCGGCACTCCTTGGAGGTGTCACCGTCAAGTTTCTTCACAACTGCGATATGCAAGCCTTCCATTCCTGGCAGAAAGCCTGCTGCGGCAGGAGCAACCACATCGTTCTCTTCGGTTATATTGGTGACAGGTACTCCCATACCCACCTTTGTAATCCATTCGTTTTTCTCAATCGTATGTGTCACGGAGCCTACATACACCTTTCCGTTGAAACGCTTGCCCAAGCCCTTCAACTCGATGATGCTTCCGGGAACTGCTTCAGCCGCTCCGTAAAAGCTGAATGTTCCTCTGTATCGTGCCAAGCCTGCCTTGAGTGCCTGACTATCGGCCCACTCCTTGAGTGCGCTCTTGTCGGTGGGAGCATCGGTCTGTAACAACTGGCTATCATCACCGGCAAGTTTCTTGATGGCAATATCACCTTGGTCGTTCAACGATGGAGCAGATGCTGTCTGCTTTACCTGTTTCTGTGTGGCAGGGTCCCACGACACAGCCTCATACTTGGCATACTGCTCGCTGCCCGATAGTCCACCATCAAAGTCTATCAAATCTATTCCGTAGGTAACGGTCAGTACAGGACTGCCACTAACCTTTGGCTTGAATACCTTAATATCCTTGCCCTCGGTGCAGACAAAAAGTCCGTTGGCATCGGCTCTCGAAAGGGCAAAATCCCAATCAGAGCAGTAGTATTGCACCATTTCGGGGTGCTGATAGGTTGTGGCATCCACCTTCACCGAACCATACGCTTTCAGAACCTCCTTAATCATATCGGAATCCTTCTTCTTCTCGAATATGCGGTTCTTGCGTCCCTGAGTTGCCTGATAAGCAATATCCCTGCACTCCACAACCATCTGCGAGCGTGCCTTACCGCCAATCTTAATGCCTGTTTCAAGGATAACACCCTCGAAGAGTGTATGTTGCTTCTTCAAATCTCCGGCATCGATGCGGATAGTATTGCCAGGCTTGAAGGAATTGGAATCGGTCTCATCGAAAGTCTGCTCGTCCATATTCCCGGCATAGAATTTCAAGGTAGCCTTGCCTATGCGGTTTATGGCGAGATAAATCTGAGCGTAGGTCAACTCGTATGAGTCGTCCAGCGCCTTACCGTCGCAGTAGATAGTCCACGCGAGGATTCTGTCCTTATATTTCGATGGAGAGTCTGCCATATTCTTTCTCTATCTTATTAACTTTTTCTCAATGGCGGAAACAACAATTCTGTTCCTGCCGCTATATTTCTAAACCCGTTAAGGTTATTGAACCTTGCCACCTGTGCCACCAATGTGGAATCTCCGTATGCCTCCTGACAAAGTGCCGCAAGCGTGTCACCATCCTTTACGGTAATGAGGCGTGACATATCGGGAGAGTTCTTCGGGTACTTCTTGCGTTCCTCATCACTGGCCATATAGCCTGTGAGTTCCATAGTAACCTTGGCTCTGAGAGCATCTCCTGCATTATTGAAGAGTGTATAGTCAACACCTATCTTCTTCACCTGCCCCTTGAACATCACCTGCCCATATACAATCTCCACGAATGAAGGGCGGTGTAACTCACTGTTGTAGCAATAGATGCTATCCTCAATCTCCTTGACTTTGGCAGTTGCCGTATCGCCTTTCTGAGTACCTTCTACAACACCTGTACAGTCAATGGTGAAGTTGAAAGAGAATGTCTCGGAATCGTATCTCTCAAAGACATTGTTCTTTCCCACCGCTCCCTGCTGCTTGTCATCGCGGTATCGGATGCCTTTGCCCGTCTTGACAGACTCAGGGTTCAGAAGAACGGTTATCTGTTCTCCGTGCTTGCTCCTGAACTTTTCGTCCGAATATGCCTGTATTAAAAGGTGTTCCATATACTGCTGCTGTTAACGGTCATTTCTTTTTTTCTCCTGAGGGTGGCTTTCCTGTCGTTCTTCCAGTTCCTCCAGCACCTCATTCTTGATTGTCCTCAGAATGTCATCGGACAACTCCTGCCTGCTGATGATCTTCTTCTCGACCACGGTGTTCACCCTTATCTCTTTTATCACTATCGGCATTACTTTATCCTCCTTAGTTTGGTATGTTTAAGGGTTATACTCTCAATCGCAAGTCCGCTGCTCTCTGCATTCAGGTCATCCAGTTTCCATTTATGTGGAACGGCTCTCTGGCATTCCCACGATGCAACGGGATTCTTCTGCTCGTCAAGAAGCGAGATAATCAGTGTGCAAGGCTCTATCTTCTTGTCGGTCTCCTTGAAAGACATACAGTCGTTTACCCAAGTACTGACATTCTCCGACAATGGTTCCAGCGCCCGCGAAAGGACAATGTCGCTGTGGCTTACGCCTGTGGGAAGCCACAGGTCATTGTCCCCCTGCTGAGCCTGCTGCTGCAATGCCAACGTCTGGTCGATACCGCTCACACTCCTGAAAGAGGCAGCAGTATCGCCACTCGGCAGTTTGAATACCACGCTAAAGTGGAACTGCACGGGAGGTGCCCAGTTGTTGGTGTTTGCAGACATTTCAATAATTCAATTAAATAGGTTTAACGCCTTCGTGAGCAAGTGTCAATGTCTCCATTGCCACACTGTTGCCTTCTGCCTTGAAGCCCTCGACCTGCATCTTCTTAGGCCAAGCGTTCACAGCCTGCCAGCTCTGAACAGGATTGCCCGACTCGTCTAGCAATTTGATGGTTATTGTTTCGCGCTGGATGGTGTTCATCTTCACCTTGCCGATATAGTCCCACATCTTCTTGTCGCTAACGAAGATACCCTTCTTGAGAGTGATATCGCTGGTCTTGCGCAGACCGGGCTGTTTGTTCTTCGTGAACTCAGGCGAGTCGCCTGCACGATACTCAATTACATCAAATTCGGTTTCAAGTCCAGAAACCTCTTTGCAGGAGATAACCCCTACGTTGCTGATTTCTACGCTAAAGTGAAATTCAGGAACCGGCCATGTGTTTTGGCTCTGGGTTGCGCCAGTCTCTGCCATAATATTTCAGTTTTAATCAGTTACTAAATAAGAATCAATTTACATTCATTGAGGAGTTAGCTCTTCTGTACCTGCTGCTGGAAGGTAATCTCGATGAACTCTGCCGGACGAGTAATGGCAACCAATACGGTGATACGCATAATGCCATTAAGTACGTCGTCCTGAGTCATTGTTTCACCCAAACCAACTTGCACTGCGAATGCATCTTCAGGTACCGCACCAGCAAGTCCGCCCTGCTTCCAAACGCTGCTGAGGAAACTACCGATCATAGACTTCATATTGAGCCAGGTATTTGCCACATTAGGCTCAAACACGTATGCTTTTGCTGCATTCTTGACAGACTCTTCGATGTAGAGCATTGTGCGGCGTACATTCACATAACGCCAATCCTGAGAATTGCCGTCGAGAGTACGGGCGCCCCAAACCTTTACACCTTCGCCAGGGAATGTACGGATGGCGTTGATTGCCTTTCCGTTCATAGGCATATTGAGGTCTTCCTGCTCAAGGTCACTGATGTCCTCAGTAGGACTGTTTACAAAGTTGATGGATACATTTGCAGGAGATTTCCATACACCACGGGTGTTATCCACCATAGTGTAGATACCCGCCATCGCTGCCGAAGGTGGAAGAAGGTTCAAATAGTCCTTCACCTTGCTTACGGCAAATTTGTAGGCATCCCAGTTCATCAGCAATGCGCTGTGAACATTGTTGCGTGCAGCATCGCTCATATCAGCAAAGCACTCGGTAACATACTTGCCGAGTTTTGAATCCTCCCCGAAAACGGCAGAAAGGTCGGGAGCCTCTTCCCAACGGAGGATAGTGCCATCAATATCCTTGTCACCAAGAACAGAAGTGTTCAGGTAAGGATAGTAGGCTGCACCGTAAGAGAGATAATTTGCACCGATGTTTGTCTGGAAGGTCTCGATCTGCTGTGACATAATCTCGTCTGCACTAGCCTTAGGCTGTACATCGAACAGGGCAAAGCGGTTCTGCATCTCGCCACAATGCTTGATTGCAAGCTGCTGGATGTCCTTGCAGTCTGCAACATTGACAGCTTCAGGAACAACTACCATAGTCACTTCACGAACCTTCTTCAAAGCATCAAGTGCTGCGCCTGCCTTGTCCTTGTCAATCTGGACACCCTCTGCATATGTTCCAACGGAAACTACATAACACGTTCCGCCTCCATTAGCAAAGAACATCACCATATTGTAGTACAAGGTAAAAAGGTTAGCGGGCTTAGCCACCTTGAGTGAAACACCGTTTACCGGAGCACTGCAATAGAGCAAGTCTGCATCGGTCTCTGCCGGTTCAGCGACAGAAAGATTACATACAGGCAGCGGTGCTCCACCAAAATACTGAGTAAACTCAGTCATTGAAGTGATCTTCCAAGGTTTGTTAGCCAAAGATTCCGAACCGTTAACAGCCTTCTCTGTAATTCCGATGAAAGCGGGGATGGCTGTCGCGGCCTCGACAACAGTTGTTGAAAAGGCGTTCTTCTCTTGAATGTAAACGCCCGGGGTCTTCATTTGTGCCATACGCGTTAATGAAATTTGTTAAACAATAAAGTTATCTGTAATTCAGATTACATTCTCGTTTAAGGATTACTAAAAGTAGCAGACTTGTCTCAGTTTATCCGCTTCGCTCTTAAACCGGCCCGGTGTGGGATGCTCTACGCTGCGCAACAGTACTTGCTTTTGGCGGTTACTGCTTTCGGGGGTAGCAATCAGATTCAGCCGGAAGTCATAGCGTTCCCGTATCGGCACTGCCTTTTCCGATACGGTGCGGTATGCGTCTCTTCCAAATTCATTTGTCCTTTCAAATGAGTTAAATGTCAATAAATTCTTATCTGTATCAAGTCTGAGCCGTTCTGCAGGGAGTTCTCTATTACTGCTTTGCTTTATGAGAATGTATTCCCAATAACGCTCAGGGGCCTGAAATCTTATCGTATCGCATTTGGGAGTACCTTTTACCGCTGCCTGCCATACATCTTCCGTAAGGCGGAGTGTGATGGAGCATAGCGGCATACCGATACGCCTTTTGCTTTCAGTATCTGTTATCACATCTGTGGCATTGGCATTTCCGTTAGCCAAAGGCAGACTCAATGAGTACACTGCCGATGGTTCGAAGCCTTGCCACTCTGTATATAGCATGAATGCAGGGTCTGATATCGACAATCCGAATGCAATGGCATCCGAAGCGGTATCAACGCCTGCACCGTCAGCATCGTACAATACCGTCCACTCGTTCTGTGCCGTCTGGCGGAACAGCAATCCGCGCTGTGACATCAGTTCCTGGCCCGTCGGGAGAACTGCACACTGCAAGGCACGGCAGATACTTCCAACGAAGTAATCGTGCTCTATGCGGAAGTTGTATAATGGACGATAGGTACTCATATGTCCAACATTTTATGTTTGAACAACCGTATTGTCTGCGGTAGAACCGCTCGACTTAATCTCATTGGAGTCTATAATCACTCCGGTAAGCTTACATACTACCGATGGATAGTATTGCCCACCCATAGTAGTCCAAATATTATGGAAATCGAACATCGAAACAGTCTCAAGCGTCAGCGTGTACTTCACATTGTCAATCGAAAATCGTTGATTCGACTGTATGAAAGCCAACGCAGTAGAGAATATCGATAATGATTCGGTATATTGCTTCTCCTCAAACACCGCAGCAAACATCACCTTCAGGTTCAGCAAAAACGGTGCGGCAGAGGCTGAATAACCTCCATTATTGGTCTGCATATTGCCAGCGATACCTCCGGCAGTCTCACGCTCCATATTGACCAAGGAGACTATGATTTTATTAGGAGTCTCACTTGTACTTTGGCCGATATGACCCACCTCCGCCAATCCTTCAGGACGGTGATGGTACCGACTCAAGTAACTGTTGAGCTGCTCAGCGCAATATGTCAGAACCTTTTTAATCATTGTCTTTTTCTGTTTCTATATTCTCTTTTCTCCACTCATCAGGTGTTTGTCCTGTAATTGTTATGAAGGCCTTTTTAAATGTATTAGGATGAGGATGACCTACTTTGTATCCGATATCGAAAATCGACAGTTCTGGATGGCTTTTCATAAGCCTTTGTGCCTCCTCCACTCGCAAGCTGTTGAGCCATGCAGAGAAGTTCATCCCTTCCACTGTATTTACATAGTTCGACAGGTCGCTCGTGCTGATTCCTAATTCTTCAGCCACTTCGCACTTTTTCAGTCCGTGGCGGTGATAGTGCTTATGCCTCTTCCATTCGTTTACCTTCGTTTCTATTTCTTTTAATCTTTCTGCAAATGTCGGTTTAGGACGTTTTGTCATATAATGTTCCCAGTCTGTATCCGGCATGTCTAATATTTTTAAGTCGTTGTTAATTGTTAATATTATATTTTCTTCTCTTGATGAGCAGGTAGGCCTTGACTTCGTCTTCCTCCTTCGCACCTCAGCAATTCAAGTAAACTTGATTGCACTCGGTTTGGCGTCGGTTCAGGCCATCCTGCCCTGTGTATGATTATTCGTCTGTTGGAATTTTCTTCACAGTTACATCACCCTCACAAGATGTAGCAGCATCTGCCAAGGTCAGTTGGTTGCCACTTGAATCATAATAAGCAGCACCATTTGCCAACAGATCGGTCAGCGTAGGACAGTTGGTATAAACATAAATACTTAATCCACCGGGGAAGGTTGCACCCGTTCCTTCTTCATTGTAAGAGAGGAACCCGGTTTTACCGCTTGTACTGATGTCACAATCCCCGCCAGTAAAACTACCGCCGGCAATCAATGCTATGGTGGCGCTATTTAAATGCAAAGCTTCTACACCACCATCAAAAGTGCCGCCAGTAATGGTTAAGGTTGCAGTTTGAGGATAAATCGCTTTATTTGTTGCTTTGAAGGTACCGCCATTGATTACAATGGTAGGTGAAGAAAAACCGTACACAGCGTATTCTCCTTCAAAAGTTCCGTTGTTTACAACCAAAGTGCTTTCATCGCATACATATACTGCATAATGTAACAAGTTTTGAATCTTTCCCGACTTACTTTCAGAACTATCGTCTATGGTAAGTTTTGCACCATTATCTATGTCAATAGTTGCATGACCAGTCTTTCCTGTCAGTGTATGTCCATTCAGGTCAAGAATAATTACGCCAGCATCCATAAGGAGGTCTTGCTCAACATCACCATACTCATTCGGAATGCCTGTAACCTCCATATCCCTCATAATCTTGACGGTAGCAGGATTTTCGGTTGTGCCAGTCTGTTCTGCTTCATCAAAGGCTGTTTGCAGGTATTCTCCCTGATAGACTTTGTAGGTGTTGGTTGTTGCATCGTATTCAGTTGGTATTAATTCCTCTGCCACACCGCCATCAATCTCTTCCTTATTCCAGTCCGCTACAGTGACATCATCAATACTTACAACGTCTTTACCTACTTTCAACGAGAATTTGTAATGCATGCCTGCTTCAAGACCGGTATTCGTCAAGAAGGCGTTGACAGGTACATTCAGATTGGTCTGACGGCCGTCGTCGGAT
>ERZ808052.14-NODE-14-length-20338-cov-5.413109_pt1 | contig 20338 bp, 18 predicted proteins | sample MGYA00380200_ERZ808052 | MGnify/ENA primary metagenome ERZ808052 (study PRJEB31490, sample SAMN06133366) | cow dung metagenome | isolation source: H10 | host: cow | place: China: Chengdu | collected 2015-05 ...
TGATCCTTATACTGGCGCTCGAACTGTTTGCCGTTAATGTGATAATATTTCTCAAGCGAAGAAGCCGCTATCGGGTAGAAGGCCTCAGTAAGAACTTTGGAACGGAGAAAAGGCCCTACAAGTCCGTACAGTACGGAGACACAGGTCAGTCTGTATCCATCAGTTATCAGGTTGAGGAGATAATGCCGAGAGCAAAGATCGAGGCTCTGTCACAAGGCACGTTCTGCGGTTATGTAGCAGACACCTTCAAACAGAAAATCAAGCACAAGACCTTCTGCGGTGAAATAGTCTTCGACCACAAGCCCACCCACAACGAAACAATCCACAGATCACCTACTTCGAAGGCCGACGGCCGGAATACCTCCAGACATAGATCACATCCTCTATCAGAACCAGCGTAAGATCCATCAGGACATCAAGAACCTGATGAAGAAAGAATTGGGATAAATCATTTCAGAATAACATCGCTTGTATTCTCAATAAATTATTGTATATTGCGAATGTTGGCTGTCCTTCTTTTATCCTATGACTCCGTGGTCCAAGACAGCAGTTGACGCGACGAGCAAAAGACACAACATAGGAGATATTTACTATTATCAACCAATATTATGCTTTATGAAAAAATTATCATTCTTGATGTCCACGATACTTTTTGTGGCAATATCTTGTAGCAAATTTCAGGATGTACCCTCACAAGATGAAACTGAGCATATTACTTTAAACAAGGAGGCCGAGATTTTTTATTCTAATTTATCAGATATTATTAAAGCAACTACGATAACAAATAATATCACTAAAAGTGAGACGCGCACTTCTGAAATTAAATCTGCAGAGTTTTATTTGGAACACGAGGACGAATATCCTGTACAAGCGAAATTAGCAACTATTGATATCGAACTGGAAAATGGTTCTATAATTTCTTATTTTGATCTTCCTGAAGATGAACAGTCAGAATTCGTTGACTCTTACACGCTTCATCAAGCAGAACTCCTTACATTAAAAATTGAACAGGTACCCCCTTTAGAACAATATGTCGCAGCTCAGAACGAGGTTATCTTAAATGTTCTTGATGACCAAACTATGGTTACAAAAGCAGACGGCATTCTGAGTATAAATGACCCGATTTCTTTTTTCTCAAAGTTATCTGAAGAAATGAATGAAATGAAATCTACTTTCGAATATGAATGCGACATTCCGATTGAAACAAAACTTGCATATTCTTTCGGGGATTATGAGGTTGAATTCTCTAAAGTCCGTAGTCTTATAGCTGGGAAAGCCAACAGAGGAGACATAATTGTAGCACTTCCTACGCATAATTATCCTAAAAGCTTGATAGACTTTGGAAACAAAAAATATATGATAGGTCATGCCGAAATTTTTACCAAAAGTATTACGAATACTACAACATTATATGAAAATGTTTCAATCGGAGCATGGACTAAAGATGGTGTTTCACGTCAAGGTTTGAATGAATGGTGCTGGAGATCTTATGTGGTCGGTGTATGCTCATATAAAGTCAAATGGAAATGGAGAGGCTTTAAAAGTGGATTCTATCCAGTTCAAACACCTGTTGCGAATCCTTCTCTTTTAGCTACTTGGGCAGAAAAATACGAAGGAAGAGAATATGTGACAGTCCTTGAATTTCTTGCGCCTAAATGGGTCGCTCCTGAAAGGTTCACTTGTACATCGCTTGTATGGTGGTGCGCAAAGAAAGCGTATGGTCAGAAAATCTCACCATGGTATTCTACCATAGTAACTCCATCTGATGTATTATGTGATAATAACACATACCTAAAGGTTACAATTCAATAGTTTGTTGGTCTATGAAGAATCCGTTCTATATTATATTAACAATACTAATTTGCTCGGCATGCTCTATAGATAGTACAAATCTAGAAATGCACGAATACATTAAAACAAAAGAACACGATGAGGCATTATATGGATGGTGGCAATTAGCAAGTGATCCGACGCAGTATGTTTTATTTGAAGAATATGATTTCAAACAAGTTGAGGGCATCTTATCTGATGATGGAAAATTCATAATCAATCACGAAGGCTATTATTGGTACACTGATTCTGGGCGTTTATACACTCTCCGTGATGCAACTTGGAAAGTAGGGACGACTGAGTCGTTTACAGATTATCAAATGTCAGAAGACAATATGTCGATATTGATGCCTGATGCCTATGGTATCTATTTTGTCGCATATACAAAATATGAATAACACATAACACCATAGTTGTAGGATAATTTTAAAAGGTAAATTTTACAGACACTGAGATTCTAATAATTATCTAAGGCAGATAATTAATTCGGGAAACCAAGCTAAATTTGCTTATCATTGATTAAATACATATTGCGTATTATATCTTTAAGGATTTACTGAAATTATCTTGAGTTTGTGAAATAATACATTCATTCAAATCATTATGTTTGGCATATAGCCCAGAAGCATCCCAGAAACGGGTGCCGGGACAAGATTCTTGCAGGCGGGAAAGACATTTCCTGCCTGTTTTATCAGATGCTTTCTAGAATTTTAAAAACATAGAAAAAGCAGGAACACTGTAGCTGATTACGTTGTTCCTGCTGATATTGTTTTAATCACTAATGTCGTTAAATTCATATGTGAATCGGAAACGATTCGTTCCATACTTGACTGGCGAATATTCTTTTATATCACATATGGAATACAATTTACCATCAAATCCATCACAAGAAGTCCCCAAGAAATATACTTCGTTGGCACCATCTATAGTTATTGTTGCACCATCAGTTGAATATGGCGATCGATAATCTTCTGCACTTAAATCAGAGCTCGATGCATAAGAATCTATTACAAAAGAGTGCTCTTCACCTGGTGATAGAGTAAAATTCATATCGTCTGATACAAAACTACCATCACCATAAGTAATTTCAATTGTTTTATTTGTATTGTTGATATAAATCCATTCGGATTCATTAACAAAATCAGTTTTTGTACATGATATAATGCTACTTATTATACCAAATCATTGCTGTCCGGAACTTTTACCGGACAGCAATGATTACAAAAATAGAAATCAATATTCTTGTATTTGCGAGATGCTTGGCGTAGAGAAAAAGTTTCTGTTAATCGCACAATTTCATGGTTGCCAATGAATACGCATGCATTATTTTCACTTACAGCAATTTCAGAAATAATATCCTTAAAATTACGAGCAGTGTCGTTCTCTTTATTGCAAGAACAACATATAATACAGGCGGTAAATAAAGTAAGTCGCAGCCATTTCATAAAAACAAATCTGAGAAGTAAAACCATTTGAATGATAAATACAATAATCGTAATATTGAATTCTATAACAATTATTATCCCCTATGTTGCGTCTGCCAGTTCTATCAAGCCCTAAGTAACTATTCGGCCATAGAATCATAGGAAAGGAAAATAGTTCTAGCTGCAATTTATAAAAAATAATGCACTATCACAATAACCAAGGTTGGATTATTTTTTTTTTGGGGGGGGGAGGGATTCGGTCTCCTCACCGTAAATAACGCATACATGCACCCCGTCAAAAGATGCCTGTATTTTATTACTATATTATTATATTACTTTATTACCTTTATAACTAATTGCCTTTCATCTTCTTATTGAATCGCTCCTGTATTTCCTTCGGCCACTGACTCATATCCACTGTTGGATTCGCAGCTTTATACTGCTGCTCCTGATGGTCTCTTCAGACTGATCCTCATATCCAGCTGTATTATGCATGACAAAATCTCACCCGACAAGCAATGAAAGAAAAATCAAAGGGACATCCTTACACCGAAAAGATACTCACGTCCGCGCAGAGAATATGTATGCTTTATGATTCGATACGGATGAATGTACTCCTTGCGGAGTTCGTCAGCATCAAGAAGATTACGACATTCGGCAAAAATACTGAAACGTCTGAATGTCCAGCTCACACTTGCAGATACTATCGGATCATTCTGCACATCCGATGACGAATACCATAGATAAAAAACATTTCCGTTAACTACCAACGGTTTGATAGGTTTTATGGAAACGGATGCTTCCGAGGATACTCTCTGCTGGGAGTTTGTTTCTCCACCATAAATTCTGTCAACCGTATAGCGTAAAGAGGCGTCTGCATTTATCCACCGTAAAGGCGAACTTCTCATCAGCAAGGCAAGCTCTGTCTGATCTCCCTTATAATCCAGATAACTTCCCTGAAGAAACTCGCGCGAATTGAAAGAATGCCAATCTGCATCAAGTTCCAGGACAAAGGACTTTAGTCCGAAATGTTTCGAAATATTGCCTCGCACACCATATCTTGAGTAAATCATCGGCACATCAACAAACTGAGTCAATGTATATTCTTTAAAATAAGTGTTAGAGGATGTTTTGTCGGTATTTCTGCGTGAGTAATCTCCATTTAATGATATATAAAGCATAGCCGGATTGTTCGCATATCTGAAGCCCGCAGAGGTCAGCAGGACACTGCTTCGCTGCACACCCAATGGCAACGAAAGCCTCCTGTAATCACTCATCACGACAGCATGGCCTAATGATTCTATCGAAGAACCTCCTGTCTGATATTGCGCCGTAGCATTTAATGTCCAGTCCTGGGAAATCTTCCATCTATATATAAGACTTGGCGCTACTGATGGATAAACCTTGTTGACATCTGCGAACATCATTTGCAGATGCACAGGAACATTGATTTTGAACTGACTGTTATCCTTTCCTAGTGTTGTCGACAAGACTATGCCCGGTTTGATTTCGGTAGGATTAAATTTTTCAGCCAGCAATGAACTGCCATCAAAATTCCAGTCCAGATCTGAAGTTCTTGATATATGATTCAAGTCCAATGAAGCTATTGCGTTTAACAACAAGTTGCCGACCTTGAATCCATAATTGACTCTGTTTATGCTTTTAAACCTAAAAGTACTCAAAGACTGATGAGCATCTGCAAAACCGGTCACATAACAGGCCGAATGGAAATTCTGCACAACAGATGTTTCGCTGGTAATGTCTACAGTTCGGTTATTGGCCTTTCTGACAACTGTCCTAAACCTGTTTTCAACCTTTAACGATGGCAGCGTGTATGCCTGACTATATTCTTCACTTCCCCCGATTGACACACCGATATTGTCCCTGAATTGGCCGGAAATCTTAATATCATCCGTCCAATATTTCTTATCGACATTCTTTTCAAGCGAAGTAGTTATATTGAAATAATATCTCTTGTCTAGTTGAGAACTCGTTTCATTGATCCTTATTACCTCCGAAGTACCGGTATCGACTGTTTCCACATATCCGGACTCCTCCGAATATCGTTCAGCAGCAAGTTGTACCGACGTTCGGATCTGCAGATTGTTTCTTGCAGCACGGAGATGATTAAATGAGCCAAGTCCAGACAAATTATCATACCAATAATGCTTAGGTAATTCAAGAGTATTACGACGAGGGTTAAGTGCGCTTTGGAAATCCGACTCAGTATTCCCTTCAGAAATGAGAAAAGCTCCGGTACGACCAAAATATTCCTGTTCCCTGATCTCGGTAAATATATCCGTACCCACATCATTTCCTTTGAGAAGATACAAATCCTGACTCCTTTTAGAAAACCTGGTCACAAGGGCCTTGGCATCAAACAGCAGCTCTGAAGAAACTCCAGCAGCAAGATCACCATTGAACATCCAAGAATTTCTGGCATTTTCCTTAAGAATGATATTCACGGCACTCCTATCAGTCATCACAACACCGTTGAGAGCCTTTATTGGCTGATGGTTCTGATAAACTTCAATATGTGAAATGTCATCCGCGGATAGATTATTGGTCGCAATACCATAACGCCCACCCAGCAAATCCATACCTTCAATGTAGAATTTATTGATGTGGGTGCCATTATGGATTATTCCACCGGATTCTGTTACTGAAATTCCTGGCAGTCTTTTCAGTACATCCGCAATAACGATATCCTCTTTCTCACGGAATGCCCCCACGGTATACATAACTGTATCGCCTCTCTCCTCCATAACACTTCCAGAAACCACGGCTGCATCAAGAGTCAGCTTTTTCTCTTTCAGACGAATTTCAATAAACGACTTTGTTATGTTCTGCCGAAACGCCGAATATCCCAACAACGATGCACCGACAGCATCCGGACGTTGGTCCTTAGTAAATTCGAACTTAAAACAGCCGTCGCTCTCGCTATAGCAATATCCGACCATCGCATTTCCCTTAAGGAAACTGACGAATACGCCAGCAACCGGCTGCCCGTTCATATCGTCTGTAACCTTTCCGGATATGGATCCCTGAGACAGGCACACTAAAGATTGAACAGCCGCAATCACACTGCAAATCAAGTATCTGATATTTACATAAGGTTTCATTTCCAATAACCATCCGGTATCAACGGAATGTAATTACGGGTGTTAGACATCACCGAGGATCTGCCATTCTTATCCACGACTGTTACTTGAGAAGGACTTTCCCCAGCCATGCTGAACATATAGTCCAGATCACGCATCATTTTATTATGCACCTGTTCGGCCTTGGACATTTCATATGTATACCTATGTACGGATACCCCCTGAGGCGATTCACAGAAATCCTTGATCTGAGCATATCTGGAGTCAGTGCCCAATTCCTGCACATTCAGAAGCTTGAAATGAAAGATTTCCTCTGAATCATAAGCATGCGCTATCAAACCTGGCGCACCCCATAAAAGCCACGGACCGGCTGAGACTGGAATATCCTCGCAATACCAGATGACCCACTTTCTCCCCAAATATTCCGCCGTTGCCTTCCTGACCGCAAACCCCATAGAAGTCACTGTGGTCTCATCGGTTATCTGCCAACGCGGAAGTTCCAGGATTCCCTTTCCTTCAAGAAATATAGTTGCAGGTCTATATACCGTTTCAAATTTCTTTTCTGAGAAGTCAATAAAAGTCACATCATTTATGGCTCCGCTGCGATAGTCGAAGATTTTCTGGTATGCTTCACTATCGCTAATATTACCATTCTTATCAAAGGCAATATTAGAAAGAGAGTCACGATGAAAAGAGGCGTCATTATAATAGACGGAACAGCCAATGCTCCAATCCAGCATCATATCAGACTGAGTACGATACTTTTCCTGGCTGACATCCGTTTTGTAATAAAAAGAATAAGCTGCACGAATATTCTGACTGTTTGCAGATATGACAAGCCCCATCATAAATGCCAATAAAAGTAACTTGTGCTTCATAAAAACAAGGTTTCGGTCCCCTGCCAGACTGGCAGGGGACTAGATTACCAACTACAAAAATGGACTGTCATCCATTACACCGCACATTACATCCTCAAAGAAATCAGTCCACATAAGCAACTCCGCATCGCTCAGTGGAGCGTCAAAGGATCTGTAAACCGTTTGGCCACAACTCAGAATAAATGCATAGTGATAATTTGCAGCTACAGCAATGCCAAGGCTTGCAAACATCACAATCAACGAGGTTGTTAGTTTGTGTTTCATGGTATGTTGTATTATATGGTTACGGTCGCAATATATAATATTTATTTTATTTTACCAAATAAAATAGCTTAAAATGACTATACGAATACTCTAAAAATGCAGGCACCTTTTAACTGTGTGCATGCATTTTATTACTTTATTAATATACTACTTTATTACTTTTATAGATAGTGGCTAGTTGCCCTTCATTTGCTTATCGAATCGTTCCCGGATTTCTTTCGGCCACTTGCTGGTATCTACGGTCGGGTTGGCTGCCTTATATTGTTGCCAAAATTCCGGAGTCTTCATCGCCTCTCTCATCTGCTCCTTCAGTATAGGGATCATCGGTTCCGGTATTCCCATAGTACGCATGATATCATCAATTGAAACCTCGGAGAAGTTGATGAGGTCGGCAAGATCATCGCCGGTCTTCCTGATGGTCTCTTCAGACTGATCCTCATATCCAGCTGTATTATGCATGACAATATCTGCGGCCATACGGTCTGCCAGATATCCTCGGTTGTATCCAGCTCCAATATCATGAAGATCCGAAGACTCCCTATCATGCAGCTCATATCCCCCGACAAGTTTCCTTCTCTCCTCGAGCAGCTTCATTCTTCTTTCATTCTCCTGCTCGATTGTCTCCTCTGTAGCGTCCCGCCACTTCATGACGGTCTTCTTATCTACGCCAAGTTCCTTTGCACAAGCGTATTTAGATCCTTCAGGATTATTCTTTCTCCACTCGTAGATATCGAAGAGCTTTGTCTTCTTGACTCCACTCTCATCCCATATTCTTCCTTCCCTCCTCTGTCGGACATCTCGTACAGCCCTGGCTTCCTCAAGATGTATATTCTGCTTCTTGAACTTGCGGGTCTTGTTCCTTTCTATCTCGACTCCGGTGATATCTCTCAGATCTTCCAAGGGGAAAGTACAGTAGCACTCACGGTAAGCAGCTGCTGCGTCCAGGGCGTCATCCATCGTGAAGCGGTCTTCTGCACGCTTTGTATATGAGATTCCGTCAAACGGCCCCACAAAACTCTTGAGGTCCCTCTTGAACTCCTCCTCGATATTACACTTCGCGGCATTTACAGCAAGAGCCATCAGGCAGAAGTACCTGTGCCCTACAGAAACCTGCTCAGATATACTTCTTTTCCACCAGTCATACAGATCACGCTTGACGTACCAACGCCCGCTCTTGTGGCCCTGAATGATTCTCCTCTCATACCACTCCGGATACAGTTCCCTCGCCTGCTTCAGAGGAATTCGTTTCGGATTATATATTCCTTTCCTGAGCAGTTCCTGCTCCTGATTTGACAGGAATCCTCCGTCGTTCGCCATAAGGTCAGTGATCTTATAAAACGGCTTTCCTACAGGGTTTATGCTCTGAAATGCCGTGACCTTCTGCCTGGTCTTCGTCTGAGTGCCTGGAAGTCGGAAGCCCTGACAGTTGCCCTGGAACTGAGGGTGCTTCGGATCCTCGTGCGTGGTACCTATATTCCAAACGCGACGGGTCAGCTCCTTCTTGATCTTATTCAGGATCGGATAGACATCATTGAACATAGGATGCGGTGTCTCGAGCAGGAAATAGATATGAATGCCTGAACCTGAATTCACGATGATCTGCGGGCGAGGAAAGGTAAGCGGCACCGTTCTAGTAGGATCCGACTGATAGAGCAGATTGTCCACGTGCTAGGCTACCATGGACGCGTTTCTCGCAACTTAATTCATTTGATATTGCTAAAACATCGGAAAAGTAAATACCAACCAATTAGTTAGTAAGCTGATAATTATCTTCATTCTGATAGTAAATTGTGTGCGAATCTTCTGGCCGGAGTCTTCAAAATATAGTATATTACCCTTGCATTTCTGCCACCTCCGATTATCCTTGTAGGAAATATAATATTCTATAGAATTTTGTAAGTTTGTAACCACTAAATTGAGTAATTATGAAACGAGCATTAACACTTTTATTCGTTGGGTTATGTACCATAGCATTAGGATATGCACAGGAAAAGTGAATTCCGAAAGCTGGTCCGGTGGTATAACTGTCGGAGCAAGGGAAATGAACATCTGCTTCGTTATAAAGACGCAACATAATGGAGAACAATCGTGCACTATGGACGTTCCAGATCAGGGAGCAATATCTTTCATTTAGCCTATGGGGGGTTAAGCGCAATGCTACAATCGCATAAAAGGGCAGCCGAGTACATTCGGCCGCCCTTTATCAATACTCAAATAGACTTTAATTGATGTCATCAGGATATTCTAGCAGATTTTGCATATCCTCAAGTTCCAGTTTATTGAGATAATTCTTGGCAATGGTAGAAGCTCATGTTTCTGTTTACTTCCCTATCACCTTCGGTTTGAGCTACCGTAGTTGAATTTGCATCCAATTCATTCGAACTGAATATGTTTTTGAGGTGCAGATCAACATTGTCTGTAGAACAGTCAAAAAGAATTGACATGGCCGATTGCAATGCCTGTCCAGGTAAGTAATATAAAATCTCCAATTTCAGTTCAACAAAACACAAGAAATTCAGGTGTTTTGTTTGAATCTTCAATTTAGTTTTCCTCTGTATGCATTAAATCTAATTTTTCTATTTCCGCAGTAGAGAGTTTATTAAATTTGAACAACGTATAAACAGCCTCCGGGTCTGAGGATCCATATCTCCAAGCGGGAGCTAACATATGCATTTCTGTTTCCGTCAAAGACACCACACAACCTCCTGTCAAAGAGACATAGACACCTGGATTTGAATAATAAACTGTATGATATCCGACTAAAGACAGAATGTTGCCATTTTCATCATATGAATAACACGCTGTCCGATATGTACGTTGCGTTCCTGAATAGTCGACAAAAGAATCGTAAATCTTTATAGTATTATTATCTCGTACCGAAAAACTACTTGGATCTATTTCGTCATACAAGTCAACACCCCCTAGAGTACCATCAGCAAACACATCACAGATAGAAACACAGTACCAACCAGACTGAAATCCCTCCTCAAAAGCAGCCCTACTTATCTTGTCGCAAACCACTTCGTACTTTTCAACCTTATTTAGGTCTATAACCTTGTCCGGATTTATCTCATCTTTACTACATGCTAAAATAATCAAAAGCAACGCAATAGATAAAAACGATTTTTCTTTCATATTACTAATAACTTATGTATTCAATATCAACATCATAGGCATGAGTGCCGTTGAGTGTATATGGATTCGTATCTATAATACTATCAATATCTTCTCTCTGAGTCATATCAAATACTCCGACATGATAATAGCCATCATATTTTCCACAATACCCCCAATTTATATGAAAGAAATTACTCGTTTGAATTCTCACCCTTACCTGCGGGTCCATATATCCACATTGCGTAACTATTGTAACCTCGCGTTGTCTCTTTGAATATCCATCAATCACCCATGTATGTCCGCTCAATTTATTATTTTCATTATAATAATAGCCACAACAGCAAACAGGTTTATTTGCTCGCAAGCATGTTGTTAACGCACTACTATTTGAATTATACATCTGAGTATCCGCGGCAGCAAAATACTCTGCATCTAAACTCTTCATGGTAGAAACGGCACTATCCAAAGATGCGCCTGTACCTGTTGGCTTGACAGTAGAATTATTATTCAGAAAGAGTGCATACATATGATCCGCCAAATCATATACGTCGCCCATTAACGTCGGATTTGTATCAAATGGATAAGAAGTAAGGCCAGGTATATAATCTGACACATTTGTGTAATTAGACAGAGCTTCTAATGCATCCCACGCATATGTGTCATTTGTTCCTGGCGCACATTCTGGATGTTTTACAGTCGCTAGAACTTGTGCTAGAGCCACATTTGTACAACCTACTGGTGGCAGTCCTCTATAATAACTATAAGATGTAGTTGCCCAAGAGGAATGATATGGAATGCGCATATTAAACGGATAAGTTTGTCCCCATTTAACTGTTACAAATGGTCCATAACGAAACACATCTTCCCATTCCCCATAAGTCACAGATAGAGTATCTACTGCTATTCGTGGAGACGCTAAAAGAGAATTCGCGATTGTTGTATATACAAATTCTTCTGGAGACACTTCTTCAATCGTACACGAATCAGATATTCCTGTCTTAGTTAGAACAGAAGTCATTCGTTTTTCCAGCGTCTCGTTCAATTTCCTATAATCTAAGCTACCAGACTCTGTACGTGCCACTATAGGAGCAGAAAACTTATCAGCATTAATAACAGCAAAACCTCGATCATCCTTATAATTAACAACATATGCGGCAACTTCACCGAAGTATTCGCTTTTGGTTGATGGTATTTTACATAGAGATATTTTATCTATTTGTTCTTGTGATTTTACATCACAACAGCCGTATAAAGCCGCATCAAAATCAAATAATTCCTCTAATGCTTGTTCAACGGTTAAAAAATTTGATTCATTGGAGTTGGTATCTGACAATGAATTATTCTCATTGATTATTGCCTTAGTGCAACTCATAGAGAAAAACAATAAAAGTGTAACCACAAAATTTCTCATAATGCCGAATACTAATTACAAAATCACTAAGGGAGTATCCATAATTTCCCTTCTTCTTACAAAGTTAAGGACTTTCGCTTTAAAATCCTATATTATACTAAACTTTTGTCAATCTAGGATTTCCGACATCACCGTCAGATTCACATCCCTCGCGCAAGCATTCAGAACATAATTCCTCATACCACCATTTTCGTAGAAATATACCTTCAACAACTGATCCTTCATCAGAGCCAGTTTATCAAACGAGTATGCTGCAATGATTTCACCACCTGAACTGACACTGATTTTTCTGATGGTGCAAGAAGCAAATATAAGGGTACAGGAGCAGGTGAACAGCAGAAAAGCAGGATGTAGAAGCCAGATAATTAGTGTTATATGCACCGTTACGGTCAGAGGACATAGATCTTCTGACCGGAATTCTTATTCGTTCACCAGCAATTTATAGCCTTCCCCTCGCACGTTCACGATGCGGATGCGTGGGTCGGGTTCGAGACGGCGACGGAGTCTGGAGATGAATACCTGAAGGCTGCGGGAGTTGAAGAAGTCATCGTCGCCACAGATTTCCAGAAGGAGAGGTCTTGTGTATAGGGTCTCTCCTTTGCTTGCACATAGAAGTTCGAGGATCTTTGCTTCGCGTGGCGAATGTTCTTCGGATGTGCAGGTGTAAGCTTTCCCTTTTCAATATCATAACTAGTTGGTTACAATACCATGACGACAATTACATTTCGCTTATTGTGTCATTAGCGAAATGCTAGAATCGCATAAAAGGGTAGCCGTGTACTTTTGGCCACCCTTTTTCAATTCTCAGACAGTTCAACTCCCGGGTAATTTCCGGTCGTTCATCAGAACAGATCTTTCTTCTCCGATTCCTTCTTTCGCAGTTCCACCTTGCCATGCTTCTCCTCGTATCTGTCGATGCCGAGCTGGAACATTGCGGAGATAAGATCCTTGATCGTCATCCCCTCCCTCAATGCAATCTCACGAACGATGTCATACTGATGTCTGTTCAGAAGGAGAGATGTCCTGACATCATCCTTGGTGGCAGGCTCTCTCGTCTCATCCTTCCTTCTTCGTCCGGTAAGGAATGCCCTTCTCTGGGACTGCCTTTCCTCAAGGATCTCATACTCCTCGTCAGTGAGCTGGACACCTTTCGGAGCTGTCTGACTTCCATCTCCGAACATGGCAGATATGCCTCCTTTAAGCTGGTCTTTCTTCATTGTCTAAATAGATATTATTGATATTACTTTATTTCCGTTATGTACATTGAATAATGTGCCTATTTCAGGTATTTCCTATAAGATAATCACGTTGAAGTGATTATTACAGACATAAACATTTATGTTAAATGCACAATTATTCAATGATATATATTAACGCAGTCTCTCCTCGATTTCCTTCAGCAATGCAGCATAATCCTTCGCTCCGTTGCACTTCGGATCATATGAAATGATGTCAAGACTCATGATCGGAGCATGTACGATGGTCGCGTTCTCCCTTATCTTGGTCGGAAAGACGAGGTCACCATAGTGTTCCCTCAAGTCCTGTTCGACCATCCTGTCAAGGCTTCTTCTCGTGTGGAATCGTGTGATGATTATGCCGTCAATGTCCAGCGATGGATTGAGTCCGGAGCTGACAATTTCGGCCATCTTGATGAGCTGCAGCAGACCTTCTGCAGCATAGGCATCACAAGAAACCGGAACAATAATAGAATTGGCAGCAGTAAATGCATTGACCGTAATAATTCCCATCTGTGAAGGGCAATCCAGCAGTATCCAATCATACTCATCTTTCAGGGATCTCAGGATATCTCTCAAGATGGTCTCTCTTTGAATCCTCGAGGCAATGACAGTGTCTAGAGCCCCCATGTCAAGTGATGAAGGGACAATATCCAGATTGTCACGGACCTCATATATCGCAAGCGGAGCTTTTCGACTCATTGATTCATAAAGAGTCATTTCAGGATTGAATTTGGTACCCATGAACGTGCTGGTGAGATTGCGCTGCGCATCGAGATCCACCAGCAGGGTCTTCTTGCCCTGAGATGAAAGCAACGAACCCAATGTAGCCGCAGTGGTTGTCTTTCCTACCCCACCCTTATGGCTGGCAATAGCGATGATTTTTGTGTTGACCATATTGTATTTGTCTAAAAATTAATATCTTTGCAGTGGATTTAAGCCGTGGTAAGAAAGAGATAATCGTTTTGTGCGAAAGACCCCGCCCGCGAGATCTCACCGCAAGGTAACACTTCCCCACGCCTTCCGGGGCAACAATCTAAGCATCCTTCGGGATGCTTTTTTTTACATCCAATGCCGTGATGCAGTATTGCACCTTCTCGTGTGTAACCTTTCTGACTCCTACAGTCAGTTTTACGGCACCGATTCCAGGGCAATCATAAAACATCCGGATCATCTTCTCGAACGGTTTCTGATTCTTGTTGTTCGGCTTCGCAAGTGTCACTGACTTCTTCTCGGCAAGAGTAAGAATCGCATCCAACTGAAGAACAGCTAATGTGGAGAGGTAATTCTTTGACGCATGAGCGCACGTCTCATCGATGGAAACATACCTTATGTTTATATACTCCTTCAACGAGTTGTTGTATTTTCGCATTTCTGGATTCAGGAGTTTCCATTTCTGATAAAAATCAAAGATGATCTGCTTTCTTAAGGCAATATCTTCCTTTGTGTTTCCTTTTGGTATTTCAATCATATGTTAAGTATTAAATGACGTTATCAAGTATTCCTTCCGGATTCCTGTCAAGCCTAACCTCTTCCTCTATGGTCGCAGTGTATATCTGCGATGTCGCTGGTGAAGCATGCCTGAGAACCCTCTGCACATCCTGCCAGTCACCTCCGTTCTTCAGGATCAGGACCGCAGTCGTGTGTCTCAAGGAATGGGCAGAATACTCATGTCCGTCAAGCCCTATACTCTTCATCGCCTCCTTGCAGACATACTGGACGGATCTGGTCGACATCCTGGCTCCCCTATGGCCCTTGCCGTCGGTAAGGAACAGCGGCTCGTCCTTCCTTGTCTTGCCCCTTGTATTGAGGTATTCCTGAATCGGCCCCCAGGTCGCATCTCCGAGGATCACGAAGTTCTCCTTGTCGTCGAATCCCTTTCCCCATACCTTCAGAATCCTTCTCCCCCTCTTGTGCTTTATGTCTCCGATGTCAGCCCTTATGACCTCAATCGTCCTTAAACCCGTCCTTAATATGAGGTTGACTATAGCATAGTCCCTTAATGATTTAGCTTTCAGGTAGGTCAGCAGTTCGGACGCTTCGCTCTCATTCAGGTGCATCTTCTTGAAACCCTTCTTCCCTCTCGGAGGTCTGACCGACCGGGCTATGTTCGGATAGAGCATCGTGTTCTCCGTCCATGCATAGAAACGCCGCACCGCGGTAAGGTATGAGCTTATGGTCAGTGCGGACAGTTTCTGCTTGATCAGATAGCTCTTGAATGACATAATGTCGGCTGCCGTCATTCCCTTCATCACTCGCCCGCTGCTCTCGATCCATCTGAAATACTGGACCATTCCCCAGTAGTATGTGTCCCTGCTGGTCTGCCTTATGTCCTGGGAATCCAGGAATGCCGCGAGCAGCACTTCCCAGTTCTCCTCACTCTCTCTTCTTTCAAGTGGCCTTGACCCTGAACTGACAACAGGCAGCTCAAAATCAGTAGTAATTTCACACATCGTATTCATCATATTTCCCTTCGGTACCATACTACCGATATTCATATGGCAAAGGTACTTTCGATATTACCGATTTCAAATACTTTTAACCACCACTTTAGAATCGCTTGACTCTACTTTCGCTCTAATTTCACTATTTCTCTAAATCTCATGGAAAGGCTCCACGAAAACCGGCTCCGTGCCAGGCTTTTCCTCCTCGATCTTTTCCTCCTCAGATGAGCCGTCTTCAGCATCGTCAGAACCCGCTTCATCACCTGCCCATGCACGCGCCACAAGGTCCGCCACCTCATCCTTGATTCGCTGATAATTCGCTTCCACGACTTCCTCCATGAGGAGCTTGAGCTTGTAATCGATTATCTCCTCCTGAAGCCTGCGGAATTCCTGAAGATCCAGGTCGGAATAACGGCTTTCTACCTCTTCATCCAACAGGTCATCAGGATAAAGGATTCCCGAGATCTTAAGCTCGTATCGTATCTGGTCCTTGACATACGGCTCAGGGTTGGCCATGATCTTCTTTCTTATGTAGTCCGCGCCGAAGTCAGTCATGACAGGAATGTCCACCCATGTGGCCTTCTCCGCCGCAACCGCCTTGTTATCCCTCTGAATCGCTCCGCAGAAGAGCTTCCTTTCTATCTGCTGGCCATGTGTATCGGCCACCCTTCCGAAGAACGTACCCGTAGAGAGCGTCTCGATCTTTCTTATCGGCATGATCTCCTTCTCCTGCATCGATATGCTCACGGAATCCGTGCTTCTTCCGATGGATTCGCTCTCACGCACCCTGTCCTGCTTTCCGAATGCGTTGGACATGGTCTTGGCTGTCTCGCCGGTGACCTGGCCGGTAAGGGTCGTTCCCGGCGTGTTTACGAGCACATCTGACTCCTTCTTGCCATAGTCCCTCACGAACTGCGTGATATCCTGTCCTCCAACCACGAACACCACTCCGTTGGAACGGCACGTGTTCAGGATCTTGTCCACTCCCGGCAGGAAGATGGTCGGCATCTCATCCAGGAGCACCGCACTCTTGAGCTTTCCGGGGTGATTGATCCTCTTGAACATCCTGGAGGTATACAGAGCTATGCAGGTACCGTAGATGATCTCCCTGTCCGGATTATTGCCGATACAGAGTATCTTCGGATTCTCCGGATCATTGATGTCCAGATTGAAGTCGTCGCCCGTGAGGATCCAGTAGAGGTTTCGGGAAGTGAACTTGGACAGAGGGATTCTAGTGCTGGCGATCATACCCTGAAGCTGGTCGTTGGCACCGGCTTCAAAGGCATCCGCGAAGGAGGATATCTTGGTCTTCACATCCGGATCGGAGACAAGCATGGCGATGACCTTCCTGTAGTCCTGGTTAAGGAACTCGATGGCATGTGGGAACGTGCAGTATCTGCCGTCCTCATGAGTCCTGAGATACCAAAAGGTGCCGTCAAGGAGAGCCTTGGAAGACTCCGTGAAGAAGTCGTTCTTCTCCCTTGCGACCTTATTGATGTTGAGCATTATGAGCTCTGCAATCTCGGCGCAGTCGGCCTGATCGAGGATATAGCTGGGGTGCGTTGGGTTCGCCCTCAGGGAATGCATCGGGTCATCGAAGTTCAGGACACAGAAGTCCGGCGTCACCTTGTACCTGTCCCTGTACTGCAGGAGCTTGTTATACACGTTCTTGGACAGCGTGGGGTACTTGTAGTCGTATACGCACATGGCGTAGCCCTTGGACATCATCTGGTCGATGAGAGGCTCATAGACTGAGTATGACTTGCCGGATCCGGGACTGCCGAGCACGAGGATGCCTCGGAAGGGGTTGACGATGTTGATCCAGCCCTTGTGCATCTTCTGCTGATACTGATACACGATCGGCAGATTGATGGAATCGTCATTCTCTATCTTGTCCGGACACTGCGGGAATGTCTCGTTGTCATCATTGATGATGGCCTTGGTGTCTCGGCGGGCAATCATGCTCACCACCCAGACAAGTCCTATTGCCCCGACAACGGTAAAGAAGACATAGAGTCCGTGTCTTGGGAAAGGGATGAAGTAAGCGGCCGCAGATACGGCTCCAACGAGGGCTACGATCTTCATGTCCACCTCGCGGGCCTTGCTTGACCTGGAGAGCATCCCCAGGGAGATCAGAACGAGAGCCGCAACCTTGGTCTTGAGAGAATGGCTGAAGAGCGGACTTCTGGACAGGCTGATGCAAAGGTTATCCAGCATACGCCAGGACAGTCCTGCATTCATCCACAGCGGATGCGCATAATAGTATAGGTTCAACAAGAGAAGCAGCACCCCGAAGAGGATGCCGAAATAGAAATACTTCTCGTATTGGTTCTTGTTGAGCATACTACCCTGTTACATCTTCATTCCCTTGGATCTCTTCTTGATCCTGCCGTGGATGTCACGAGAGAGGGAACGCCCGCCTCCAAGGCTCGAAAGCAGGTCTCCGAGCGTAGCCATACCCACAAGGGGCTCCTGCCTTGCATCGTTGTCCTGACGCTGCCACTGGCCCTGCGATTCGGCATTACGGAAGTCAGAAAGGGAGACATCCCTGAGGTCTGACAGATTATGCACGTTCTTGGTGTCATGGTCTATGAGGATGACTCTTGAGATGACGCCGTCGTTGTTTCTCTTTATCCTTATCTCGACGTTTTCGGCAGCCATCATCGCCCGGAAATGCTTCTGGCCGGTTGACTCCTTAAGGCACTGGGAGCACAGCTCGGACAGATCGCCTGTGCCGTGGTATGCCTTAGTCCTCGTGCATTCCTTTGTTCTGGCCTGAAACATCTTGGCCGGGTCGAACGAAAGGTCTTTTCTGGAGATCGGCACGGTACAGGCCTTGCCCTTGTCGTCAAGCCCTCTGAACACAAGCCTCTGCGGGAGTGAGGATACCTCCGTGACGGATACTCCGTAAGTGTCAAGAAGAAAGCGGAACTGCATATAGGACGTGAACCTGTACGTGCAGCAGAAGCGCACGATGGAATCGATCTGCACGGCCGTATCCGCCTTCCCGGGAGTGAACCTGTCCATATGTGTCTGCACCCGGTCCAGCTGTTCGTTGGTGGTGCATCCCACGATGAATCCGTACTTCATGGACAAGGTCTCCTGCAGCAGAAGACAACGACGGTTCTCCTGTCTGCTGGAGATCTTCCTGCCGTTGCCGTCCGTGCGTATGGAGACCACATGATAATGTCTGCGTCCGATGTCGTCATGCCGGTAGACAGCATAGGGCTGATTGGCAAAGCCCAGCCCTTCCATGATATCCGCAACCAGTTCCTTAACCCTGTCCTCACTCAGATTCTCCGCACTTGAGGGATTCACAGACATGTGAAAGGACAGTTCCTTGGAACTGAAGTTACGCCTCTCATAACGCTTGATGGTCTCCCGGAAGTTACCTAGATCCGGATCTACGTTAGCGGTATGGATGACCTCCGCTTCCCCATTTGAGACCTTCTTCTCGTTATACTCCAACGCACTCTTCATGGTCGGGCTGGACGCCATGATCTTTACTACCATCCTACAATGGCTTTAAGGTGAAGTCCACGGACATATCTCATTTCTCTCTTGAGTCCACAAGATCTATGACCTTGGCCGAGATATGGGCATTGAGATATGTCTTGCCGTCCTGTCCGTTTGACTGCCAGATCGACAATGGACCTAGCACACATACGCTCCTGCCTTTCTTCAGGAAGTGGTAGACTCCCGTGCTCGGATGTGTGACATCATAGTAGGTAGTTCTTGTGTCGTCGCCCTTCTTTTCGTTTACAGCGACCCTGAAAGAGATGAACTGGCTGTTGCCGTCCCTGCTCTGCTTCAATTCGGCATCATCAACGATTTTGCCGACAACATGGATGAATTGTGTCATATTCTTATCTGTTTTAATGGGTAAATTACCTTCTGTCGCCTTGGTTTCAATACGCCTGAATAGGTCAATCAATGCGTTCATCGAATCCCTGATTTCCCTTGCCAGCTTGCTGGCCTGACTGAACCTCTTGCCAACCTCCGCCATGTTCCTCTGCCCCGGTTCGTCAATACTTGCGAGCAGATGGGATACGATGCGGTTATAGTCAGCTCCGAAGCCTGCTATTCGTTCCCTGACGGAGTTGAGCATCGCCCTCACTTCGTCAGTCGACAGATCCTTAGGCTTCCTTACGGCAAGACGATCCCCGAAGACCTTTGCGCGGATGTACTTGGAGAGATTGGTGTAATCCTCCGCCCTCATCTGTTCCTCCAGTCTGCTGGCTTCACTGGCCGTCAACCGAAAAGACTTTGTAAGCATTTTCGGGTTGCTTTCCTTTGAACTCATGTTGTGTTTGTATTACAATTGCCCATCTTGCTTATTGTGAAAAACCAGGCAATTTCTATCCCTTGCTCTGAACAAAATTAGAAACTCTTAACCGAATATTCAAGTATTTTTAACAATATCAACGTATTGAATATCAAGAAGATAACCAAAGATTAAGACCGATATAGAACGACATATTCACACAAGGTCACTATTTCGGATTTATGCAAAAATGTGTATCTTTGTATTGATATGATGACCTCGAGAACATACCATTCCCTGCATCTTGATATCGTGAGCTTCGATTCAAGTAGTATAATTTATATCCTTCTGCCTCATAGACTTCCGGCAG
>ERZ808052.15-NODE-15-length-19769-cov-3.947034_pt1 | contig 19769 bp, 18 predicted proteins | sample MGYA00380200_ERZ808052 | MGnify/ENA primary metagenome ERZ808052 (study PRJEB31490, sample SAMN06133366) | cow dung metagenome | isolation source: H10 | host: cow | place: China: Chengdu | collected 2015-05 ...
TTTTTCAAAAGATGGCAAGGTTGCGATTTGAATAAGGGTTTTGAATGATGTTCTGCGCAGGACATGGAGCAGTGGGAACCAGACGCCGTAAGGCGGCCGAGCCGGAGGAGGCGAGCTGCGCAATGGCCTGTTGCCAAAGAGATTCGCGCCCGTAAATCCTTGTCTTGCGGATTGGGATAAAATAATTTATTCTATTGAAGATGAAAAAAATTGCTGATTCTGATTACAAAAATGCGCTTTTGGATCGTTTTGTTAGCTATGTAAAAGTTTGGTCTGAAAGTGACGGGGCTGCTGCTGATGGCGGAGTTTTTCCTTCCACAGAAAGACAGCGGGATTTTGCCGGAATGCTGGCTGATGAGCTTAAAGGTCTTGGGCTTTCTGAAGTGCAGGTAACAAAAGATTGCTATGTGTATGGAGTTTTGCCTGCATCGAAAGGGTGCGAAAAAGTTCCGCCTTTTTGTGTTCTTGCTCATCTGGATACAGTTGATGAAGTTTCTGGTAAAGATGTTAAGCCTTTGGTACATCCTTCTTATGATGGGGTGCGCATTGATTTGAAGTGCGGTGTTTCTTTGGATCCCGCTTTTGATGATGCTTTGAGATTGGCTGGCAAAAATCAGGAAACGATCATTACTTCTGATGGCTCAACTTTGCTTGGTGCAGATGATAAGGCTGGCATTGCAGAAATCGTTACTATGCTGGAATATCTGGCTGCAAATAAAGATGTGCGTCATGGTTCTGTGGAAGTTATTTTTTCACCGGATGAAGAAACAGGACATGGAATGGATAAAGTTCCTCTTAGTTTGCTAAAATCGAAATTTGCATATACTGTTGATGGCGGTCATGTTGGTGAGCTTGAAACTGAATGTTTCAATGCTTACGGGGCAAATGTTGTTTTTACGGGAAAATCTACTCATACTGGGGATGGTCGCAAAAAAGGCATGGTAAATGCCATTTGCGCTGCCAGCCGGTTTGTGGAAAGTCTGCCAAATAATCAGCGGCCTGAAACTACAGATGGTCATGAAGGTTTTTATGCCGTTATGGAAATGAATGGTTCAATTGAAAGCGCAAAAGTCAGTCTGCTTTTAAGGGATTTTTCTGAGGATGGCATGAAAGTTCGTCTGCAGATGGTGAATAATCTGGCTTTTGCCGCCGCTTCAAGTTTTGGTGCGGTTTGTTCTGTTGAATTCAAAGAACAGTACAAAAACATGAAAGCGGTTTTGGATAAATCTCCGGATGTTGTGGAAAAACTGGTGGCCGCTTATAAAGAAAGTGGAATTGAACCAGTGTTTGTTCCTATTCGCGGCGGCACTGATGGTTCACGCCTTACGGAAATGGGAATTCCAACTCCAAACATCTTTACTGGCGGTCATAATTATCATTCCAGAAGCGAATGGGCCAGTCTGGAACAGATGTGCAGTGCCTGTGATGTGCTTGTGAATTTGGCAGCAAAAGTTGCCGAAAATAAATAAATTTTTGAATATTAATAATGGCTTGGATTTCCAGGCTTTGTGTTTGCATAAGGATTTTAAAGATGCATGAATATTTGATTGAAGGCGGTTTTCCTATTAAAGGGATTATTACTGCCAGCGGAAACAAAAATGCCGCTTTGCCTTGTATTGCGGCAACGTTGCTTACCGAAGAACCGGTAATTCTTCACAATGTTCCGGAAATTGAAGACACTGGGGTTATGCTTAAGATTCTCCAGTCCTTTGGTGCCACAATCACAAAGGAAAAAGATCATAGCTGGAAAGTTGAAGCAAAGAATATTGCACCAATTTGTATTCCTGCTGAGCTTTCCAAAAAAATACGCGCTTCCATTTTGTTTGCTGGTCCGCTTGTTGGCCGCTGTGGAAAATGCGAAATGCTTCCACCTGGGGGCGATGTTATAGGCCGCCGCCGTTTGGATACACATTTTCTGGCTCTTGAACAGCTTGGTGCCCAGGTAAAATTTGAAGATCGCCTGGTTTTTTCTGCGAATAAACTTTCTGGAACGGACATCTTCCTTGATGAATGTTCTGTAACTGCTACAGAGAATGCTTTGATGGCGGCGGTTTTGGCAGAAGGAAAAACAACGATTACAAATGCGGCCAGCGAGCCTCATATTCAGGATCTGTGCAATATGCTTAATGCCATGGGCGCTAAGATTTCAGGTATTGGCAGCAATATCCTTTATATTGAAGGCGTAAAAAAGCTTCATTCCTGTGAATTTACTATTGGGCCTGATTATATGGAAATTGGTTCGTTCATTGGGCTTGCGGCTGTAACAAAGGGCAGCATCACAATTAATGGCATTAAGGGATTGGATTTGCGTCCTTTGAAAACTGGTTTTGCAAAGCTTGGCATCAGCTGGTCAGTTGAAGGCGATTCCCTTTCCGTGGGCTCTGTTCAGGAAATGAAGGCCAACGCTGATGTGGGCACAAAGATTCCAAAAATCGATGATGCTCCATGGCCAGGATTTCCGCCGGATCTTACAAGTATCATGACTGTAGTTGCAACTCAGGTTGAAGGCACAGTTTTGATTTTTGAAAAAATGTTTGAAAGCCGAATGTTCTTTGTGGATAAGCTTATCAGCATGGGCGCCCAGATTACTTTGTGCGATCCTCATCGTGCCGTGGTGTCTGGTCCGGCGGTTCTTCATGGTGATCATCTGGTTTCGCCTGATGTGCGTGCAGGCATGGCCATGGTTATTGCTGCTATGATTGCCCACGGAGAAAGCCGCATCAGTAATGTTTATCAAATTGAACGTGGATATGAACATCTGGTAGAAAAACTTCAGTCCCTTGGAGCACATATAAAAAGGGTGGAAGTTCGTTAGGTTTTATAGGAAAGGGTTTTTGTGAATCTGTGTTATAAAGGGGATTTGCAGGGCCCTTTTTTGTTTTTGAAGGTCGTCCTAAACTAGACATGCATTTTTTATTAACTTATAATTAATGAGTTATAGTGTTTTGGTTAAACTTGAAATTTAACCTTTTGATAAAATTTCTAAATTGTGGAGTGATATGAAAAAATTACTTATTTGCTTGCTTTCGATTTTTGTCTGTAATTTTGGTTTTTCTCAATCTGCTGATATTGTTACAGAAATTATCGATGCACCAGTTGCGACCTATGGACAGGTTTGCTATCTTTCTGCATGCGATCGTGGTTTGATACAAGATGATGCTACTTATGAAGATGCAGTAAAAACGCTTTTTGAAATGGGGGAAATCCCTGAAAGTGTTAAAGCTGATGACACTATCAACTATGAACGTGTAGCATTTTATTTTTCAAAGTTGTGGAAAATTAATGGTGGATTCTTTTTCAGAGTCACAAAGGGAAGCTCTCGTTATGCGTTCCGTCAATTAAGACTCGATGGTGTGATTCCAAAGTATATTGATCCAAACAGGATTCCATCTGGTGCAGATGTGTTGAATATGTATACCTTGGGCGATGCAACTTATAATAAAGGAGGAGCTGAATAATGAAAAAGATAGCAGCAGCACTTTGTTCGATTCTTTTTGTTTCTTCTCTTTCCTTTGGATTGGAGTGGGGTGGAACTTTTGGTAATGGAACATCTTTTATTGGTAAAGATGATTTGATGCTCAGACAGACAAATGATCTGGGATTGTGGCTTTCTGTACCAATTACAAAAAATAATACGATTTACTTTTCTACGCAGGGTTCTTATCGATTGAAAATTGATGAGTCCGATAATGCAAAGGAAGAAGTAACAAATATTTTGAATGTTGACGTAATGAAGCTTTCGATGATTCTTCCTCTTGGTACAAAAGCTAAGTACGTCATGAATCTTGGTAGATTCTCACTTTCTGATGCTTCAGGTTATGTTTTTAATCAGGTTTCTGATGGTCTTTTGATAAAATTTTCCACACAACTTGCAGATATCCAGGTTTATGGCGGTTATACAGGACTTTTGAATTCAAAAACAGTTTCCATTTTGAATTCAAAGAAAACCAGTTATTCTGAAGGCGACAATGATTTTTATTCTGTGTGTCCAAAATATGTGCCATTTGGTTTTTCTTTGTCCCTTCCTTCAATGACTTCTAACCAGACTTTGATACTTCAGGGCTGGGGCTTTAAAGATCTGGAAAAGGACATAGATGATTCAAGCTATGACCGATGGTACGGCTCATTAATTCTGGATGGCTACCTTACAAAGAATTTTGCATACAATTTTTCTACCGTTCTTGGTTCAGAAAACTTTGATACTTTGATGAACCTTACTTCTTTGCATTATTTCATTTATCCTGCAAGCGGAAGTACAATCAAGTTTGGTGCAACCTATGCTTCTGGCTCAGAAGGACCATTGGTGCCGTTCAAAGGCTTTACTTCTGTAAAGGCAGCCAATTCAATGAGCGAGCCTGAGTATACAAGCCTTTTTAAGCCTGATCTTGCCGTTTCTATCTTGTTTGGTTCGAAAGTTGCGTTGAATCTTGGTGGAGCAGCATTCTTTAATCCATACGATTACTTTAAATTCAATGGATTTCAGATAGATGGTTCCGTTCTTTTCAATATCTTCAGTGATATGCAGCTTGCTCTTGGTGGCTGTCAGTATATTGATCAGGAATCGGATGATAACAAAACCACAATTTCAGTTTCTTTGAATCTTGCATTCTAGGAGGAGTTTATGGATATTCGTGTAAAATTACTTGCTGCCGCAGTTTTTGCTGTTTCTTTTGCTGCATTTGCTGATTCTGCAACAGTTGTTTCTGCTACCGGAAAAGTTGAAGTGAACAGAGATAACGTTTGGGTTCCAGTTGAAAAAGATGCCGAAATCCAAAGCGGAGAACTTGTTTCTACTGGCTTCAAATCTGAAGTGATTTTGAAGTATAAGGGAGCAATGATGAAATTGGGGCCGCTTACAAGAATCACAATTGAAAGAATGGCCAGCACAGAAAAAAAAGATGATGTTTCTGTCTATCTTAAGACTGGCGTTATCAAATCGACTGTAAGCCACACAGAAAATAAGCGTGTAAGTTATACTGTTCGCAATCCTGTAGCGGTTGCGTCTGTCCGTGGTACTGATTTTGATTTTTACGGCTCTTCTGCAATTGTTTGTAATGAAGGTGGTATTGTAGTTGCTCCTGCTGTTATGTGGGATGCAATCGCTGCTAAAGATGCTGTTCCTGCAGAAGGCGAATCAAATGTATTCACAAAGGCTTCTGATTTGAATCCATCCCTTAGTCGGGGTGTTGTTCTTGTTGCCGGCCAGGATACAGGTTTTGATCCAAGTTCGTTTATGCCAGAAAGGCCTCAGAATCTTGGCATAAGAAAACAGAGTAAGTTTTCTGAAGGAATTCAATCTGTTGCTGTGCGTGAAAGCGAAGTAACTGGTGGTGCTTCTGCCGGTTCTGTAGTTACCCAGGCTGGCCAGAATGATGTTCCAACCGCCAAAAAGGCGATTGTGGTAGTAACGGGCTCTTTCTGATTTTTAGGGCTTATTGAAAATGGGGCTTTCGGCTGATTTTTTTTCATCTGGAAGTCCCATTTTATTTTAACATTGGTTTGTATTTTGCCGATAAACAACTGTATAATTGTTTTAGAGGTGTTGAGTGAAAAAGCCTGTTACCATTTCGCTTTATTTTCTGGCATTTTTGATATTTGGTTCTCTTTTAGGTCTACTTGTTGGAATGAATTTCAGCAGCAGCCTTTCTATGGTTGCCGGCAAGGGCGTTTTCTTTTCAAAAGGGCTGGTTATTTATACTTTGTTTGATGGTATTCCTGTTGTTTTGCTATTGATTGGAATCGTGCTTTCTGTTTATAAGGTTCGACATGGTGCAGATCCTGTTGGCAGCGCCATCGTTTATTCAGCTTTGTGTGCAGTGACATGGATTGTTTTAATGCCTCTTTCCTTTGAGGCCCGAAAATTTGCGTATGAAGAAAAATCCAGGGAAGATGATCAGGAATTGGAACTGAGCGGTGGTTATTTTAGGGAATCTGACGGAAAACTTTATTATTTCTTGCAAGATGCCCAGGACCAGAAAGCGGATGTTCTGGTTTTGAATGATGTGAACAGCAAGATGGAATTTGGTAAAGAAATGATTTTGGATGTTTCTTCTGCTTCAAGTTTTGCAGCAGATGCTAAACCTTTCAAAGATCCGTTGATTAAAGATACTATGGCAGATCGCCCTGAAGTGGTTACTAATGTATTTGTAGCAATCCGAAATCAAGCTGCATCTGCCTGGAATTGTGGCATTTGGTCCTGGCTTTTCTTTTGCGGGTTTGGATTTGCAATTTGTGCCTGCTATGGTTTGGTGCATTCCAGTTCATGGCGTTTGGTGAATATTCTTTTGATTTTTTCATACAGCACTTTTGTAATGTGGTTCAATAATTTTTATTATTCAAGCAGTTTTTCTGGGGCAAGGAAATTTCTTGGAGAATTGATGCTTGGAGAAAATTATTGTCGCGGAAAGTTCTTTGTGGATAATTGCGTTGAATTGCCATTATTCATTTTTAACCTGATTATAGGTGCTGTTGCGCTGATAGTTGGAATTTTGCTTTCGAAGCGGGAAAGGTAATTGTTCATGAAAAAGAAAGAGAAAAAATTCAAAATAAAAATAACCAGGTTTTTTGTAATAACAGTTTCCTTTGTGGTTTTTGTTTTCCTTATGAGTTTGTGCTACGGATGGTTTGCTACAAATACGAACGGTCTTCTTTCCAGTTCGGTAACTGGATACAAATGGTGCAATATTTTTCGCATTTTCTTCAGGCTTTTGCCAAGTGCTTTTGCCACTTCCTTCGTTGTAGCCTGGACTTGTGTTTTTGGAGCAAATAGCGAAGGAAGCCGACTGCGCTTTTCTCCGGCCATGTTCGCCAGGTATCGCAGAGTCATGATAGATTCGATAATTGCTGTGCTTTTTATTTCCCTTGGAACAGAAGTTTTCGTTCCGCTGATGAACGAAAAAATGGCTGGTCATAGGGATTTGCCGGTTCTTTTGCGGGAATACAAGGAAATTGCTAAAGGCCTTTATGATCAGGGTCGGTATGAGTTTGCTGACGAATATGCAAAGCTTGCGGTTGAACTTGATCCTTCTGATGAAGAGGCAAAAGCTATTGCGCAAAAAACCGGGCTTTCTGCTGAAAAAACAAATAAAAGCGATGAGTTTAAGAAACATGAGGCAAAACGGCCAATTGAGTCAATGCCAAAGTATTTAATGAATGAACTGGATTTTGGCAAAACTTATACAAATCTTCAGGAAACAGAACGTTCTTTGCCAGATGAAATGACTTCATATAAGCTTTTGCTGGCTGCCAGAGCTTGTTTTGCAAAAGAAGATTGGTTTGGAGCTCATTATTATTCTCAGATGGGATTGAAAATGAGTTCCCAGAAAGATATCAATAAAATAAAATTGATGGAGCTCGCAGCTGATTCCTGGAACAAGCTTTCGGCAGCCAGGGAAGAAGGTGACTCGGAAGACAAGCAGCGTTTTGCCAAAAAGCTTGAAGGTTATTCGGCATTGCTTGAAAATGATTTTTTTAGAGCTTATTACATTTTCCGAGATCTTCATCTGAATTCAAAAGAATATTCCCTGGATCCTGATGTTCGTAAATATTTGGATATCGCGCAGACGAATTTGCAGAAGCAATATTTTTTTGCAGATGAGACTTTTAAACTTGAAGGCTTTGAGTCTGCACGAAACGTAAGGTTTCGCGTGAGTCATACTGATGGAACTGTGTCAGTGGTTTTTATCAGGGGAGTTACGGTTGCAACATCAAAGGCTGGTTATGTGCAGTATCTTAGGGGGCTTGGAATCTACCGGCTTTCTGACGAAGGAAAGTATTTGTATGGTTCTTATACGCCTTACGCAAAAATGACTGCGGTTTCTACAAGTGCGTTTACAGCTGAAGAAAAAGCGCATTTTGGCATTGCTGATTCCATTAAGCGTGTTCCATTCCTGTTGCTTCGTTCAACGGACAGGAATAATGATGATGTGGTGGTTGGAACAGAAGTTAAGTTTGGTTCTTCCAGCGATTTTGAAAACGGATTCTACATTCTTCCTATGGAATTCGACGATTTTGATATGCTTAAGAAAGTTTCTGCCGGTGTGGAATCAGCAGGCATTTCAACTTTGTTTGCATTTACGGATAAAGCTAAAGGATACGGATTTTCGGAAGAGGTATATACTCAGTTCCTGTTGAACAGGATTTTTTATCCAATCTATATGTTGATTTTGTTCATTTTGCTTGGTTTGCTTTCATGGCATGGCCGGGTTCCAAGTGGTTCGGTTTTTAAATTCAAGTGGATGATTATTTTCCCTGTTTTGTTTATGGTGTCTATTGGAGCCTATGGTATATTGATGGGATTCTTCAAAGTTTGTAACTACGAGATTGTTGCCTTGGCTGGCAAAAATCTTTCGTTATTAACAGGGGTTGGTCTGTATGCTCTGGCTTTGCTTGTGGTTTCGGTACTGTTCCTGGCAAGCAGAAATTCGTCGGAGCGGAATATATAAGGTTTTTGCAATAGCTTACAAAAAGGGGCTGTCCAATAAGAAATATGTGTAGTGCTCGTTGAGCTTGTGGAAGAGCTCAAAAACTGCAAACTATGCTTTTTGGACAGCCCCTTTTTTAGTTGTTTACGAACCGATTGTTCCTTTTGTGCTTGGAATTGCACCGTTGCGGCGAGGATCGATTTCTACTGCATCGCGGATTGCCCGGGCTGCAGCCTTAAAAAGCCCTTCCATTTTGTGATGGTCGCTGCGGCCCCGCAATGTATCCAGGTGAAGATTGCACTGGGCGCTGTTTACAAATGCCTGCCAGAAATCTTCAAAACAGTCAGTCTGGAAGCTGGCTTCTACACCGTTGGCGTTAAGGCTTACCAGAGGAATGCCTGTAAGTTCAGCATTGCACACAAGGAACGGACGGCCGCCAAAATCAACTGCGGCCCGGAGCAAAGCTTCATCCATTGGATAAAGGAAATTGCCTGTGCGGTAAATGCCGGCACAATCGCCAAGAGCCTTTGCAAAACAAAGTCCAAGAACAATGCCTGTATCTTCAATCAAATGATGCTGATCAACATTCAAATCCCCCTGAATTTTTCCAGAAAGATCAAAAAGTCCGTGCTTGCAGAAAGAACGGAGCATGTGGTCAAAAAATCCAATTGGATTTTCTACTTCACACTTACCAGTTCCATCAAGATTCAATGTAAGCGAAATCTGAGTTTCGCCAGTTTTTCGTTCAATAGTAGCTGTTCTCATTTTTTTTAATCCACAGATATACACAGATGAACACAGAGATTCTTGTGTTGTGTTGGTTTTATGGTGGTTTCGACAGACTCAACCACCAAGTTTTTTTTCGGTGGTTGAGCTTGTCGAAACCACGTTCTTTGATAATTCAGAAAGCTTTTCAAAATTATTATTTATCAAAGCTTCCCTTTTCTTTCTTGACCATCCTTGAACCTGTTTTTCTCGTAAAAAGGCAGACTCAATAGACTGACACTCTTCAAAATAAACTAATTCAACAGGAAGTCTATGCTTCGTATATTCAGAGCCTTCTCCATTTTGATGTTGTGCAAAACGCCTCTGTAAATCTTTTGTGCTGCCAACATAATAACTGTTATCAGCACATTTTAGGATGTACATATAAGCCAATGGATAACTCCTGTTTTATGGTGGTTTCGACAGGCTCAACCACCGTTCTTTTTTTATCAACCACCGCAGGTTTTTCGGTGGTTGAGCTCGTCGAAACCACGTTCTTTTTATCAACTACCGAAGGGGTTATAACATTACCTTTCTTAAAGCGTATTCAAGGATGTCTGTGGCGCCAAGGCTCTGGAGCTTTGGAAGAAGTGTTGGAACTTCGCTCTTTTTTACAGCAATCTTTACTGCGTAACCGTCATCGCCAAAAAGCGGAGAAACTGTTGGACTCTTCATTGAAGGAATTCCCTTAATGAGAGCGTCGAAGTTTGCCTTTGAAACGTTCATTTCAAGCATAACGCGGCTGCGGGCTGCAAGAACTGCTTCAAAAAGCATCTTGAGTTCCATTATCTTCTGCTTTTTAGCAGGGTCATTCATAGCTTCTTTTGAAGCGTACATTCTTGTTGAAGATTCCATCAAAGTATCAACAATCTTAAGGCGGTTAGCTTTAAGGCTTGAACCTGTTGAAGTGTTATCGATAAGAATCTGAGCCATTGAATCGTCTGTACCCTGTACAAAACCTTCAGAAGTTCCCCAGGTACGGAAAATTGTTCCGTCGATTTTTTTTGATTCAATGTATTTTTTTGTAAGAGACTGATATTCAGTTGCGATTGTAACTTTGCCCTTCAAGAGTGTGTCGTAATCCTGAAATTCTGGAATAGCTGCAACAATTCGAACTGGATCAAAACCAAGATCCATGATTTCTACAACATCGTTTTCTACGCCGTTTTCGTAAACCCAGTCTTTTCCGCTAAAACCAACATCAGCCTTGTTCTGAGCAAGCAAAGCGCTTGTAATCTGTGGTTTTACAACCTGAAATGCAAGGTCTTCCTGATTTGTTGTTGGGAAATAAGTTCTGTCTGGAAGATGGATTGAAATGCCTACATCATTTAAAAGTTCGTAAACTGACTCGTAAATGCGGCCTTTAGCTAAAAGAATCTTAAGTTTTTCCATCTTGTTACTCCAATGATTTAAGTATTTTTTTTGCAAACCGGGGTTTTAGGGGGAACCCCTAGGAGAAGGGGTAGCGGAAAACCGCAGGTTTGAAGCGAGGGGGAGACTTCCCCCCCCTCTCGCACAATTATATAGAAGAAATGGCATATATTCAATGAACTGAAGAAGCACAGTATATATCCAGGTTTACGCAAGTAAAATTTGCAGCCCTTCTTCCCGTTTTTTTCTCATATAAAGATGATTATTCAGAATAATTGTAAAAATGCCGATAAAACATTAAAATATTATTATAATTATATATACGAGGCCGAGACATGGAAGAAATTCTTGAATTATTGAGACAAAATGCCCGTCTTTCTGTGAAAGATATCGCTGCAATGACTAAAAAGTCGGAAGATGAAGTCGCCGCGATTATCAAAAAGCTGGAAGATGACGGAGTTATTTTAAAGTACGCGGCCATCGTAAACCCAGAAAAATCAGGTGAAAGCAAAGGTAAAGTTTGTGCAGAAATCCAGCTGCAGGTAACTCCTGAACGGGAACACGGCTTTGATGCCCTTGCAGACAGGATCTACCGCTTTCCACAGGTAAAATCACTTTTCCTAATGAGCGGCGGATATGATTTTAAGGTAATCATCGAAGGTGACAGTCTTCAGGACGTAGCTTTCTTTGTTTCAAGTAAGCTTGCAACTTTGGAAGGCGTTCGTTCAACAAAAACTTGCTTTATCCTTAAAACATATAAAGAAAATGACATTGTCTATGTTGAATCAGAACGGGATAGACGTGAGGCACAAGCATAAAAGCATTTGCCCTGGGGTGCGCTATGGGGCGTTGCGGACTGGTGAGAATTTGTAAAGCTAAAAAATGTGATGCATTTTTTTTAACGCTTTGCTATAAAACACCGGTCGCCAGCGACCTTACACATCCGCAGAGGGGGTAGCGGAAAACGCGGTGGTTGAGCTTGTCGAAACTAGCGCGGTTGAAGCGAGGGGGAGACTTCCCCCCTTTATTTAAGGAAAATATATGAATACTAGAAACGATAAATTTAGCCGCAGCATGGAAGATATTCCTCCTAGCGGAATCCGTAAGTTTTTTGAAATGCTTATCGGACACGACGATGTAATTTCACTTTCGGTAGGTGAACCAGACTTTCCAACACCTTGGTGCATGCGTGAAGAAGCTTTTTACCATATCGAAAAAGGTCACACTTCATACACAGGAAACCGTGGGCTTCCAGAACTTCGTGCAGAAATCTGCAAATATATGGAACGCTACGGCTGTTATTACAATCCCGAAACAGAAATTCTTGTTACAGTTGGTGCAAGCGAAGGTGTAGACGCATCTTTGCGTGCAATTTTGAATCCTGGTGACGAAATTCTTGTTTGCCAGCCTTGTTATGTAAACTATGAACCGCTTGCCCGCCTTTGCGAAGCTAAAGTTGTTCCAATTGATACAAGCGTAAACGGATATTACCCAACTGCTGATCAGATTAAAAAAGCTGTTACACCAAAAACAAAGGCTTTGATGATTTGTTCTCCAAACAATCCTACAGGAACAATGATTCCAGCTGAAGAACTGGAAAAAATCGCAAAGGTTTGTGTAGAAAATCAGATCTGGTGTATTAGCGATGAAATTTACTGCGAACTTGCTTATGAAGATGCAAAACACTGTTCAATCGCTTCTTTCCCGGGGATGAAGGATTACACAATCATCCTGAACGGTTTTTCAAAGTCTTTTGCTATGACAGGATGGCGCATTGGTTATATTGCCGCTCCTGCAGAGCTTATAAATCTTTGTACAAAGCTTCACGGCTACAACGCAATCTGTGCTCCAATTTTCAGCCAGTATGCTGCCACAGAAGGCTTACGCAACGGTTGGAAAGATGTGGAAAAGATGCGGATCAGCTATCAGCAGCGCCGCAACCTTATGGTAAAAGAATTCAACGAAATGGGACTTCCAGTTCCAGAACCAAAGGGCGCTTTCTACATGTTTCCGGATATTACTTCAACTGGCATTTCTTCTGAAGAATTTGCAACCCGCTTGTTCCAGAAACACAATGTTGCAGTAGTTCCAGGTTCAGTATTTGGACTTGGCGGTGAAGGGCACATCCGCGTTTGTTATGCAACCGCTGTGGATAAAATTAAGATTGCAATGGAGCGAATTGCAGAATTTGTGGAAGAACTTCGTGCTGAACAGAAAAAGTAAATGCTAGGCGGGTTAAAACCGCTGTTTTAGGAGATGTCGAATGCTTGGTATTTTGTTGGCCATTGTCTCTGCTTCAGGCTTGTTGTGTATCCTGATGATTTTTTCAGGAAAAAAAGACAAGGGAACTGGTGGAGATGGTCCCTCTAAAAAACCAAAAAACAAAAACGCTGCAGTAATCATTAAGGAATGCACCAAAAAGCTTGCCCATGATGCGCATAATATTTCGGCTTTGAAACAGCTGGGTGCAGTTTATTATGAACAGCAGAATTATGAGAAGGCTTTTCCAATCTATCAGACTCTTTTTAATTTGATGAATGTTCATGTGGAAATTGATCAGATGGATGCTTCCTTGAAGTACGGTGTGAGTGCATTCAAGACAGGAAAACTAGATGATGCCATGACAGGTCTTACAAAGGTTTTGCGTTTGGATCCAAAAAATTATGATGCCAATTTTTATGTTGGTAGAGTTTTGTATGATAAAAAGGATTTTGAAAAGTCCATACTCTGTTTGAAAAGGGCAGCTGCGGTTGCTTCCGAAAAGACGGAGGTGTATGAGCCGCTGGCTTTTTCTTTATATAATGCAAAGAAATATAGGGAAAGTCTGCCATATTTGAAGAAGGTCCTGGATGAGGCATCAGAAAACAAAGAAGCGCTTTTTTATGCTGCTTCGGCAATGGAAGAAAGCGGTGCAGGTGATAAAGCGCTGAAGATTTTTATGCATCTGCGTCCAGATCCCAAATTTGGGCCTCAATCTTGTGTGGCTGCAGGTTCCATCCATGAAAAGCAGGGACAGTTCGAAAAAGCCATTCAGGATTATGAAATTGCCTTGAAGCTGGAAAATATTCCGCAGGAAACAAAGCTGACCATATACTATAAGCTGGCGCAAGTTTATCTGAAGCAGCATGCCATTGGAAAAGCTCTGACCTATCTTAAGCAGATTCAGTCCATTACGCCAAATTATAGGGATGTTGCGTCATTGGTTTCCCGCTATCAGGAATTGAATCAGAATTCGAATCTGCAGGCGTATATCATGTCTGGAACCAGCGATTTTGTGGCTTTGTGCCGTAAATTTGTTGAGGGCTACTATCCTGGTGCATTTGTCAAAATTGAAGATATTTCGGTTGCTGCCGACAGCATTGAAGTTCTTTGTTCTGTGGAAACCTCAAAATGGGAAGACAAGGAGCTTTTCCGCTTCTTTAGAAGCTCTGGTTCTGTTGGCGAATTATATGTGCGTGACTTTCATTCAAAAATGCGCGACATCAAATGTGACCGCGGTTTTTGCGTAACAGCCGGCAGTTTTTCCGAAGATGCTGCTAAGTATGTGGAAGGGCGACCAATTGACCTTATTGAAAAGAACAAGCTGGTGCAAGTTTTGAAAAAGCTTGATGTTTCCGGTAAATTAAATAAATAAAATGATTTGAAAGCGGCGCAATTTTATGTGGTAAAACAGGAATTGCTCCGCTTTTTTTATGCCAAAAAATTTTCATAAGATTTTACAAAATCTTTACATTTTTTTGGTTTTATTTTTGCGAATCTAATCTATAACAGAAGTATGATTTATATTCTTGAAGATGACGATAACATCCGAAAACTAATTAAGTATACCCTGGTCAGCCAGGGATTTGAAGTGAATGATTTTTCGTTGCCGTCTGAGTTCTGGAATGCTTTGGCGAATTGCAAACCGGAATTATGCCTTTTGGACATAATGTTGCCAGAAGAAGACGGAATTTGTGTTCTCAGGAAACTTCGTTCCAATTCACGCTATTCATCGATGCCGGTAATTGTACTTACGGCCAAAGATTCTGAGTATGATGTGGTAACCGGGCTTGATGCTGGGGCAGACGATTACGTTACAAAACCTTTTGGAATGATGGCGTTGGTTTCCAGAATCAAAGCTGTTTTGCGCCGTTATGAAAAATCTGACTCAAAAAAAGATCTGCTTGAAATTGGTGGCATAACACTTGATGAAAGTCAGCATACGGTTTTTGCCGGCTCTAAGCAGATTTTTCTTACAGTGAAGGAATTTGATCTTTTGCATCTGCTGATGAAAAATCGCGGTGCGGTGCTTACCAGAGAAAAGCTTTTGAATTCGGTGTGGGAACTTTCTTCTGAAATTGAAAGCCGCACAGTAGATGTGCATATAAGGACGCTGCGTCAAAAACTTGGTGTTTACGAAAAAAATATCGAAACCATTCGCGGTGTGGGATATAAGTTTGTTTAAATGGACGATGAAAATATGAAGAGCAAGTCACTTACTTTCAGGATTTTTATAAATACTTTTCTGATTGGGATATTCATTTATTTTGTGTGTGCATTTTGGTTCATTTCTAATATGTACGACTATTTTGAAAAGCAGATTTTTTCAGAGCTTCAGACTGAAAGCAATTTTCTGGAAGATTATGCTTTGCAGAAAAATCTGGAACAGCTGAGCAGGCTTCAGACTTCAAACAGAATCACTTTAATTCATGCTGACGGATCGGTTTTTTTTGATAACACAGTGGACCCTGCAAGTCTGGAAAATCACGGAATGCGCTCTGAAGTAATTGAGGCCAAAGAAAAAGGGATGAGCAGAACATCGCGCTATTCTTCAACGATGACCGAAAAAACATTGTACTTTGCCCGTATGCTTTCAAACGGCGATGTGCTTAGAATCAGCTGCAATCAGCATTCTGTTTGGGTGCTGGTGTTTGGCATGAGTCAGTTGCTTTTGATTCTGCTGGTGATTGCTATTGTGATTTCTGGTATTTCTGCTTCCTGGATCAGCAGAAAAGTGGTGGAACCATTCAATGAAATTAATCTGGAAAATCCAGATACAAGCCAGGTTTATGAAGAGCTGAAACCATTTACAAAACGAATTGCCGAAGAAAACTTTGAAAAATCTCAGAGGGAAGAGCTTCGTCAGCAATTTACGGCAAATGTAAGCCATGAGCTTAAAACGCCGCTTACGAGCATCAGTGGCTTTGCTGAAATTCTGAAATCGGGAGATACAGACCCAAAAATAACTGTAGATTTTGCAAATACGATTTATGACGAAGCGCAAAGAATGATTGCTCTTGTAAACGATATAATCAAGCTTTCCAAACTCGATGAAAAATCAATATGTCAGGAAAAAGAAGGCATAAGTTTGCGGGATATGTGCAGGGAAGTAATGAAAGTGCTTTCGGCCAGTGCAACGGCAAAGAATGTGGGGATGGAATTGAGTGGAGATTCAGGGCTTATAAACGGAGTTCAGCCTGTAATCTACGAAATGGTCTATAACCTTGTGGATAATGCCATAAAGTACAATGTGCAAGGCGGAAAAGTACAGATTAATCTTCAAAATCTTATTGAAAGCGGTCGTGTAATTCTTACTATAAAAGATACAGGCATTGGCATTCCAGACAACGAAAGAGAGCGGATTTTTGAACGATTTTACCGCATAGACAAAAGTCGTTCCAAACAGAATGGCGGCACAGGATTGGGCTTAAGCATAGTAAAACACGCCGCCAAATATCACGATGCTAGCATTTTGCTTGACAGTGAAGTTGGCAAAGGCAGCACCTTTACAGTGATTTTTGGAGTGTAAGAATCTTATTGGCAGTCCGGCAACAAGTTGCCGTCGCTATGTCCCGGATTCTGCTTATTATTCCGATATCGGAATAATCTTTTAGTTAAGACCGCATAGTCTTTTTAATGTCTCAATATCATCCGCTGCCTTCCTTCCCGTATTTTTATAAAATTATCTTTTTACTGTCCGTAAAGGAATTTTCCGAAAATATTTATGTTATTATCGGGAATATAAGGGGGTATGTTTTATAATAATATAAAATAACTATACTGAAACAGGCAATGTTCCCGCAAAACCAAATTAAAAGGAGGCGTGATAAAAATTACATCCGTGTAATTTTTATCACTAAAGTTTGGACTTGTGTTGCAACTCCAAACTTTTGACATTCGCCATCCATGGCTCACCGCTAACGCGGAGTTTTTATAGGAGAAAAAAAATTATGCTTAATCCAAATGAAGCAGGAAGATTTTGGGATTTTCTTTTATTTGTTCATCAAAATACAAAAAACAGTTATAGATTCATATTTGAAGACGGTAGCGTAATAAATGCTCTGTTTGATACATCTTGTGAATCTGATAATTGTCTTCCAGAAGAAGATCCAAACTATGAAGAATACTGGATTCTTGTATTTAAAAATATTGAAACAAATCAACTTTTTGAAATCAATTATCATAATATACCAAAAGAAATATATTGTGATGGAAACAAAGTATTCTAAAAATTTTTAGGGGCTGTCAAAAAATAGACAGCTCCTTTTTTTATGGAGAAATAAAAATGAGTAATAAGAAGGATGTTTTTGGATTTTGGCAGATTAAAAATTATGATTTTGATAAAGATCGTGTTAATGGAATAACTAATGAATATCCAATTGTTATAGGAACGCAAAAAATTCCTGAACAACTGGTATTGTTTGGAAAAGAGAGTAAGCCTGAAAACTTAAAAGATGCTTTCAACAAAAGTATTCATTTTTTTCAACATGATTATCTTTTCGAACCGACAATCAGAAGCGAATCAAAATCCACTTCAAAACTTGAAGTATTTAAGAAATATCAAAGTGTAATTCTTCCTGACTGTAGTATTTATACAAACCTTCCTCTTCCAGTGCAGCAATACCAGACATATAAATCACGTGCTTTTGGAATATTCCTCTCAGATAATGGAGTCAATGTTATTCCAAGTGTAAGATGGGGCGATAAATATTCATGGGATTTCTGTTTTTCAGGCTTAATGAAAAACTCTCTTTTAGCAGTGGGTACTTTGAGTGCTTTAGGTACTTCTGAAGATAAAGGAAATTTTCATGCAGGATTCTTAGAAATGGTAAATCGACTTGAGCCAGCAGCTTTAATTATATACGGGAAACTGCCTGAAGAAGAAAAAGTATTGTGTCATGAAAGAGGAATTTATTTTAGAGTATACCCAACAGAAAGAACAAAATATGAAAACAATAAAAAAATTCCTGAAGGTTTAATGCTCTTTGATATAAACTCATAAACATATATGGGATTGTCTGATCCAAAAAATCCAGTAAGAGGTGATGCTGATGACTAAAACACAATAAAAAGAATATGTAATGCGTAATAGCTAAACAGAGAAAAAAAATGGCCGCCCAGTCTGACACACTGTAGCGGCCTTGTGTCCTTTTAGGACATATAAACACAAGTGGAGATGACCAAATGTTTGGGCATTTACGCTTGGTCAAGGCACGCTACGCTTAAAGCCTTGACTCAATCGTTTGCCAGGTGTCCAAAGAATTGTACACCCGTCATCCTTTTTCTTAATAACATAACGAAGAATTGTCGTCAAACTTTTTCCCGGACAAGGGATTGGAGCAACTGCGAAGCAGTCCACTGGAGCGAAGTAGTAACCGAAGGTTACGGATGAGTGAAGCGGATGAGCGTGAGCGAATTGCGGAAAGCCCGGTTTTTTGCGAAGCAAAAAATGGCCCCAAATATAATACTTAAAACTTTGACACATTCTGGTAAAATTCTAAATATCATTGAGAATTTTACCACTCTTTAATGCGCCCAAAATCATAAAAAAATAAATCAGAATTTTTGGTGTCCTATTACAATATCTTTTTAGTGCTACTAAACACTTGCTTTTAGTATGACTAAATACTAATATATAACCATGACTGTAACAAGACAACAAATACTTAAGACTGCAGATGAACAACGTAACGAAATTTTAAGCAATTCTCTTCCATACGACAATATCCCCAGGGAATGTCTATCGTCTATTGAATCTCCAGTGCCTCAATTTGCACGTATCATCACAGGAATTCGGCGCTGCGGAAAAAGTACTTTTGTTTGTCAGGATTTAAAAAATCGCAGCGAAAATTCTTTTTATCTTAACTTTGACGATCCTGCTCTTGCTGAATTTGATTCTTCCAGCTTTTTAATTTTAGATGAGGCTATAAAGGAATTTCAAAAAATTCATGGGGATTCAAAAGAATTGTTTTTTGATGAAATACAGTCTATTCCAAATTGGGAAATTTATGTGAATTCAAAGCTGCAGGAAGGATATCTTGTTACTGTTACTGGTTCCAATGCTAGTCTTTTAAGTACGGAGCTTGGGACACGGCTTACTGGCCGCCATTTGGATTATGAAGTTTTTCCTTTTAGTTTTACTGAATTTTGTACGCTTTTAAAAAAAGATGTTTCAATTGAGAGTTTTTCGGAATATCTTGAAAAAGGCGGTTTTCCTGAATTTCTTTTGTACAAACATTATCAGATTTTGCCACGGCTTTTTGATGATATTCTTTTTCGGGATATAATTGTTCGGTATGGAATAAAAGATGCCCGATCATTACGGATTCTTGCGGTATATTTGTGCTCCAATTGCGGAAATCTTGTTACTGGTTCAAAACTTTCCGCTCAGCTTGGATTAAAAACAACTGCTACGATTTTGGAATATCTTTCTTTTCTTGAACAAAGCTATCTTTTTTCTTTTATTCCAAAATTTGATTATTCGCCAAAAGCTCAGTCGGTAAATCCAAAAAAAGTGTACAGCATAGACACAGGTTTAATCAAAAGCATTTCTCTTTCTTCTGCAAAAGATTTTGGCCGGCTTTTTGAAAATGCTGTTTTTAATAAAATCCGTCGTGAAACAAAAAATATCTGGTATTATGCAGAACCAGGTTTTGAATGCGACTTTTTGTACGGCTCTTCAGTTGTTCCAGAATATGCGGTTCAGGTCTGCTATGAATTGAACAGTGAAAATCTTGAAAGGGAAGCAAAGGGTCTTGCGAAGACTCTTAAAAAATTCCCTGGAATTAAAGGCAAAATTGTCACTTTAAATCAAAAAGATAAAATTTATTACAACGGTCAGCTGATTGAAGTTGTGGATGCTCTGGATTTTTTTACTCTCGGGCAAGGGATTGGAGCAACTGCGAAGCAGTCCACTGGAGCGAAGTAGTAACCGAAGGTTACGGATGAGTG
>ERZ808052.16-NODE-16-length-19299-cov-3.801634_pt1 | contig 19299 bp, 12 predicted proteins | sample MGYA00380200_ERZ808052 | MGnify/ENA primary metagenome ERZ808052 (study PRJEB31490, sample SAMN06133366) | cow dung metagenome | isolation source: H10 | host: cow | place: China: Chengdu | collected 2015-05 ...
CTGCTACACTAAATGTGGTGGTTTCGATAAACTCAACCACCGTAATGCAAACTTATTGGACAGCCTCTTTTTTTAAATTTTTTATTCATATAACCCCATTTCTCCTATAATTATTAGAAGAGAACATTCAAGAAAAATATAATATCTGTCAGAAAGAAACAATTAAGAAAATGTGATATATTAAAATCGTGAAGCACAGCCCTACTTTGCGAATCAAAAAAAATCTTCTCACAAAGCAAATGTTTTTGACATTTCTGATCGCTTCATTATGGGCTTTCCCAACTATCGCTTCACCACAAGATTCTCAAATGACCAGAATTCCTTTGCCAGAAGGTTTTCAATCCAAACTCAACAGCAAAATTCTTAAGGCACAGATTACAATTCTTGATCGCTATGCCGTTGATGACGACTTTTCCTTCCTCACCGATCAATTTGATTCTGAACTGAAAAAAAGCAATCAGAAAAGCGAAGACATCGATTTATCAAATTCAAGCACAAAAGAAAAATTGAAAACCGTCCATATTCCACTGCTGGAACAAAATCCGTTTGAAAAAGTGCTGCCACCTTTCGTCCACAAACTGGAAGATCATGGACTTTCCCACATTTTTGCTCTTGATTTGGGATACGACTTTCTGAATTTTACAAATACAGGATTTGCAATCGGTGCAAACTTTGAGCAGAAGTTTTTTTCCTATGCCAGCCTTAAAACCGGATTAAATATAAAACGCGATCGTATTCCAGACTCAAACCTAACCATTTCTTCAATCGGTTTGAATCTTACGGGTCTGGTATATCCTTTTGGAAAAGGGTTGGAATGGCTTTATCTTGGATGCGGAATTGGAACTGATTTTCAAACCTATTCAGGCTCAGGAAAACTGCCATCGCCTGCGGAAGATATTGTTGTCAGTGTGATTCCAACGATCGGCTGGAAACAAATGCTATGGAAAATGGTCATGATTGATGTGGGATTTGGCTACAAGAAAATTGTCCAGAATTCAAACCGTTATGCAGACAACGCCGATTACGTAAAATCCGGTATTCAGTATGGCGTAAAATTCCAAATCATGTGGTCCAGACTTATAAAGACCATTTTGCATAAAGATATCGGCGTAGATAATCTTGGAAAACCGCTGATCAAAAAAAACAAAAAAAGTAAAAAAGGCAAAAATCATTCTAACCGCGTTTCCAGCCAGAAATAGCGGCTTACTTATTTTATAATCATCTATTTTGTGCTACATTTTCCTTATGAGTTACAATATTTTTATTGATGGGAAAGAAGGCACCACTGGCCTTAAGATTTTTGAACGTTTTGAAAAACGCACTGATATAGAACTGCTTCAGATTGACGAAGACAAACGCAAGGATCCGGAAGAAAAGCGCAAACTCATCGACGCATCTGATTTTACTTTCCTTTGTCTGCCAGATGCAGCAGCAATAGAATCAGCTTCACTGTGTACAAATCCAAAAACACGCATCATCGATGCTTCTACGGCCCACAGAACAAATCCTGCCTGGGCATACGGATTCCCTGAACTGGACAAAAGTTTCCGCGAAAGAATCGCAGGATCAAATCGAGTTGCAGTTCCTGGATGTTATGCTTCCGGCACAATTGCTATCCTTTATCCACTTGTAAAATCTGCTATCATGCCAAAAGACTATCCGGTTGTTGTACATGCAGTTTCCGGCTATTCAGGAGCGGGCAAAAAGGCCATTGCTCAATACGAAGCTGAAGGACGAGACCCAAGCCTTGATTCGCCACGCCTTTATGCTTTGACACAGGCACACAAACATCTTCCAGAAATGAAAATCATTTCTGGCCTTGATTTTGAGCCTATTTTCAATCCCTATGTCTGCGATTATTTCCAGGGAATGACTGTTACAGTTGGTCTTCACGCACGCCTGCTTGCAAAAAAGGTAACTGCCCATGATGTTTGGGAAATGTTTGCAGCACACTATGCAGACACAAATTTTGTAAAAGTTGCAGGCTTTATGGGCGAAGGTACATTGCCAGAACAGTTCATTCCTGCAAACACAATGGCCGGCACAAACAACATGCAGATTTTCGTTTATGGCAACGACGATCGTATCATGGTAACTACAAGATTTGACAATCTTGGCAAAGGTGCCAGCGGAGCTGCAGTACAGTGTCTGAACATAATGATGGGAATTGATGAAACAACAGGATTGATTTGATTCCCCAATTTTGTTGAAATGTGAACCGCACCTTTTGAACCTGTTTTTCTGCAAGTTTGAAAGGTGCTTTTTTTTTAACTTAAATTTTATCCGCAAGCTTTGACATTTTGCGAACGCAATCTTTCCATTCATCCACAAGTTCAGATGGTGCAACAGGAATCACATCAGCTCCAAAACTCAAAACCCACTGAACGATGGCATAATGCTGATTGCTTTTAAAAGTGAGCAGCAATGCATCTGAATCAGCAAGAGGTCCAACGTAGGGTTCTACAAAACAAGATTCCGCCCATTGGCGGGTTGCATAACCTTTTGCATCGCCCTTAAAAATAATTTTGTATTCCTTTGTTTCACTTCCAACGCTAATGCCAAAAGCACCAATGGTGTATTTATCAAGTTTATACGAACCATCTTTTGGCAGCTGAAAAGTTTCACCCAAAACTTCTGCTGATTTTATGCAGCTGAAATTAAAAGTGCGCCTTGATCCGCGAAGTTCGCAAAATCCATAAAGGTACCAGTACTGATTGTCATAAACTATTTGCCAGGGCTGAACTATTCGTTCCACCGGCTTATTAGAAGAAGGCTTTTCATAAATGATTTTTATCTTGCGGTTTTTGCGCATAGCCAGAACCACAGAATCCCAAACATCATCGTCCACCTGACATTCAGGCCGTTTTGCAATGCATACCCTGTCTTCAAACCAAACATCAATTGGAAGTTCCTTTTCCTTAAACTTTACATTTACTTCACCGTTTCCATAGGTTTCTGTATTGTTCTCCAGTGGTTCGGCCACAGTTTCAAGCAAATCCTGCAGAGGACTCCATATTGGGGTGCCATGAAACTGGGAAAGGGTCTGCTTCAAAAAACCGTAGGAAACCATCTGATCTTCAGTGATCAACGTTCTTGGAATACCGTAAGTCTTTTCTGCGTAATAATAACCTTCTCTGGAAGATTCAATTGGAAAGTCAAAAACATCGCGCATTTCGCAAATAGTGCGCTTTACAGTAGATTCTGAATAGCCGGTTCGTTCTTCCAGTTCCTTGCAGCTGTGGGCAATCATATCAGAAAGAATCGAATCAAATGCATATATTTTTGTTAATAATTTTGAGCTTTCTCTAGATTTTTTGTCCATTTCTCCCTCACCATTCTCAATACCAGATAAAAACAGATGAGCCTTAATTATAACACAAGAAAAGCAAAATTGACTGAATTATGCATTGGAAAAAAATTAAGGAATTATTCCAGTTTTTTATTTTGTGTGAATCCAGGTGAGTTCGTGTTTGTTATAATTCAAATGAACAATCTTGCTGTGAGGAATCTCTGAAAACTGGCGGATAATATCCCATTCCGGCTCGCCTTGCATTTTGATTGTACAAATCATATTGTCCACAAGACCACTTTCAAGCCATTCCTTCACCCATTTTAAAAGCCGTTCAGGATAGCAAATTACATCGCTGAACACCCACTGGCAATGACCAATTTCAGCCGGCTTCAAAGTAAATGCATCATGGGCCTGGAACTTAACCAATGGATTTGCCATCAATTCTGGTGCAAGTTCAGCGCGATCCACAGCATAAACATTTGCCCCAAGTCCAACTAGAACCCAGGTCCAGCCCCCGGGACAAGCTCCGGCTTCAAAACAATAATCGCCGGCTTTAGGCAATTCTGTACCATTTAAAAGATTCGCCATGGTCAAGCTTTCCTGAATCTTAAGGTACGCTCTGCTAGGCGGATTTTCATGATCTTCTTCAAAAACAATTTGACCTGCAGGAATGAAGCTGGAAGTTTTTGCGCTTGCAATCATTGTATTTTCGCTTGTAAGCGTCCAAAGTCCAATAGGAGAAGTCGGAATCTTTACCGGAAATTTTCGTACCTTAAGATTCACATAAGGAAGCCTTTCCTGTAAAAGATTTGCTCTTCTAAAAAACTGATATTGATAAGGTGCCCAACTTCGCTGAATATCTTTCAAAGCCTGCGCACCGTTTCCAATGGAATCAAAACAGATTTCAATCGGCTCAAGCATTACAGTGCGAGCCCAATATGGAAGTTTATTTCTATCTAAGATCTTTCCAGAATCCCTATCATAAATGCCATCCAACGAAAAATCCGGATAATAGAGAAGTTCGCCATAAACTGCCGCAGGCTTTGAATCAAATCCCAGACGGCCTGAAAGTTCACTTTGCAACATGTGAACCATATCTGGAAAAGCCAGAAATGCAGCCCCGGAAAGTTTTTTTGTATCCATTATTTAGATGCTTCCACAAATTGAGCCAACAATCTGATCTGCAAGACTGTCTGTCCTGTTTTCCATATACAAATCTTCAATATAATCAGAAATGTGAACCAGATCTTTTGATGGCAAAAATTTGAACCCGATTTCTGTAAAATCATCACCGTTTTTCACCCACTGAGGATGACAAAGCAATGTAAAACGACCTTCAGTTGCGGCACGAGCAAACATTATACTCAATTCAATATCATCCTCTGGATTAACAGTTACCGGAAACTGATAGTGCACCTTACAACCTGTCATACTGATATTGTCCAGCACACCTGGCATAGGCGATATTGCAGGAGCATCAACGCGGCCAATATCATCATAGCGCTCAGTTTTTCTTGTATCAGAATTCATATAGACCTAGTATATCTTTTTTCCGATGGATTAACAACTACGCCCCTATTTCACAACCATTACTTTGCGGGTTTCATCAATTCCGTTGCCAAACACACGAATGAAATACAATCCTCTGGCAACTTTTTTACCACCTTTTGTAGTTCCATTCCAAGTGTAGAAATGAGTTCCTGAAGTTGTAGAACCATGCTGCAAATACTGAACGATATTTCCATCCAGCGTCATAACGATTACATTCAATGGCCCGTCACTTTCCATATCCACCTGAATCATAGTCTTTTCGCCTTCATTCAAATCAATTACGTTATTCATGATTGTAACTCCACCACGCTGCAGCTTTGTTGCATTCAACTTTATTGACCAAATATCAAAGCTTGTAAGGTCACCCTTGTTTTCAAGCCGACCGGCATAAAGTGGCATCTGCACTAACAAATACGATGATGTGCTTTCCATGTACTCCGGTGCATGACAAATCGTTATCGGCGCGCCACTTTCATCCTGCTGCATTCCAAACAGGAACAAAATCTGATCGGAAGCTTTTGCCTGTACTTCATTCTTTATGAAGCTGCTAAAATTCAATTCCGAAAAACTCCAGTTCATAACAGATGGATTTTCAGCATCCACCGGAAGGCAAACCATTCCGAATTCGTCATTTGTGGCATCACACAATGAATCAAATACCGGCCACACACTTCCGTCCAATGCCTTTTGCGGAAGCCACATTCGCCAGTTCTGACCGGTGTTTTTATTGTAGTTATTTGAAAGCTCATCACCAGAAAGCTTTGAAACAGGAGCCATGTAAAGGGTAATATGAGATGGAAGTTCTGAAACGCCGTCTGCAGAGCCATCATTAAGCTTAGTGGAAATAAACAAATCATACCCATAAGTCAATGAACCATAATTTCCCTGATTTCTGTCCCAATCATGTACAGCCCAACTTCCTTCATGATAAATGTGACTTGCAGCATTACTTCCGTCATCAAGCAATTTGCTGTCATAGGCATAAATAGGATTTACAACTCCAACAGCAAAATCCGTGAGCGCATGGGCAGAATTCCTCACCATGTAGTTTCCAAGAATATCTTGTACATAAGTAACGTATGCAGAAGTTCCAGATACAGGGTCAATCGACATTTCTCCAACATTGCACTGAATGTAATACCGTTCCATATCAGCTAATGTTACTGCCCGATTAAGCTTAATTATAAGTCCAGTATAGTCACGGTTCGCAAAAACAACTCTTGCAGGAACATTGTCATCAATTTGCAGATCAGTAGAAGGAGTAACAGATGCTCCATCTGGGCTGATGGTTACAATTCTTAAGGTTTTCGGAATTGACTCCAGGCCGTTCATAGTTTCCGTAGTACTATCCAATTTCATGATTGTAAATGAACCAGTTTGCAATGCTTTAGAGAAAACCACATAAAGCTCATCTCCATCCACGCCACCATCTGTTTTTACCGACGCAATACTCAAGTTAAAATTAGGTGCAACGCGGTCAATGGATTTAATTACAGTCGTTACATCTGGAAGCATAAGGTTACCTGCAAGATCAGTAATATATCCATTTCCATCGTAAGTTATTTCAAAAGTAGTTTTCAACGGCAGTTCCAAATCAGTAAGCTTAAGAGCAAAATACAAACTGTCATATTCATCAACAGAAGTAACACCGCCGGAAGAAGAGAGGAACAACGCACTGGAAGTTGCACCAATCGCCTGGCCGGAAAAAGCTCTGCCAGAATTGCCATTCACCACAGAATATCCAAAATGAGAAACTTTGTCGTAAATCGAACTGTATCGAATTCCACCAACAGATCGTTCCAAACCAGAAGCAAATGGTTTTGCTCCCCCAGCTGTATCCTTTGCAGGAACCAGCAAAGTGCCTCCGCTTGATTCCTTCTCTGTCCAACCAATTTTTGTATACCATTCATTGGATTCCAGCATGGAAGCGCTGTCCAACATATGAAATTCAATACGATCAAGATATGCACTTGATGGAGTTACAGTATAACCTACAGCTTCAAAGAAATCTGAAAGACCTGTTACCTTTGAGTTATATGACGCAAAAACCGGACCGCTCACATCCCAGGCCCCGTAAAAACCTGCCGAACCTGGCACAAGTCCATCATTTACAATCAATTCCGGAAGCCTATGATTTACCCCATGAGCAGAATCCACATATTCAAGAACATTTCCCCAACCATCGGTTATCAGCGGATTTTTCAACCGTGCAACTACCCCAGAAGGCATCTGAGCCTGTTTTATGTATCCAAGCCAATGATTTATATTTCCCGCTGCCGTAACGCATCCAGTATCATCCACAAAACCAGCAATTCCCACTCTGATTCCATGAGTCCGATATGAAACAGCTCCTGCACCAAAACCATCACCATCAAAAATGCGATAAAGCGAATGAACACCAATATTATCATCACTTCCATTTGAGCCAGTTTCCACGTTTCCACTGGCAAAAGAACAAAGGCCAGCCACCTTAAAGCCGCTTGCATTTTTTGAAATGCCGCCAAGGGCAGCCGTAGCCTGCACATTTTTACTGGCCGCAATTTCAAGGCTTGTAAGAGCCCCTGAATCTGATGGCAAATCAAGTTTACCGTCAATGCCACCAATATTAACAGACTCCGAATAAACCAGTTCTATAAAGTTATGACCATCATATTCCGGCTGCCCTCCCGCATCATTTGGCGCAACATGCTTTTCCTGACCTGTCTTTACGCAAATCAATACTGGAGAAGTTTTATCCATGACTTTCGTATAGGTTGCGCCAGGGTTTTCATTTGAAGAAGAAAAATCTGACGGCAGTACAGGTGTTGCGGAAAAATAATGTGCAATTCGTGACTTATGGCAGTCCTTCAACGAAAAATATACGTTGTTCAGCGCCTTTGGCAGATTCAGATATGGGATTACATTATGATGCACACCGTTTCTGTCCGTGCTTAAAGTTGCGCCGGCAGAAATGCCGCATGCATCCGTATTCCATTTTGTAGAAGTCCGTGAACCATCTCCAAACCGAATATAGAACTGGCTTATATCGCCCTTTCCATCAGTAGATTCAGTGCAATCCTCATCCATATAGGTGCTGGCATAAGAGCCGGCGCTATTTTTTATATGGGCCACAGCCTTGCTTATTTCGTTGTTCGAATTTTCGATTTTTTTACTAAGACCATTTCCTGCATCCTTAAAACTTACAAACACCACATCATCAAGCACAGTATAAGCTTGTGCGATCAATGGACGATAAAAATCAACCCTTGTATTTCCACTTCCTGTGCAGTTTTCTGATGCAGACAACCATGCATTCGCAGCCACACTGCTTCCTGTAACAACACAATTGTTTATTGTACTGTTATAAAGTTCTGCAAACGCAACCGTAGCTTTTTCATTATCCATAACCTTCAGCGTCCATGCGCCACTACCGTCCAAAACAGTGCCGTTTCCATAAAAGTTTTTGCCTGCAGAAACGGTTTTTCCCCCATCAACGGTTAAAGTGGCACCAAAAAAGGAGCCTGCCAATCCGGTTGGAATTGCAGTGCCATCTGGATGTCGCGTTTTAAAGGCATCAGTATATGATGCAACAGCACAACCATTTAAAGCTGTTCTAAGTGCATGGTTGTATGCAAAAAGCCCGGAAACTTTACTTTGATCCGCTCCATCATCATCCCCATTATACGAAGCACCCAAAATCACCAGATCTTTTGACACATCCACAGATTCCCTTACATAAATACTTCCACCATAAAAAATTGCATTTCCATATATTTTTACAGGTTTTCTAAAATCAACCACTTTGTTTACACCACCATTGATGGCGCTTACATGCAGATTTCTTCCACCTGCAGCAGAAGAACCGACCGTCAGCGAATCTACAGTAATTTCGCAGGAATCAGAAATATATACATCTGCAAGAACCGAAACTGTTTTACCGCTTCCAGAAATATCATTGCTAAACTGAACAGCACCATTCGCAACGCCTGCATCAGTTGCCACATTCAAAATCACATTAGCGCCGGCAACCACTTTGCCATAATAATACTGGTTACCCAAAGTTGTTACCGTTCGGCCATCGCCACCAGGAACAGCATTGAAATCAACTTCCCCAAAGCATTTCACAAAAGAAAGCGGCTTTACAGAACCAACCATCTTGTTCAAAACGAGTTTTGTTGGCAATTCAGCAGTTCCGCAAGTCAAACTCACATTACTTCCGTTACTTCCGCTATCCACAAGTCCATTGAATGTTACAGAATTTTGACCAGTCACAATGGAATCCTGATTGAAATGCACATAAGAAGCCGAAACAGCAAGATCTGCCACTGTACAATCAATTTTCACAGGATAATATGAAATCAAACCATCGATTCCCGAAACAGAACCTTTAATCACAACTTTTCGGTTTGTGGCCATACCTGAAGATTCACCAAAAACAATATTTTTCCCGCTTCCAGTTATGTTTTTTTGGAATTCCATGGCGGAGCCTGCATCCGCACTTACAAAGGCAGCAGCTGAAGTAGATGAAGATAACTTTACCGCCTCCTTATAGGTCTGGTTGCCGGCAGAATAAATCTTTACACCTTCAATTTCCAAAGGCGAATCAGAAACAATTTCTTTAACATTTACATCGCTTTTTAAAACAGTTGTTCCAGAACCGTCAAATTTTAGCGAATACAAAGTGCCACTGTCATTTATGCTTTCCACAGTTTTTTCAAACTGCAATCTGAAGCCGCCATTATCAAAATTCGAGCCAGTTGGTTCGCATCCAACATAAACGGCAGCATTCAACGTAGCATTTGCACTGCATGTCAGATTTCCAGAATTTGTAAGCTTTAATTCAGAAGCAGTAATTGTACCAGAAACAAAAACAGAATCAGATACGTTGATCTTGTTAAATTTTAGATTATCAATTGTCTTTAACGTTCCACCATAATAGTTCCAGGTCCCGTTTTCCACCACAGCGCCACTAACAGAAGGCAGCACCACCGCTTCAGTCCCAGCAGATTTAACTGTTCCATTATTCAAAAAGCTTTCTGATTCGGTTGAAGTGACAGTCAAATCATAACCATTCAGATCCACGTTACTGTTCTGCGTTATTTTAATTTTCAGAAGAACCACAGATTCATCGCAAACTGGAAAATTGCCACTTCCCCCTGAAGCTGTAGATACATCACCAATCTGAACACAGGCATCGTCTCCTGGAATAGATTTTGGAATCCAGTTTTCTTTCTTGTGCCAAACTGAATCAATTTCACCCTTCCATACATAAAGCATGCCAGGAAAATTCCATTTTTCATTGTTTCCAAGATCCTGGGATGTTGTAGCCACCAGAACTTTATCTGCCGCCAGCGGCGCAGAAGAGACCTTTGTAAGATTTTTAGAATCCTGAATCTTTGCGCAAGTTACATTAACAGTTGCTCCCGTACAGTCAATCTGCCAGGAAGAATCTTCCAGATCAGATAAAAGAGAAATATATTTTGAATAATCTTCAACAGGAGAAACGCTGGCTCCTGTTATGACAAACGAATTCGTAAATGTCTGCTTTTTCCCATTCTGAAATTTTATGATTTTTCCAGGAACGATGCATTCAAATGCATAGAATGCAGATTCGCCTTCAATAACAGAAATTCCTGTACTTGTCAATTTTACAGTGGAAGTTCCTGCATCATAAGTTCCGCCATTTGAAAAATTGCCGCTTACATTTAAAATTCCACTTCCACCATTATACGAACCGCTGTTTACAAAATTTCTTCCAACAGTCGCAGTGCCATTTTCAGCATAAAAAATACCTGTATTTTCAAAATCACTGGTAATGGCCAAAACAGAAGCTCCCGCATTAACTGTTCCAGCGTTCACTAAATCATTGGAAACCGTCAATTTTACAGAACCACAAGTCAAATAACTTGAAGTTTGAACAATAAAATTTTTTGCAGAAATATCACGGCTTATAAAAAGTCCCCTAGGATCTGGAGATACCCCAGCAAAAGTATTTGCGCATTCCAATGTGCCAGCAGTAAAACTGGCAGCCCCGTAAAGCTTTTGTGCCGAAGTTCCGCTGAATTTTGCAGTTCCCTTTACCGTCATCGATTGCACAGTCTGAACATCACCTTTGAATTCACAATCCTGATTTACAATAAGCTGCCTTCGGTTAGTCATGTTGCCGTCAACATTCATTTTGTTGGTAACAGACACAGAAGAAGCGGCCGATGTTACACCAATTTCCAGGTTGTTGAAAACAGTTGTGCCATCAGTTTTGCAAGTCAATGAATTTCCATTCAACACAAACGTTCCCCCATTATGGTTAAACGTACCTGTCTGGAAATTTACAGCTCCACCAACAGTTGTTTTTGTTCCACACGCTGTAAACGCTCCATCTCCAGAATAAGAACCAGAAATGGTTGCCACATCCGAATCAAAAGCCAGCGATTTTCCATTCACTACAGACGCATTTACAGCAACCGCGGCCGCTGCATTTCCTGCGTCACCAATCCGCCAGTCCCCAAGCAACGAAAGGGAACCGGAGCCACTGCCCACAGTAACGTTCCTTTTGAATGTACCAGAAACAGTTGCCGCATCTTCAAATGAAGCAGCATTTACAGAGCTTGCAAACTCAATGGATCCCCCAGACTGAACTACTTTCAATTTCTTATATGTTTTTGTGGTTCCGCTTTCAGAAACAAAAAGCACGTCAGCGGCCGCTTGATTTCCATAGTATTCAATAGTGGAATCATTTCCATGAACAACAGTTGAAGTTCCCCTTGTGACAAAAACAGCTCCAGCTTGAGTTCCATAAACCGCAACAGTTCCCAGGTTTGATACAGCAGTTCCGGAATCCAAATAAGTTTCCACCGTATAATCAGCCAGACCAAATCGGTTACCTGCATTTACAGTCAGATTCTTTAATTTTAGAACTTTTGGATCTGCCAGGGGTGTGACTTCATCCTCAAGCTCCAGATCGTATCCGCCATCAACTTTATTCAAAATAATTTCGCTAAGCCCGTTATCAACGCCTGGAACAGGAGCCTGAAGATTTCCAGCCTGATCAAAGGCCCAGTTTGCAACATCTGACCATTTTGAATTTGATTTTCCAACCCAATAATATTTGTGAATAAACCATGAAATTGCCGAAGGACCTGCAGGCAACGCATCTACAACAGTGTTCTCCCCTGGCACAATTCCCAATTCTTTTGCCGCATCCCCAGAAACATTCAAAGAGCGGCTGTTCTTTACCTGAACATAGCTGAAATTTGCTGCTACCGGGACATTTCCAAAATAAACATCCCATTTTAATGTTCCGCTTCCATCAGTAGAACCCAAAGTAAGTTTATTCCCAGAATCAGACCCTTTAGCACTAAAAGCAGTGATTTTCTGCAATTTGCCGCCCTCAAATTCAACGTTTGTTGCGACCCCAAACCCGGAGTTATCTATCTTTAAATCAATGAAATTATTTTCGCCATAAATTATCCCATTAGACTTCAATGTCATAGCTTTTGTGCCTGCATCCACAGACTGAGCCATACCAGGGGAACCAAAAACAACGGTTTTTGGATTTCCCGTTGTGCCAGCCTCAAATGTCACATCAGCACCAATGGTACAAAGCCCTTCATAACTTTGATCCCCACTGGTAGATACATTTCCTTTGACCAGGGAAGTTCCCCGCACAATCAAGTTTTTAATGTCAGAAACATTACCACTAAATTCTGCAATATTTGCATCGATTACAAGATTTTCGCTTCCTCCAGAGCCCAAAACCTGTCCCAAAAAGGAAACATTTGCCAATCCGGCATCGAACTCAGCATTTCCAGATAAAGTTACATCCCCATCATATTCCTGATTTCCAGAGGAAATCACTTTTCCTTCAATCGCAGCCGCACCAGCAACAGTAATCGTGCCACCAGCCTTCAAAGTATCTGTATTTACAAGATCTCCGCCTACAGTGATTGTCCCACTAACATCAATTGAACCAGCATTCTCCAGATTTTCATCGATAGAAAGATTATTGGAATTAATCTTCAAGGAAGCACCATCATCCACCTGCAGCGATTTCAAGCTAATGGATGAACCAGTTACAGGATAGTTTCCAGAACCTGCATCAACATTCCCGATTATGACCACAGCTCCGTTTCCAGGAACAGCAGGAATATCCCAGTTTCCAGGATTATCCCAGCTCGTGCTGCTTGCACCAGTCCAAGTGAACGGTCCTGTAATCGTTATACCACTAACATTACCATTAACCGCAATATCATAAAGATCCAGATAATCATTGCCATTTACAGAACCAGTCACTGAAAGATTACCATTTCCCTTCACCGTCAAATTGGCAGCAGAACCGCCGTGCCCACCAGTATCCGCATTAAGGGTATTTGTTACAGTTACAGTCAACGGCGACTGAATTTCCATCACCTTCGATTGATTCCAGGCAGTAGCATTTATCACGTCAATAACAACGCTTCCACCGCCAACAGAATCCTTAAACACAACATCACCATTGTAGTGAGTTAAAATATCATAATAGCCAATGCGCAAAGTATTAATCGAAAGATTATGCCCCTGCACATCAATTACAATCTGACCCGAATTATTTTCAATCTCCAAAAGCGAAATACTCACATCGCCAGTCAAATAATCATCTTCAGCATTTTTAATCGTAACCGTACTGGCAGTAACAAGTTCCCTGGCAAAACTCTGCCCGCAAGCAAAAAACAGCGCCAGAGCCGCAAAAAGCCCCTTCAAAGCCGAGAATCTAAACTCTTTCATAAAAAATCTACACATAGTTTTACACTTCATTTTCGGAAAATTTTCCACCCAAGTTTACAAATTCCCAAAAAACTACCAGAATAAGGGCGCAAACATCATTCGTAACGGGCCATTCCGGGCTACGCGGACTAACCGCCGCTCCGGCCTCGCCGCAAAATTGCGTCAGGTCCAGCTCCGCTGCCCTCCAAGTCCCGCGCATCACCCTGCACCAACCATAACCTCTCACCAATTCAAAAAAGTTTTCTCTCACCCGCTCCGTTCATTGTATTTGAATTTTCAACATTTCTGTTGTACTATAGATATAACACTTTTTTTATATTATGGAGGAACTAAATGAAAAAAATTATCGCCCTTGCAGCCGTTGCAGTACTCGGCTCAACCCTCGCATTTGCACAAGACTTCGGAAGCTTTCCAACCGGCACATGGCAGGATAAAAAATGGAACGGTGATTGGGAATTCGGTATAAACACCCTCAAACTCAAAGACTCAACATCAGGAGAAGTTATCTTTGATTTCCAGGGAAAGATGAAAAACTTCAAAATCACACCATCAGTAAAAGGACTTTCCATAAGCTTTGACTGCCCGGAAACACAGCGCTCATACAAGTTCACAAAACCTGCAACATTGGACACAAACCTGGAACTTGAAATCAATCCAGAATGGACATCAGAAACATACAAAACAGACATTCCATTCAAAAAATAACCAAACTAATTTAAAAGCAAAAGGCTGGAAAATCAAAACTGATTCTCCAGCCTTTTTTTTTGCAAATCTCGCTACTTAGCAGATCCGACTAGGCACATCCGTCACTACGTGCCGGGTTGTGCATGGAAATTATCCAACTGGTTGGTCCGCTATTTAGCGGAACCAACCAAGCACATCCACTCGGCTTCGCAGCAGAGGGTCTCGCCTACATATAATTTGCCAGCCTGCTTAATCATTTTTGGGCTTGTGCGCAAGTATTCAATTTCCATGCGAGCCTTGTCACCAGGACGAACCTGATTTCTGAACTTTACCTTATCCAAAGACGCAAAGAAGAACAAAGCATCACCAGGCATTACACCAGCATAACGCAAAGCAGCGCCACCAGATTGAGCCATAGTTTCACAAAGGATAACCCCAGGAACTACAGGATATTCAGGAAAGTGACCCTTAAAAAAGAATTCGTTTTCAGTAAAAGTGTGTTCGCAAACACAACCCTTATCATCAGCGCTCAAAATAGCATCCACAAACAAAAAAGGTTCACGATGTGGAAGCAACGATTTGATATCAGTAGTCAATGCCATATTTTACTCCTTAAAAAAACAAAAAGACCAGGCGAAGCCGAGGTCTTTTCTAAAACCAGGACGAGCGCAAGCAATGTCCTGGTTTCAAGCAGGTTCTTAGGGTGCAACCCTAAGCAGTGCTGGGAAAGAAGGGTGGTCTGGAGGGAGGAAAACCCCGCTTCTGAGTAGAGGGTTTTCCTCCCTCCAGATTCACTGCTCAAGCACGCTGCTTAAAAAATTATTTATTTAACCTTCTTAATGATGATAGCACCATTGTGACCACCAAAACCAAATGTAGCAGACATAGCAGCATCAACATTCATATCAATGCCCTTGTTTGGAACATAATCAAGGTCACAACCACCTTCAACATCCACTTCATCCAAGTTCTTAGTGCAAGGAACATAGCTGTCCTGGATAGCCTTAACACAAACCATAGCTTCTATAGCGCCAGTTGCACCAAGACAGTGACCATGCATAGACTTTGTAGAAGAAATCTTAAGCTTCTTTGCGTTTTCTTCACCAAAGGCAATCTTCAACATGTTTGTTTCAGAAGGATCATTGATGCGTGTAGAAGTACCATGAGCGTTATAATACTGGATTTCTGAAGGATCCATGCCAGCATCTTTCAAAGCACGGCTCATACACTTAGAACCGCAAATACCATCAGGATTTGGTGAAGTAAGGTGGTAACCATCACAAGAAGCACCATAACCTGCAACTTCAGCATAAATCTTTGCACCACGAGCCTTAGCATGTTCATATTCTTCCAATACAAAGATACCAGCACCTTCACCCATTACAAAACCATTGCGTTTCTTATCAAATGGACGGCTAGCCTTAGTTGGATCATCATCAAAACCAGTAGAAAGAGCGTGCAAAACTTCAAAACCAACAATACCGAACTGACAGATTGTTGATTCGGCACCACCAGTCACACAACAATCAATGCGACCAGAACGAATCATATCAAAAGCCACACCAATAGCATCAGTACCAGACGAACAAGCAGTAGCAATTGACTGAACAGGACCATGACAACCAAAATTGATTGCGATGTTTCCGCCAACTTCATTAGGAATAAGTTCAGGAATAGCCATTGGGTTAGTCTTTACACCACCAGACTTAGCCATGCCAAGAATACTGCCTTCAGTTACTTCAAGACCACCAATACCAACACCAAGAACTACACCAGTGTTATCCAGAACATCAGCGTTACCAACAAGATTTGCATCTTCCAAAGCCATCTTAGCAGCAGCAACACCAAACTGTGTAAAACGAGCCATCTTGCGTGCATCTTTTGAATCCATATAATCGCCAGCATTGAAGTTCTTTACTTCAGCAGCATAATGAACCTTATTGACTGAAGCATCAAACAAAGTTATAGGACCAATTCCGCTTTTACAAGCCTTGATTCCAGCCCAAAATTCATCAACAGTGTTTCCAAGTGGAGTGATAGCACCCATACCTGTAATTACAACTCTTCTTTTTTCCATTTTAATCCTCTATATATTTTTTGTACGAAATTTCATTCGCAAAACCGGCCTTTCAGGGTTCCGCTAACGCTCATTACCTCACTTCGTTCGGCAACGCTTCGCGCCCTTACACGCCGGCGTAGGTTTTTTCACCGCGCAAACCGCGCCAAAGTTCCCCACGCACACCTGGCCTGCTATTAGCAGCCCATTCCGCCATCTACACCTATTACTTGCCCAGTTACATAGCTGGCCATGTCGCTGGCAAGGAACAATGCAACATTAGCGATATCTTCTGGTTTTCCGCCGCGTTTCATTGGAACTGTATCAAGCATAGCCTTTACATAATCTTCTTTAAGAACAGCAGTCATATCTGTTTCAATAAAGCCAGGAGCAATACAGTTTACACGAATGCCGCGTGCACCAACTTCCTTAGCAAGTGATTTGCTGTATCCAATAAGACCAGCCTTAGATGCGGAATAATTAACCTGGCCTGCTCCACCATGCACACCAACAATCGAACTCATGTTGATAATCGAACCAGAACGAGCCTTAAGCATAGCGTTTGAAACAATCTGTGTAATTACGAATGTACCTGTAAGGTTTACATTCAAAACGTTCTGCCAGTCTTCCATCTTCATACGGAAGCTAAGACCGTCGCGAGTAATACCTGCGTTGTTTACAAGAATATCAAAATTTCCAGCTTCAGCAAGGGCTGCCTTAACAACTTCAGAAAGCTGTTCAGCATCACCAACATTAGCACAAATTTCATGAAAAGCTGTTCCCTTTTCTGCAGCCATAGCCTCAAGTTCAGCCTTAGCAGCAGAAGGCTTAGAACAAAGTCCCCAAACTTCAGCGCCGTTAGCAAGAAAAACCTCTACGATTTTGCGACCAATACCACGGCTAGAACCAGTTACAAGTGCTTTTTTTCCTTTTAACATATTAACTCCAGACGGTGGTTGAACCTATCAAAACCACCTGTGATTACATATTTCAACGGTGGCCGAGCCTGTCAAAACCACCTATAAATACATATTTCAGCGGTGGCTAAGCCCGTCAAAACCACCTGTGATTACTTAATTCAGCGGTGGTTGAGCCCTTCGACAGGTGGTATCCTGAGCCTGTCGAAGGGCTCAGGATACCACCTGTCGAAACCACCTAAAGTCAGATTACAATTCGTTAATCGATTCTACAGTATTAATAGAAGGAACAGACCATTTTTCAGCGTGTGCAGTCTTAGCAAACAAACCGCTCAAAACTTTTCCAGGACCAACTTCAATAACCTGCCAGTCTTCGTTCATAACAGCTGCAAGTTCATCTTCTTCTGCAGTCCACTGAACTGGGTTTGTAAGATGAAGAACAGCATTCTTTTTGATTTCTGCACCGCTAGTTGCCTTTTTACCAGTTACGTTAGAAAAAAGTTCACATTTTGGATCATTGAAAGTAACGTCTGCAATAGCTTTTTCAAATTCATCAGCAGCCTTCTGCATAAGTGGTGAATGGAAAGGACCTGCAACAGCAAGACGAAGAGCACGGCGAGCACCAGCTTCCTTTGCCTTAGCTTCAACTTCTGTCAAAGCATCAAAAGTACCAGAAACTACAGTCTGAACGCTAGAATTCAAGTTAGCAGGATAAGCATCTTTAATGCCAGCACAAAGCTCTTTTACCTGATCCAAAGAAAGACCAAGAACAGCAGTCATTCCAGGAGCGTGACCTTCGTTAGCAGCAGCGATTTCTTCGCAAACCTTCTGCATAATCTGACCACGAACACGAACAACCTTTACAACATCTTCAAAAGAAAGAACGCCAGCAGCATACAAAGCAGGGAATTCACCAAGAGAAAATCCCATAGAAGCAGAAGGAGTAATACCTTTTGATTCAAGAACCTTCATAGTTGCCAAAGAAGCAGTCATAATTGCCATCTGGCTGTTATCTGAACGACTAAGAACTTCCTTTTCAGATTCCCACATGATCTTTGTCATATCAAGACCAGAAATGCTTGATACTTCATCTACAACCTTACGAGCTTCAGGAAAAGCTTCACAGATTTCCTTCAACATTCCAGGTTCCTGTGCACCCTGACCTGGGAATAAAAAAGCAAATTTCTTAGACATATTAACCTCTTTTGTCAAAATGACATTTTTTATATTTTTGTCATTTACTAAATACAGTCTAACAAAATTCTTTTTAATAAGTCAAGTTTTCAATACAATTTTGCAACTTTTTCTAAAATTTTGTGTAATATTTAAAAATATTTTGTAACCTGTCTGCATTTATTATGTTGTATTAATGAAAGCGATTAATAATAAAAACTCCGTTTATCCGCTGGTTACTCCTTTTCCCCAGCGGATTTTTTTACCCATTTCCCAAAAAACTAAAACTCAATTATTTCGCCAAAAACTTGCATGGCAAAAGAATCAGTCATGCCAGAAATAAATTCAATTACACATTTTTCATAACTTTCCCTGTCTTCTATATTGAAAACAGCTTCAGTGTTGTATCTCAAAACTTTTTTCTTATCAATCAAACCATTAGAACTCAAAACCTTGTAATTAGAATGCTTAATCAACCAGTTTTCAAAAGTCCCGCTTAAATTCGGAAAATAACGCAAAGCTCTTTCAACTCTACCATTCAAAGCATAATCATAAGTTCGCATCAATGTTCTATAAATCGTCTGCAAACAATTAGAAGCATAAACCGTAAATTCTCTAAGTCGCCAATGATTATAAATATGAGCAATATTAAATTTTTTAAGCTCAAGAATAAATTTAAAATATTCATCACTAAAACAAAGACCTTTTTCCGGAGAACTCTGCTCGCACAAATCAACAATTAAATCATTAATAAGAACAGTAGTATTTACAGCTTTTCCGCTTCTAAACGCATGACTCCCCTTTGCATTTAAAGTAGAAGCTACAATTTCTCGAATATGTCTATATGCAGCCATATCAAGAATATGATATTGCCTCGCATCCTCAAA
>ERZ808052.17-NODE-17-length-19241-cov-2.934513_pt1 | contig 19241 bp, 16 predicted proteins | sample MGYA00380200_ERZ808052 | MGnify/ENA primary metagenome ERZ808052 (study PRJEB31490, sample SAMN06133366) | cow dung metagenome | isolation source: H10 | host: cow | place: China: Chengdu | collected 2015-05 ...
ATAAAACTCCGAAAACCTTCTACGATAAGATGAAGAAGGGCGTTTTCGACAGTGATGAGATCGCGGCTATTGTTAACGATCTTGGAATCGAAAATCCGATGGAAATTTTTTTTGCAGAAGAAGTAACGCAGTAAGTTACCGAGGAGGACAACATGGGCGGTGGTAGCTTCGACTAATGTTTAATGCTATTACTGTTTAAAAGAAAAGCGCCGAATGGCGCTTTTCTTTTTTTATATCAACATTAGATCGACGCATTTGTTCATATTTTTCAAGTTTTATGGTAAGTTCGTCATAATCTTTTTTTAAGCGACTTAATTCTTTTACAGCACCAAAAGTATTGGAAACACCTGTAGCAACAGATTCTATTCCTCTTTGAGCTGTTGAAAGAATTGAGAAACCCACAGTTTTTAAACTTATAATAAAACTTCCTGAACTGAATGCAAGACTTACTCCTGATGTTATAATTAAAATCAGAAGTAAGAATTCTGGGAATTTAAATCTAAATGAAAATTTATTACTCTTTTTTAACATATTTATGAGTTAATGCTATCGTAAATTGAACGTTCTGAAGACATATCTTTAAATACTTCAAATGCGTCCCCTGCTCCTAATGCTACACATTCAAGAGGATTTTCTACAAGGATAACAGGAACATTTGTTTCTTTTGAAATAAGTTTAGGAAGTCCTTTTAGCATTGAACCTCCACCTGTCATAACAATTCCACGATCAATAATATCTGCAGCCAACTCAGGAGGTGTTTGACCAATAGAATTTTTAATTTCTTCTACAATTTTAGTAACAGGATCTTTTAATGCTTCTCTTACTTCTACACTGTCAATTTCAAGTCTTCTTGGAAGTCCTGTAATTGCATCAGTTCCTTTTAATTCCATTTTTTCAATAGTTTTATCTGGAGCTGCATTTCCAATATTTATCTTAAGTCTTTCTGCTGCTTGATGTCCGATAATCAAGTTGTGAACACTTCTAACATGTTTTACAATAGCTTCATCGAATTTATCTCCACCAATGCGAATTGAACTTGTATTTACCATTCCTCCAAGAGAAATTACAGAAACTTCAGTAGTTCCACCACCAATATCACAAATCATATGACCTGCTGGTTCGTGAATCGGGATTTTAGCACCAATAGCGGCTGCAAGTGATTCTGCAATAACTTCAACTTCCTTGGCACCAGCTTTCAAAGCGGCTTCAATAACGGCTCTGCGTTCAACTTCAGTAATACAAGATGGAATACCAATCTTCATTCTTGTAGATTTGAAGATTTTGTGTTTTGGCATTATCTTGTTAATGAAGTATTTTATCATACGTTCGGTACTATCTATATCTGCAATTACACCGTCAGCCAATGGCCTGATGGCAATGATATTACTTGGTGTCTTTTCAAGCATGTTTTTTGCATCAGCACCAACTGCGACAATTCTTTTTGTACCTTTTTCCACCGCAACTACAGAAGGCTCGTCAATAACGATTCCTTTTCCTCTTACATATACAAGTGTGTTACAGGTACCAAGGTCGATACCAATGTCTGTTGAAAACTTTTCAAAAAATCCCATAAATCCTCCCGGATTTTCAAACTTTATTTTTTTTATTTTTCGGATAATTTCGCTGCTGCGCCAGGATGATTTACCTGTATTTTAATTGCCTTTCTCCATTCGGATCTGGCTCTTACAAGATCGCCCTGTTTTTCATATATTACACCAATACCATAATATGCGTCAGCAGAATTTTTATTTTTTTTCAAAATTGTTTGAAATTCTTCCAAAGCATCCTGGTATTTACCTTCTGCTGTATATATGTTTCCAAGAAGGATGGAACTGCGTTCTATAAAATCTTCCTGTTCTGAATTCTGCTGGATTCGAAACAGATATTGTTTTGCAGAAGGTAACTGACCTGCCTTGTAGTATTGTTCTGCGATTGAAAAAAGAACAACGTCAGACTCTCTGATTCTTAATGCTTCAGAAAATGCTGAAATGCTGTTCTGGTAGTCTCCAAGTTCCGCAAAGCACATTCCCAAAAAAAGATGGATGTCATCAGCTTTGTAGCCGTTTTCTTGGGCAAGCTGCAGGTATTTTATAGCCAAATCTGCATAATAGTATGAGGAAATTGTGTTTTTGTAGTAATAGGTTTTGCCAAGCATATAATAAAGTTGTGGCTTAAGAGAATTTTTTGCGTCATAAAGTGCAATTCTCATATTTGAAATTGCTTCATCATAAAATGTTGATGCGATGGATGAATCGGTTTGTGATACGGCAAGATAAAAACAGCTGTATGCATGATAAGTGAGTACCTTGTTGTTGAAAGTGTCGTTCACAAGGTATTCTTTTGTAAGATCATAGATTTGCTGGTAATCGTCAAAACTTTTGTTTGGGTTAGAATCCCACAAACGCTCAATTTGCTTTATGGTTACACCTTTGTTTTCGGTGCATTTAACAATGACAAAGCTGACAATCAAAGTGAGAACTACAACAGATGGGCAAATAATTGCCAGTTTCCTTATGTATTTGTTTTTACTTTTGAAAGTGTTTCCGCTTGTCTGTATGTTCTTCATTTGTTCAATATAAAAAAAAGACGGGATGTAAGCCGGGTTTTGTCTGCTTCATGGAAGCAAATAACCATCTATCCGAAATATCTGTTACCAGATACCTTTAGCGATTTACCCGAAGTCATTTACCGGAATAAGACTTCTGCTCAATCTTGCTCCAAATGAGGTTTGCACTGCCATTTCTGTTACCAGAAAAGCGGTAGTCTCTTACACTGCCTTTTCACCCTTACCGTTGCCGGCGGTTTATTTTCTGTTGCACTTTCTGTCGCCATGGGGATATGCAAGAAATTATGCATCTGCCACACGGCGCCCGGTTATTACCCGGCATTTTTTCCGGTGGAGCCCGGACTTTACCTCACCCTCTTATCCTATCATCAGGATAAAGGGCGCGATTATTTCCCGTCAAAATTATTCCAGTTAATTGTCAGAATCACTTTCAGAATCGTCTTCTTCATCTGAAAGATCATCATCTACATTATCTGATTCGTCATCAAAAGAATCAGATGAAAGGTCGTCAGATTCGTTCAAATCATCATCTTCATCTTCTTCACCATCTTCATCTTCAAACAAATCATCATCGTCGGAGAGGCTTCCGGCATCATTGAAGTATATTTCCTGTGAATCATCTTCAGCTTCTTCGTAGAAAAGAATGCGGCTGCAGTATGGGCAGAAAAGAGTGCTGTTCCCATCATGAACTTCATTTGCAAATTGAGCTGGAAGAATCATGTGACAGCCAGTACATACGCCGTTTTTTACAGCTACAATGCCATCCGTATTTCTGCGGATGATTCTTTCGAATTTGAAAAGAATTTCCTGATCAAGATCAGGCTTCAATTCATTTTCTTGAGCAGAAAGAGATTCAAGCTCCTCTTTATATGCAGCAATCTGTTCGTCCAAGGCGCCTTTTGAGGTATTCAAATCTGATTCCTGGGAGTTAATCATTGTTTCTGTTGACTTTATAAGATCGTTCAAATCTGCAAGATTCTTTTCTTCTTTCTGAAGTTCCTTGCGAACAGAATCTTCTCTGTTCTTCAATTCATCAATCTGTTTTTCAAGAGCTTCGAATTCGCGGTTTGAAGTAATGCTATCCATGCTCTTTTCGTTTTCTTCACGAGTCTTAACGACTTCATCAAGTTCATTTTTGAGCTGGATAACTTTTTCCTTTACAGCTTCGTATTCTTCGTTTTTGGCGATGAAGTCTTTTTTGAGTTTTGCAAGGAATTCATCCTGTGTTCCAAGCTGTTTAGGAGCTTCATCGATTTTTGCTTCAAGTTCATATTTTCTAGCAAGAATTACTTGAAGTGACTTAAGTTTTTCGAATATATCTGTTGTTTCCATTAGAAAATCCTTTTAGATAGTATATCTTTTAAAATATATAATAATTAGTTCGTTATGTCTACAATCAAAACACTCAGGTTTCAATGTAATCCCTAAGGCCATTTGCACGACGGGGGTGACGGAGCCTGCGAAGGGCTTTTGCTTCAATCTGACGGATACGCTCACGTGTAACGTTGAAGTAAAGACCAACTTCTTCCAGTGTAAGAGAATATCCATCGTCAAGACCGAAACGCATTTTAAGGACTTCCTGTTCACGGGTTGGTAGTGTGCTAAGAACTTCCCTAAGTTGCTCCTGGAGCAATGTGTATGCAGTCTGTGTGGCAGGATTTTCAACTTCCTTGTCTTCGATGAAATCTCCCAGGGATGAATCTTCCTCTTCTCCGATTGGTGTTTCCAAGGAAATTGGTTCCCTGGCAACATTCTTAACCTGCTTGACTCGTGCAAGTGGCCATCCAAGCTGCTGTGCAATTTCCTCGTCAGTTGGTTCGCGACCAAGCTTCTGCATAAGCTGGCGGCTTTCGCGAACAACCTTGTTAATCTGTTCTATCATATGTACAGGTACTCGAATTGTGCGAGCCTGGTCTGAAATAGAACGTGTGATTGCCTGTCGTATCCACCATGTGGCATAGGTGGAGAATTTGAAACCTTTTCGGTATTCAAATTTTTCAACAGCTTTGATAAGGCCGATATTTCCTTCCTGAACAAGATCAAAAAACTGAAGTCCACGGTTGGTGTATTTTTTTGCGATAGATACAACAAGACGAAGGTTTGCGTTGATGAGTTTGTTTTTTGCCTGTTCCATCATGCGGCTTCCCCGCTTGATCTCTTTGGCTTTTTCAAGAATTTCATCAATAGTATTTTCGAATTCGTATTCAAGGCGACTGAGCTTACGGTCGATTTTCTGAATTTGTGTGTAGATTTCGCGGATATCGTCAGTTGTCATGTTCAGTTCAGCTTCAAGTTTTGCGGATTCTGAGCGGATAGAAACTCTGCGTCCAAGACTTCTTAATTCAGATGAATTGGAAATTCTAAGTTCCTTCATCTTTTTTTCTTGCTTCTGATGATATTCTTCGATTTTTTGGGTTGCATCAAGAAATTTCTGATTGAATTTATCAAGCTCTTCGCTCTGAATGTCTACCTTAAGAAGATGCGGCTTGATTTTTTCCCTTAAAGCTACAAGCTGCGGATTGTCGAAAATTCGGCTTGTCTGATCTGTTTCGAAAAGCTGCTTTTTTAAAGCCATATACTGTTTCATTTCTGTAAGACAAGGCTTTATGTATTCGCTGTAACAGCTCTTGAGCCTCTTCTTTTCTGCCATTTCTTCGTTGATTTCTTTTCGTGGTCGGCCAGGCTCGTGAATATCGATTCTTGTGAAAGCTTTCTGTGCAATCGCAAAGAATTCTGGAATCATGATTCCGCTGTTGATGATGACGTCCTTGATTATATTCTTTCCATCTTCCATCCGTTTGGAATATGTGACTTCCTGTTCTGCTGTCAAAAGGTTTTCTTTGCCTATTTCCCGAAGATATAGTCTGATTGGATCATCAACATTAGATTCTTTGTCGCTGTTCACTAGTTTTGATGCAAGTTTTGCAGTTTCATCTTCTGGAGTGTCTTCATCGTCTTCGTTATCCAGCATTGCATCTTCTTCATCATCTTCTTCGACTATCTCGTCTTGTTTTTCATCCATATCGATGATAGATGTTTCAACAACCTGGATCTTGTGTTCATTAAAAGTCTGTAGTGCAGTTTCCATTTCAGGAGAATTTACGAAATCCTGGCCAACGAGAGTTGTAATTTCGTCCCATGAAATTACATTCTTTTCTTTTGCATATTCAAGAATTTTTGAGATTGCAGGTGATTCCTGGTCCATTGGTATACCTTTTTTATTGTTTATTGCTTGAGCCTGTTATCAAGCTCAATTTTTTCAGAAAGAAGTTTCTGGAGAGTAATCTGATCGTCGACAGTTATAGCGTTGAAGTTTTTTATTCGTTCAAGAAGTTTTGAACGATACTTTTCTAAGCTTTTCCGTTTTATCAGGTTTATTGAGTCACGAACTGCAATGTCATTTCTTTCCTTGAATTCACCCATGGAAATCACGCTTGTTATTAAATTCGACATTTGTCCGTCAGTACAATGACTTAATATGCCTGGTATCGTCAGAGAGTTTTCTTTGAAACATTCCTCCAAAATTGCAAAAAGATTGCGAGCCGGTTCTTCTTCAAAATCATTAAGTTTCAGTTGGGAATGCATCAGGTTGAAATTTTCAAGATGGGCTATTACTGCCAGAACTGCCCTGAGTTCAGCTGTGAGTTTTATGACTTTCTGCTGATTTTCAGATTGGATTGCTGGCTGCCGAAATATCCGATGCTCTTTTTCCTGCTTTCGATTTTGAAAATCCCTTTTCACAGCCTCCAGCTTTAAATTAAACGCCTGGCTTAATCGTTCAAGCCAGGATTCTTTTTGAGTATCTAGTTGTAGAGCTTCAAGAAATGGGAAAAATGCCATGGCAGCATTTGCCTTTCCCTCAGGAGTATCGATAGGATACTCCTTCCCTAGTTTAGATATTAAAAAGTCGCCATCAATAATAGCATTGTTAACTGCATTTGTCAATGAATCTTTACCAAAAGAAAGCATGATTTCTGCAGGGTCTTTTCCTCCATTTAGCCGGATTATTCTTGATGTGATTCCTTGCTTTCTGAGCATCATGATAGCTCTTATAGTTGCTGTTTGCCCTGCTCCATCGGAATCGAAGGAAAGAAGAACTTCGCTTACGAAAGGTTTTATGAGCAGAATCTGCTGGTCTGTAAGTGCAGTTCCAAGTGGCGCAACTGCATATTCGATTCCGCATTGGTGGTACGCAATGCAATCCATGTATCCTTCGCAAAAGATTACCTTTTTGTTTTCTTTGATTGCTTTTTTTGCAAAGTTGAAAGCGTATAGCAGCTCTCCTTTTTTAAATTGAATTAAATCACCTGAATTCAGATATTTTGGGCTTTTCGGGTTGTTATCAAGTCGTCTGCCTCCCATAGCAACAGCCTGTCCCGTGGTGTTAAAAATGGGAAATATGAGTCGATTCGAAAAAAAAGCGACATCTGGATAATTTTTGCTAAAAAGTCCTGATTGAGAAAGAAAATCCTTTGAATAATTTTTCTTTGTCAGAAAATCCTTTAGCCAGTGTCGGTTTGAAGGCGCATATCCCAGTCGAAATTTCTTGATGGTATCGATAGATATGCCTCGATTTGAAATGTATTCTAATGCCCCTTTGCCTTGTGGAGTCTCAGTGAGCATATAGTGGAACATGGATGATGTTCGCTCATAAAGTTCAATATTTTCCTGAATTCTTTTTCTTTCAGGATTTTCCTTTGCACCTGACGTACCGTCGGAATATTTTATTTGTATATCGCTTTTATGTGCCAGGTATTCAATTGCATTGGGATAGGAAATTTTTTCCATTTCCATGATGAATTTTATGATGTCTCCGCCTTTGTGGCAACTAAAGCAATAGAAAAAGTGTTTATCCGGCTCAATATGGAAAGATGCGGTCTTTTCGCTATGAAACGGGCAGCAGCCCCACCATTCAGAGCCCTTGGATTCAAGTTTTGTATATTCGCCGATTACGGCAACCATGTTTGTCTTTATTTGAACTTCGTCTATGGTTTCTTTGGAAATCAATCCCGCCATCGTTCATCCCTAAGCAATTTATTTCTTTGTAGAAGCGGAAAAGCCTTCATTAACATGGTCCGAAAAATCAGAGGTGAAAACGTGCTTGCCGCTTTTTGCGTCTATGAGCCTGAAATACAGGTACTTTGTCTTTGCAGGATTCAAAGCAGCAGTTAAAGCTGTTTTTCCAGGATTTGAAATTGCTCCAGGAGGCAATCCTGCCCATTTGTATGTATTGTAAGGACTATCGATTTTCAGGTCATTGTACGTAATGACTTCCGGGTGTGAACGGCCTTCGATTTCTGTGATGATGTATTCAACTGTGGCACAGGAGTACAAACCCATTCCTATCTTTAGACGATTATGGAAGACGCTTGAAATCAAAGGAGCCTCTTCGGGCCGTCTGTACTCCCTTTCAATTACAGAAGCAAGTCGTACTGTTTGGTTGATTTTTTCAGCATCGTTCAGGTCAATGTTTGGAATTTGTTTCGCCTGGTTGAAGAAGTTTTCAATCATCAGGTTTACTACTGCGCTGGCCTGCATCGTTGGATTGAGGTAATACGTATCTGGAAAGAGGAATCCTTCGCATAAGGAAAGTTCATTCTGAATTTTGTATTTTTCTAGAATTTCTGGATCGGAGCACGCCTTTCGAAAATCGTCAGCGCTGCAGACTCCACGTTCTTCAAGTTTTTTTCCAATTTTTGAGATGGTCAACCCTTCTGGAATGGAAATGACTATGTAGTCCTGCTTTCCAGATTCAAGTACATCAAACATGTCATCCATGCTCATGTTTTTGCTAAGATGGTATACTCCGCTTTTAAGCTGCAATGAGTTTGAGCTTCCTGTGGCAATCCTGTGAAAAATGGGAAATCTGGCACAAAAATAGAAAATGTCTTTGTTTTTTATGAGACCTTTACTTTTGAGTAAAGAAGCAAGCTCATGTGCTGATGTTCCGCTTGGAACTTCGATGCGAATCTGCTCACTGTTGTCTTCATCCACTGCACCCGCCTGGTTTTTTATGAACAATATGGAAGCGACCAGTAATAATAGAATGGAAGATAAGATTGATACTAGAATTATGGCGAGTTTGTTTTTTTTCATGAAAACTCCAGTTAGTTAGATTTCATATTCCTGATTTTCGCAGGCAAGATAAACTTTCAGATCCGACTGTGCGATGTATTGTGCATACCATCTGGCTGCAACAAGGATAGAATTCAGTTTTTTATCATCGTAAGTAGGTTCGTGATGGAACAGGAAAAGTTTTTTTATTCCCCAGTGGGAAGCAAAGTCAATTGCGAAGCAGAATGCGCTGTGTCCCCAGTTGGCTTTCTTGTATGCTTCTTCCACAGTATATTGCGAATCCAGAACGATGCAGTCTGCATTCCTGAATACCTTTTCCCTGTCATCGGTTGTTTCAAAGTCCTGTTGTGAAAGCTCTACGTCAGTGGCATACACGAACTTTTTTCCATTTTGTTCGAAAGCAAAGGAATGAGATTTTCCAGGATGGGACATCTGGCAGACATGGATGTCGAATCCTTCCACCTTCAAGGTGTCTCCGGATTTTACATAATGAAATATAGCGTTTTTTGCCATAGAGTCAAATGTTACAGGAAAAAAAGTTTGTTCTTGTTGTAGAGAAATTTTTTGACGTGCATCTTCAACTGCTGAATAGAAATCGATCTTTGAATCTGGTTTGTAAGCCGGATCAAAAAATGGAAGTCCCTGAATGTGATCCCAGTGAAAATGGCTCAGAAAAATACTGAAGTTTTTCCTATCTGTTTTGGCTAAAGCTTTTCCCAGAGGACGCAAACCGGAACCTGCATCCAGGATTATATGGGAGTCGTTTTCTCCTAAAAGCTCCACACAAGAGGTGTTACCACCTGTTGTTCCGTAAATCCATGACGGGAGTTCTGAAATGAATTTCTGTCTTGCGTCCGGGGATTTCAGATCCTTTTCGCTTATGCGCTGAATAGCAGCAGTTATCTTGGCTTGTACTTGGAAAGGAGTTAATGGTGTTGGTACAGAACCCCTTACGCCCCAAAAACGGATTTTCACTGAAATCTCCAGAAGGAAAAATAAATTTCGATTTTTTATTAAGATAATCTATAGTGAAATCTTTGTCAAACAATGTAAATGAAGGATAGGTTGGAAGGGCATAAAAAAAGAGTTAGAAGTTTCTAACTCTTGATGTGGGGAGTGTAGGACTCGAACCTACGGAGGTTTCCCGAGGGATTTACAGTCCCTTGCAATTGCCGCTATGCGAACTCCCCGAACTAAAGCTGCCAGTAGGACTTGAACCCACGACCCCGAGATTACAAATCACGTGCTCTACCAACTGAGCTATGGCAGCGTTTTGTTCGTTGTTGTGTCGAACAATTAAGATATTATACTAAAGTGTTTTTTGTGTCAACACTCAAAAGTATAAAATTTTAAAAAAAGTAATTTTTTTTTAATGAAACATTTTATCCAGCTAGATTTCGGAAAAATATTTCAGGTATTTTTCGATGACTTTGTTCCAGCAATATTCAGTTTGCACGTAACCGAATGCATAGATTTGCATTTGCTGGATTTTATTTTCATGATGCAGCTCAATTGCTTTTTCCATCTGCTGGGAAAGCATTTGCTGCGTATTGGGTTTGTAAAGGAAACCAGTTTTTCCATGGATAATTTTCTGAAGTCCACCGGTGGCATGTGCAATCGGAATTGTTCCGTAAAGCTGGGCAATGAAGTCCTCCAGACAGCAAGGTTCAAAATGACTTGGCATTGCGGCAAAGTCAGATGCTGCGACAACTAGCCTTGAAAGGGATTGGTTATAACCTTTTATGTAGACTGCCCTGCCCTGGTGATTTTCAGCGAATTTGCGTACAGTATCTTCGATGGATTGTTCACCTTGACCGCATACAATAATTTTAACATTCGGGTGCCGTTTAAGAATCTCTTCGCTGGCTTGCAAAAACAGATTTATTCCTTTTTGCCAGACTATGCGTCCATGATACACGAAATATACTGATTTTGATGTTTCATCATCTAGATGGCCAAAGAATTCTATGTCGCTGAGGAAGCGTTTTGCCTGTGGAAGTTCTGTATTATCAGGGGTTTTCAAAAGTTCTATGAGGAATTTTCTGTTATCGAATTTTCCTGAAAAATCGCCTGATTTGCACAAAATCTTGTAGGCAAGCCTTGATTTGTCTGTGTTTTCAGGATCGTATCGGTTGTAGTCAATTCCGTTTGTTATGCCTTCGATCTTGATTCCTCGTTCATAGAAAATTCCTGCCAGGTTATCGGTGATATTATTGTTTTTGGGATCCTGTAATTCCTGAGCATAATAGTCAGAAACGGTAGAAAGGTGTCCATGCAGAGATGCTAATAGAAAAGGTTCGATTCTAGCATTATTAGTGGCTGCAAGAAGCCATTCGTATTTTAGTTCCGTGTAGTAATATGCTTCCGACGAGTCCTTAAATTCGTGGTGATATGCGGGTCCTGCATTGTGGATTGTGACGATGCATTTAGTGTCTTTGTAGAAATCAGGTCTTAGACTTTCGATATAGGACGGAATTATGGCAGTAGCAGCATCCTGACAGTGAATGATGTCTGGCTGATTTGTTGCATCGATCAAAGTCCCGTAGGAAGCGACTGATTTTGAAAGTATAGTATCAAGAAAATGCATGTCCATATGGCCTGTACCACACTTGTGAGACATGTTCACCTGCTCTTCTTCCTGGGTGTAAACATAAACACCGTGTTTTTCGGAGAAAGCTGGGTGATTTATCAGTATGACATTTCCTTTGAAATTTTTGAATTTTGCAGAAGAATATGAAACGTAAATGTTGGTTTCGCATGTGGAAATTTCAGTCCCCAGTACATCGGGTTCAAAATCCTCCAGGGAATCAAATCTGGTTGTAGCAAAAACAGGAATGAACAAAGTCACTTCGTGCCCAGCTTTTGAAAAACCTTCGCAAAGGGAATATGTAACGTTTTTGACTCCACCGGCTTCGACTATTCCGGCACATTCCATGCTTGCAATCCAGATTTTCATAATTATTTCCTATTTTTTGCAAAATCGGGGCGGAGTTTTTCTGCTCCATCAATATAGATGTGTTCGGGTTTTGAAAGTTCATCCATGTATACGGTGACCATGAGACGAATCACTTTTTCAAGGCCGCCTTGAATGAAAGCTTCCTGGCTGCAAAAAAGAGGAATGGATGATGTGTCTATATCCTTCTCTTCTTTTCTGAAAGCAGCACATGGATTCATGCTGTCCAAGTCTTTTGTAAGAGTAAAGTGCATGGAAACCACATCCTGGGGGGGTAGATGGTTTTGATCAAAAATCATTTTGCACATTTTCAAAGTCTGTGCCGTAATTGATTCCCGGGTGTTCTGTGCGCAAGTAGCGCCACGAATCGCAAATAATCTTTTCATTTTTCAGGTACCATAATTTATGTGTTTATTCATCAGCTTCTTTTTGGTTCAATGTTCCGGTCGGAACAGGTTTTTCAAAGTTGCTGTTTATTTCCTTTATGTTGCTGATGATTCCAGCAGGAGAAAGATCCACCCTCGTAAGTTCTGATTCCACCAGCTTATACAGCGCCTTCAGATAATAGTCCCTTGCAGTGATGTAAAGCTTGTAATCAGGCAGCTCGTAACTGTTCAACGTGAAGTCCGTGAACACCAGGTCGGAAAAACGCTTTGTGGCAACGCTGGAATCAAGAATTTCCTGCAGGTCCTTTGGAGACGGCATGAAATCCTGCTGTTTAATTTTCTTTGAAATCAAGGAAACTACAGCTTCCGTACAAAGTTCTTCCACTGCGCTGTCTATGTAAGTGTTTAAATCCTTTGCGTTTGAAATTTTTCCGTCGTTCAGCAGCGAAAGAATGCGTTCTGGCGGAACATGCACTTTTGCAGTGAAATTCATGTAGTATGTAAAAGGATTTTCGCTGTTAATAGTCTTTGCATAAAGATCGGACGAAGGCAGCTTGCCAGTATAATTCTTGCTGATGGATATGTCATTTAGAGGAAAACATTCAAGTCTGGCATTTGTTGGGATCAGAAATTCCCAGTTCCACACGAAAATGCCGCTTTTCACAGGCTTTTGGGAGATGCCACCGGTTTTTGATATGAGGATTCCAAATGTATCGTTTTTAAGCCTAAACTGAGTCCATCCCACAAAGAAAACTGCTGTTCCCATCAGAAAGGCTATGATGATGAGTGCAAAAAGCGTTCTGAAAAACTTTCGCATTTCTTCCCCTTGACTGCAAAAAATATCTTTTTTAGTATAACAATGCTTTATGAATACTTCAAGAATAAACAAAAGCAAAATGTTCGCACCTTTTTTGTTCAATGCAACAAAACGCACCACATGCTTTTTGTTTATATTTTATATAGTTCTGTTTCTTGTATTTGTGGTAGGAAATTATCAGCAATTTTTGGATTCAAATCTTATTTATCTGATAAGGATAAGCGGATTTGCTGCTATATTGTGTCTGGTATTTTCGTTCTTGGGAATGATTCTTTCTTTGATGAATGCAGTGATTTGCGACAGGAAAAAAAAATATGTTCTTTTTTCCCTGATATATTTTGTGGTTATGGTGACAAGTGTATTTTTTCTTGTCCTGCTCGCTTTTTTTGATGTTCTTTCATCTGGAGTTTAGAAAATGGACTATATTGGAATTCCTTCTGTTCTAAAAAAAATGAACCGGCTGTTTGAAGAATCTGGATTTAAGGCGTATCTTGTAGGCGGTGCGGTTCGAGATTGCTTGATGAAGAAAATTCCTTCTGATTGGGATGTGACCACAGATGCAACTCCCCAGCAGGTTATGTCCATTTTCCATAAAGTCATACCAACAGGAATTGCCCATGGGACTGTAACTGTACACTTTATGGGGCAAGAAATAGAAGTCACAACATTCCGGACAGAGGAAGGTTATTCGGACGGGCGTCATCCTGACAAGGTTTTCTATACATGGGATTTGTATGAAGATCTTTCTCGAAGGGATTTTACAATGAATGCGATTGCTGCATCTCTTAAAGACGGCAAAATCGAAGATCCGTTTAACGGAAGAGCAGATATAAAAAATGGGATTATCCGCACGGTTGGTACCCCTGGTGAAAGGTTTTTTGAAGATGGACTAAGACCAATTCGAGCAATACGTTTTTGCGCAAAACTTGGATTTTCCATAGAACAGGAAACTTTGAATGCAATAAAAGATCCAAGGATTCTTGAAGTTACCAAAGGCATTTCAATTGAAAGGTTTCGGGATGAGTTTTTAAAGATTCTTGCTTCTGATAAACCTTCAATAGCAATAAAACTTATGGAAGATACAGGATTGCTAAATATATTTCTTCCGGAAGTTGCTGCTTGCAGAAATTGCATCCAGAATGATTTTCGTGGTTATCATATTTTTGATGTTTTTGACCATAATATGTATGCATGTGATGGAGCGCCTAAGGATAAAATGAATGTGCGTTTGGCTGCTCTTTTCCATGATGTAGGGAAACCCCAGGCAAAAAGAACGAATAAAACAAAGGAAGGTGAAATTTTCAATTTCTTCAATCATGAAAAATATTCAGCATCCATTTCAAAACAGGTGCTTTTCAGGTTAAAGCTTCCTAATGCAGTAATCGATAATGTATGCCATTTGATTGAAAATCACATGTTTCATTACGAAAGCAAATGGAGTGATGCTGCTGTGAGAAGATTCCTGGTTCGAGTTGGAATTGAAAACGTTGAAGACTTGTTCGATCTTAGGTTTGCCGACATGTATGGAAAATACAACGAAGACATAAGAATCCATGACAGTCCTGCTATTGCCTTGCTTTTGGAATTCAAGGACAGAATAAAGGAAATCTATGATCAGGAAGGTGAAGTTTCGCTTAAATCTTTAGCTGTAAATGGAAGGGATTTGATGGCAGAAGGAATACCTGGCGGAAAGCATCTTGGTTTTATATTGAATGAGCTTTTGGAAACAGTTTTGGATGATCCTTCCATGAATCAACGGGAAGAACTGTTGAAGATAGCAAGAAATATATATGTAGTAAAATTCAAAAACTAAAAAAAAGCCTGGTACGTAGACCTCTCCCGCTCAATACATGGATGCAAGCTATCTTTTTCAATGTCAAAAACGCTCTGCACTGATTGTTCACTGTCATGAGTAATGTACAGAATACTTACCTTAGATCGTATTCTGTACAATTGGATTTAATTAAAGTTGCGCCACTGTTTGTTTTGATTAAATCTGCATATTCATGCACTCTCTAACTTCACGCAATGTCTGGTCGGCGATGGCTCGGGCTTTTTCTACGCCATCAAGCAATACTTTGCGGATGTATTCAGGATTTTTTTCAAGCTGGGCTCGTTTTTCGCGCAAGGGGCGCAGTTCCTCGTTCAAGGCCATTGTAAGTTCGTTCTTAAGCATTCCGCCTCCACCTTCACCTATGCGTTCAGCAACAGCCTCTGGAGTTTCCTTTGTACACAATGAAATGAGCTGCAAAAGATTTGCAACTTCCGGGCGGTTTACAGGATCGTAAGTGATAAGTCGTTCGCCGTCAGTTTTTGCCTTCTTGATAAGTTTTGCCGTTTCGTCTTCTGTTGCAGAAAGCATGATGGCATTTCCTCGGCTCTTGGACATTTTCTGTTTTCCATCCAATCCCATGATGCTTGGAGTCTTTGAAAGCAAAACATTTGGAAGTGGGAAAACCGGTTCACGGTCCTTGCAGAACTTCTTGTTAAAGCGGTTGGCGATTGTGCGGGCCATTTCAATATGTGGAAGCTGATCTTTTCCTGCAGGAACAACAGTTCCCTTACAGAAAAGAATGTCAACTGCCTGATGAACAGGATATGTGTACATGCCCGCATTTACATTTGTAATGCCTGCTGCAGCAATTTCTTCCTTCACTGTCGGGTTACGGCTCAATTCCGCATTGGAAATCAAAGTGAGGAATGGAACCATAAGCTGGTTTGCTTCTGGAATGTATGAATGTGGATATATGATTACGTTATCGCCTGGTTCAATACCAGCTGCAAGATAATCGATTACCAGCTGCTTTGTATTCTGGCTGATTTCCTGATAAGCGTCGTGGTCTGTTAAAACCTGGTAGTCAGCAATAAGAATCATTGTTGGAACTCCAAGTTTTGAAAGACGAACGCGGTTCTGCAATGAACCAAAATAATGACCGATGTGAAGGCGACCTGTTGGACGGTCACCTGTCAAAACTCTATATTTCTGTGGATTTTTTACGATGTCTTCTTCAATTTTTTTACTTGTAGTAAGTGCTGCTTCGTAAGTAGCGCTGTTAATTGTTTCTGCCATTTGTTTTTCCTTATTTTTGTCTGCGTACTTAAAGTGGAAATACCCTCGGGTATCTTAAGATTTAATATATAAAAAATCTTTGGATTATTCCACACGGGGATCAGTTTATTACATGAATCCAAGCGTTATATACCATTTTCCTGTTGAGTTTTGAGATCCGCCAAGTACAAGGCTTCCCATTCTAGTTTTGATTCCTAAAAATGCACTGTAACCTGCTATCAGATTATCAGGGAAGGAATTTCCGTTGAATAAAGTTGAATCAGACAGTTTATCACTGGTGTGAATTATCGGATCGAAGCTGTCGAAATAAGATATTTTTCCCTTCAGGTGCAGGAAAATCGGAAATCCGTTTGCTTCAAGTATTTTCTGCTGGAAAAAAATTCCTGCGATGGCACTGTCTCGTCTGTAGTTTTCTCTTGTGAATCCGCACATTCCGTTGATGCCACCAATATCTGTGTATCCTGTGCATAAAACAGATGGATAGCGAATTGTATTGAAGGAAATATCGTAACCAAGAGTGCAATAGTCTGGAACGATAGGAATTCGTTGTTCAAGTCTTGTCTGAAGAGCAAAAAGTGCAGTGACATTTTTATCTGTTCCTACATAATTGCCTGATTTTATTATTCCATCGAATTTTATGCCTTTGAATGCAAACGGGTCATTTTCAGTTGTGTCGAATACGAAACTTGAGAACAGCGAATACGTGTTGTACGTATTTCCAGAAATAGCCATGCTATCGTAGTTGTACAGCGCCCCGATTCGCAATGCGAGTATGTCGATAACACGGATCATGAAATTGGCATTTATGTCGATACCTTTGTCCGGATCGTTGATTGCGATTGAAGACATGAAATTGTAAGCTGGATTTCTGGAACCGTAATTTGCCTGAATTCCAAATTCCCCTGCGAATGTTGTTTTTCCGGCCTTCGCAATCGTTGGCATCAAATCTAATATAAGCCCGTTATTGTTTCCAAAAAAGGCCTTCCAATAATAGTTGATAGGTGTGATTCCATACATACCGATTGTGAAATCAGGTAAAACACGGAAAGTAAGGTTGTCCTTTGAGTCTCTTGCAATATACAGACAGCTTTGACCACCTATAAAGAATTTTGCCATATCCTGTGCGTAGTGGTTAGCTTTAAGTACCATTTTGCAAGTTTGCGGTGTGCTTCCGTCGAAAAGTTCATAGGAAAGTGAGCTTAAGTGATATTTGTTCCTTGCTGTCATAAGAGCTTTAGAAAGTTCTTTTTTGGTTCTATTATCGAGCTTTTTGTTCAGGAATTTCTTGAATTCCTTGTCTTTCGGAACGATGTTCGTTTTTGCGAATGATATGTCTATTATGTCAATCTGCTCGATTTCTTTGTCTGGTAAGGACGAATAGTGGCTGATTCTGTTTTTATCTTTTGGTTCAAGCTTGACGCCCATTTTTTCAAGCTTCAAAGCAAGGTTGTGAAGTTCCTGTCTGTTTTCATTTACGCACTCTTCTCCAGCGATGATGATTTTCCTGGAATGGGCAAAATCCATTGTATTGTATTTTTTCAGATCAGGATGGAAAAGAATGTCTGCAAGTTTATGCTGTTCGATTGCATTTGATGAAATGATAAGGTTGAATACAAGAACACCAACGGAAACCATATCCTTGATTTTTGTGGGATCCACATCGGTAGCACTTGCAACATCCATTGCGATTACAATGTCGGCACCCATTTCTTTTGCAAGACGAATCGGAAGATTGTTTACAAGTCCTCCATCCATGGCGTAAACGCCGTTTCCAGCTGGAGCAGGCGTGAAGATGGCTGGCAATGACATGCTCGCACGAACTGCATCTACAATGGAGCCTTTGTCAAAAACGATTTGCTGTCCATTTCTGATGTCTGTACCGATTGCCCTGTATGGGATAGAAAGCTTGTCAAAATCCTTGATTGTAAGGACTCTTGAAAGGTAGTTGTCCAATTCGGAAAGAATCTTCTGATCTCCAATGATTCCAGGGGCTGCACCGATTGTTTTTGCTCCGATTCCAAGGGATATGTGGTTATCGCTTTTTGTTGTAAACGGCTCTCGTGGAATGCGTTCAATTTCGGCAGGGCTGTCATTAAGAATCGTTAGAAAATCCAAATCTGTCATGATCTGTCTTATTTCTTTTGGAGAATATCCGGCGGCATAAAATGAGCCTAAAAGGGACCCCATACTTGTGCCAAGTACAAAATCCACAGGAATACCTTCTTCCTCGATAGCCTCAATCAAAGGTATTTCCGCAAGTCCCTTGGCTCCGCCACCGCTAAGTACCAGGGCAACTTTTGGACGCCTGGATGGTGACTGCTGCCCGCTTACAGGAGTTGTTGAAAAAATTAGCAAGAAAAAAGAAAGGTAAATTATAATGTGTTTCATATAAACGAAAATAATATTAGAAATACCTTCTGGAATTAATACTTCATAAATACCATCACCATCAGAATCATAAAAACTTCTAACAAAAATTTCATAACAAACACTACCATTAGCATTTGTTACACTACTATCAAATTTATAGTTCTCTTCTTCATATGCTTTTAATTGCACGGTTTCAAATAATGGTGGTGGAGTTTGACCAGCTTGTTCAAAATCTTCAAAATCACTATTATTATTTGTTTCCACGCTCACCTATAGAAATATGTTATTTTGGTCCAGAAACAAGAACTATTCCGCGATCTATTTTCAAATCAGAGTAGAAGGATGCTAAAACTGATGAAACTTTAAAAACTATAGTTTTTATGGATGGTGTGACAAGTATTGGAAACAGTGCTTTCTATAATTGCAATAATTTGACATCTATTGAGATCCCTGATAGTGTTACAAGTATTGATAACGATGCTTTCTATAATTGCTCTTCTTTAACCTCTGTGACTATCGGTAATAGTGTGACGGAGATTGGAAGTAGTGCTTTCAAAAATTGCTCTAAATTAACATCCGTGACACTTTATTCAAATAATATTACATATTTATCATCATCGTTGTTTAAAGGTTGTGTATCTCTTTCTAATTTTACAATACCAGATGGGGTGTAGCGTTTAGGTAAAGAGGTATTTAATAATTGTACAAGTTTAATGTCTGTTGAAATTCCAGTATCTGTTACAGAATTTGTATCAACAGGAAGGTTTTCACAATCATCATTAACATTTGCTAATTGTACAAATTTATCAAATATTACATATAAAGGGACGATTTCGCAGTGGAATTCAATTACAAAATTAGCGAATGATTGGCACCAAAACGTCCCTGCAACCGTAGTCCACTGTACAGATGGAGATGCACCAATTTAATTAAAACTAAATACACATAACAATGATATATTCAGATAATACTTTTGATATTACAAATAATATTGCTACTTATAC
>ERZ808052.18-NODE-18-length-19045-cov-3.267819_pt1 | contig 19045 bp, 15 predicted proteins | sample MGYA00380200_ERZ808052 | MGnify/ENA primary metagenome ERZ808052 (study PRJEB31490, sample SAMN06133366) | cow dung metagenome | isolation source: H10 | host: cow | place: China: Chengdu | collected 2015-05 ...
AATGAGGAACTTCTTTCAGGCTTCCATTCTGTAGGACAGATGAATCACGCCATGCTCTGTGTGCCGATGAAATCTGATACTCTATGGATAGAGTGTACCAATGCCCGATACCCGCTTGGATACAGACATAGTTCCATTGCCGGTCATCAGGTACTCCTGGTCAAGGAGGAAGGCGGAGAAATGGTTAGGGTCAGTGATTATCCGGATTCATTGAGGCTCAAGTCAGAAACAGTTGATGTTGAACTTATGGCTGACGGAACAGCAGTCTGTAAGGGACAGCGGAGGCTTGTACTGAACAATGTGGAACCGTACATCGGTTTCCGTTCTCTTGACGCTAAGGCCCAGTTCAGGGCGATAATGTCCGGCAACTCTTTTAATCCGACAGATTTCACTATTCTTTCGGTCGAAGACAATTTCAATGACTGGACATCAATGGAACCTGATGAAGAATACATTCCTGAATTGCGTATACGTTATTCCTATACTGTAAAGGATTATGCGAAGGCTGCAGGTGACCGTATCTTTATGGACATGAATCCTTTCGCCAAGAAATTATATTCAGACAGAAGTCCAAGAATCAATGATATGGTCATCAATTCGGAAACGACCCTTTCAGACACAGTACGAATCAATCTCCCGGCCGGTTATATTCCTGAATCCCTTCCTGCTTCCGGTATTGTCGAGAGCCAGTTCGGCTGCCTTGCTACTGAGGTTACTCAAAGTGAAGATCAATCTGTTGTGACTATTGTGCAGACATTCCGTTTCTATCCCGGCCGCTTCCCGAAGGAGGTATATGCTGATTACAGGACTTTCGCACGTTCTGTCTCACGCATTTATGATGCCAAGATTGTGCTTGTCAGAAAATGAAAACAACTATCTTTGAAGCATGAACTCAAGATTCCTGCTCATATTTATGATTCTTCTTTGCAATGCCTTTCATATGGATGCAAAGAAGTTCTCCGTTTCGGGTTCCGTCGAGACGTATACTGCCTATCTCTGGAGAGGTTCAAAGGAGTGTGGCGCGCATGCAGCTCCTTGTCTGTCATTCAGTTATGGAAACCTCACATTACAGTCCTACGGTTTTATATCTTATGACGGTGGCTATAAGGAAATCGATTGGGATATTTCTTATAAAGTAGGCGACTTTACGTTCCATCTGGCTGATTATTATGCCCGTCTTTCGTCGTATACGACGCCGGAAAATTATTTTGATTTCAGAAAAGGTTCTACTAACCATATTCAAGAGGTGATACTCTGTTATGAACCGCAAAACCTCCCTTTTGCAATCAGGTGGTTTACATTCGTCAACGGTGACTGGATTCCGGAGGAGGACGGAACTTTGGGCAGAGCATCCTTTTCATCCTATCTTGAACCTGAGATATTTCATCAGTTCAGTGAGAACAGCAGGCTTTCCCTCTTTTGCGGTGCAAGTGTCCTTAAAGGAAATTATACAAAATACACTAAGGACTTTGCCGTCATTCATCTTGAACTCCGCTATAGGCATCAGTTTGATCTGGGTAAGGTAAATCTTCCCGTTCAAGTATCTTTTGTGACAAATCCTTATTCTAAGAAAACATGGCTGAATGCCGGAGTAGGATTGGCATTCTGATAAATGTGGTGAATCTCTTATAAATGAACAGATTGACCGCTGGGTCGTAATGATACACGGAGCAGGTGGAAGCATTGAGGTGTGGTATCGCCAAGTGCATAATTCCACTTCCTCAGGTCCAGGAAACAGTCAGGAATTCCGGCGAGAATGTGTCACTGGTGATAGTGCCAGATGCAGGACATGTGTGCAATGTTGACAATAAAAATTTTTTTCAACCGTTGTTCATTGGATTTTCTGAAAAATTTCTAATTTTACAAAATAATGATTTTCTAAACGATTATATGATGAAGCGCTTCCTTCTTTTCACTGTTGCAACGTTTTTGTCACTGGCTTCTGCTTCAGCTCAGAACCAGCTTCGAGCGAAGGCTGTCTGCGGTCCATATGTCCAGTGTATGAGTGAGACTGGATTTACTGTCATCTGGACCACTGATATGGATGCTGTAGCCTGGGTAGAGGTTGCTCCCGATGATGGTACTCATTTCTACAATAAGGAAAGAGATAAGTATTACGATGCCCGTGGAAACGGAGTCTATCCAATTGGAAAGATCCATAAGGTAGAAGTAGACGGACTGGAGCCTGGCACTACCTACAGGTACAGGATCATGTACAAGGGCGTGACAGCCTATAATGGATCCGGTGACGTTCAGTATACCAAGGCAAATGGTACAGATGTCTATAAGGGTCAGCCTCACAAGATCACTACTTTCAAGAAGGATTATGACAGCATCCGTTTCGATATCTACAATGATATCCACGGAAAGGATTCCCTCTTCAACCTCATTCTTGCAGGTGCAAGGGAAGACAGAGACTTTGTATTCCTCCATGGCGACATGACAAGCAACATCTCAAGCGAGGACCTTATCGCAAAGATGTACCTCGGATCTGTTGCAAAGAGTCTCAACGGAGGTCTTCCGATCTTTGCTTCCAGAGGAAATCATGAACTTCGCGGCCGCGATGCCGTAAAATGGCTGAATTATTTTGAGACTCCTACTGGTACTCCTTACTACAGTTTCACTATCGGCAAATATTTCTTTGTCGTTCTTGATGCATGCGAAGACAAGCCTGATACAGATATCGAGTACAGCGGAATCGTTGCATCTGCTCCATACGTGAAGCGTCAGGCTAAATGGCTCAAGGAAGTTCTTGCTTCTGAGGAGTGCCGCAATGCAGAGGTGCGCATCGCATTCTGCCATGTTCCGCCTGAAACAGCAGGATGGTTCGGAGCAGCAAACATGTGTGAGACACTTATTCCACCTCTCAATGAGGCAGGAATCGATGCAATGTTCTGCGGTCACATCCACAGATGGAGAGTGGCAGAGCCTGACGGAAGCATCTCAAATGCAGAATTCCCGATCATCTGCAATCCTAATATGCAGAGAATGGAGGTGACAGTCTCAGAGAAGTCTATTGATATACAGACAATCAACACTGAGGGTGTCGTAACAAACAAGCATTCTATCGATCTCAAAAAATAATAAGCACCAACGACATCCATCCGAATGAATACGGTGCAAAAGCATTTGCAACCCTGATCTACAGAAAGATTGTCGAACTTGGTTACGTCAACTGATGATCTGTAAGGATATATGATTAAATCTTTTACTTTATGATTACATTGATCAAGGATTATTGGGAAGGGCTATGTGTTGTTGCTGTCGTAGTTGGCGCAGCCTTTACTGCATATGTCAGGTGGAGAGGACTCAAGAGTACTGAAACCCTGAGAGATGAGTATCAGAGGTCATTCGACAAGGTTGTCACTGATCTGTCCTCAGATAACAGAACATCCCAACTTACCGCGGCAATTCTCTTGAGGCGCTTCTTTTCCATCAATGAAATGAAGGAAGAAAAGACATTCCTTAAAGATGAAACAATCAATGTCATATCTTCTCTGTTGAGAACGCTGCAGACAGGTGTCTTTCAGAAGACGGTTGCTGATGGCCTGGCATATGCCGTTGACCTCCAGTCTGTCGATCTGCAACGAACCAATCTGCAGGACGTTTGCCTTGAGGGTAAGAGCCAAAGGCTGAATCTAAATGGAGCGGATATGTTTATGGCAGATATGTCATATGCATTGATTAAAAATGCAGATGCGGTAGGAGCATATTTCTATAACGCGATTCTCCTGAAGGCCAGATTCAAGAAATGTAACCTCAGAAATGCCGACTTCAGAAATGCCGACCTGAGCAATGTCAAGTTCGATAAGGTTGATCTGTATATGGCTAATTTTACCGGAGCTCTCAATGTTCCGGATGAAATAAAGAATGGCATCAAGGATTATAAAGAAGAGGATGGCAGTCTGAGTAAGCGTTATCAGGAAGTGGGTGAGGTCACTACTTCAGATAAGAAGTCATCAGGTAACATTTTCTTCAGCATACCAGGCTGTGCGACTATAGAAGACAATGCCTTGATACACGAGTATCATCAAATGCTTGAAGGCATGAATTATAATGTCATCTGCTATACAAGAGACCAATATCCGCAATACGGACAATTGAACAGGATCAGGCACGACATAATGCAGTCATCCGGAATGGTCGTGTTTGGATTAAAGCAGATCAGAGTAGATAAGGCCACATATCGCCCATCTACTGAAGAGGAGCAGAAATGGGAGGAAACGAAATGGTTGCCAACTCCTTGGAATGATATTGAAGTGGGACTTGGAGCCATGTTGGGATTGCCTATACTCCTTGTGAAGGACGCTGATGTCAATAGTGGCATTTTTGATTCGCATCTGAGTGAGTGCTTTATAGCTAAGCTTCCTTCAAGCTATAAGGTTGATAAGGTCAAGGGGGAAAAGGAATTTAACCTGTGGCTCTCTAAGATCAATTGATAGACCTAGTGCAAAAACATAGCAAAAGTGCTCGCGGTACCCCGAAAAAATAGGGGACCGCGAGCACTTTCAGCATAAAAATGCGTCAGGTCACAGAAGTCTTTTATCCGAAGATAGTGTTCAGGACGTGTGCGAGACGGTAGCCGCCGAGGATGAGCTGCTCTTCAAGCATAGGGGAGAAGTCGTACACGAACTGGTATGAGAGATTCGGATTGTCTGAATTGATGGCTTCCACGTAGTTGTAGATTGCCGCTGCATTGTCGACTGTTGTTGTGAACCATTCCTTATATGTGCCTGTAGTGACAGCTTTCTTGAATTTTCTGTCTTTTCTGTCGAGCTGCTCGACCCATTCCATATATCCCCACTTTCTTGCAGACTCGATCATCTTGCTGTCAAACACGGAATGCAGGTTGGTGTTCTGACCGAACCATCTGACCTTCTTGCTGTTTCCGCCTCTGTCAGAAAGTCTTCCTGCGTGCATAGGACAATGCATGTCACCCACCATATGGATAATCATCTTCACATAGTCTACCTTCATGCTGTCTGTCAGCTCATTGTAATGGTTGGCAAGAGCATCTGTGAGCATTTCAAGTCCGGTAATTACATCGCCTTTCTCTTCTTTCTTCATTGTTTCGTAGGTGTGTCCTTCGTCTACATTGGCATAATGCCAGGTTTTGGTCTTGTCGTAGCCGTTTCGCCAGTAAGGTGAGTTCTGGATGTTGTCCATCCACGATGAGTAGTAGACGATCGATTTGCCGTCAAGAAGTTTTGTGATCTTTCTCTTGGCCTTGCAGGTAAGATTCTGCTCGGCGATTGCGGCAACCACATCATGGCCCATAGGTCCCCATGCATAAAGGGATACGCATTCAAGCATAAAGAATATGCTCAATATTGAAATAGCTAAGCGTTTCATAATCATAAAGCGTTAATATTATCTGATTGTTTCGCAAAATTAGCGAAAAATGCATAATTTTGAAGGATAAAATGCCATATAATGAACAAACTGATCTCTGTTTTTATAGTAACACTATTTGTTGTTGCATGCGCTCAGGACAAATCTTATACAGAAAAGCTTCAGGAGCAGATTCTTAAATCATATAACACCCCTATAAGGCCTGGATACGAAGGCAGGAATCCATATTGGAACAAGTTTGCAAAGAAATTCATGTACGCTCCGGCTTTTGATTTCAAGGCTGTAGATGGTGCGGAAACATATCGATATACAGTCAAGGAATCGGTACAGGACAGCACCTCAATGACATGGATATTCACGGCAGAAGCACCGAATCTCGCCTTGTCACCGATATGGAAAGACATACCGGTCGGTGATGTCGAACTCAAAGTTGAAGCTCTTGATAAGGATGGAAATGTGATTGAGATTGCAGGTATGCGCAAATTTTATCGCGACTCACCATTCACTCCTCCATATCACGGTGCGGTCAGGGATTATAAAGAATCTGCAGTGCTTGCAATGTTGTGCATTCATAATATGGAGCCGATCCAGAACTGGAAGAAAGGTCCGCATCCGGACATGTCATATAACCTTAATACCTATCCAGCCAAGATCGTCAGTTCCACAATCAGTATGGAAGTCCTTCTGTCGGAATACTGTCCTGAACTTAAGGAGGATGCATTGAAGATTGCAGAAAATGCGGCTCAGTTCCTCATTGATCAGAGTCTGCCTGAAGATGCCCCGTTGGCATTTTTCCCTCCTACATATTACGGAGACCTCATCACATCTGCCATTGCACGCAACAAAGGCAAGACGATGACGATGGAGGCACTTACTGCGGCGACTGCATTTCTTGACCTGTATGATGCGACAGGTAAACAGGAATATTTCGACCGCGCCATGAAGATTACCGATACTTATGCCTCTCTTCAGGCTGAGGACGGATCGTTTCCGATAAAGATGGACTTCAAGACCGGTGTTCCGGTAAATGAAGTCAAGGCTATGCTCCATCCTATGCTTGAGTATCTGCAACGTCTTGAGCAGCAGTATGGAATCACGACATACAATGATATGTTCACCAAGGCTGAGGCTTGGATGAAGAATGGAGCTCTCAAGTCATTCGATATGACCGGCCAGTTCGAAGATTCCAGAATCGTCGGACTCGAGCCATATGAGAATCTGACTAATTGCACGGCAGCGCCATATGCGACATTTCTTCTTGAAAAGTCTCTGACTACAGAAGAAGAACTTGCCGATGCAAAGGACTTGATCAATTTCTGTGAAGACCAGTTCGTATATTGGGCATCTCCTGAGAAGAAATATGGTGTACAGCTTCATCACACCCCTCACGTGGTTGAACAGTACCGCTACAGAATGCCTATTGACCACAGTGCCTGCAATGTTGCCAATGCATGGCTGAGCCTTTATGAAGAGACTGGTGATGAGATAGCTTTCATGAAGGCCAAGGCTTTGATTGATAATATAACAATCATGCAGGATATCAATACGGGAATGATTCCTACCTATTGGACTAATTTCCTTGTTGCTGAGAACTGGACCAACTGCACATTGCTGTCTGTCCAGACTCTTCTGAGAATGGCGGAGATTACCGGTCAAGCCGGTAATGACGAACAAGCCGGTAATGACGAATAAAATTATAAAATATTATATATGACATTTATCGACTGGTTTATTGTAGCCTTGTTTCTGGGAGCACTTGTGCTGATAGGATACCTTTTCTCTCGCAAGAACAAGAATATTGAAGATTATTTTGTAGGCGGGCGTGCCATGCCAGGCTGGATCGTTGCCATCGCTGCAACAGGTACAGCCATTTCAGCCGGCACATTTGTCGGATCACCTGAATTGGGATTCAACACAAACCTGACTTATCTCCTGAATCTTCTGGGAGCCATTGTCGGTGGACTTGTAGTTGCAGCATGGCTTCTTCCAAAATTATATAATGCCAAGACCATTACTGTATATGGCTTCATTGGCGACCGCTTTGGCCAGACAGCAAAGACCAGCACATCGGTGATGTTCCTTCTGGGGCAGCTGTTCACATCGGGAAGCCGTCTGTTTATTGCTGCAATTGCAATCAGCGTGATTGCATTCGGCAACATACAGTTCCAGTTCATGGTGATAAGCATCATAATTCTTGGAGTAGTATCCACATTCTACACAATGATGGGTGGTATCAAGGGACTTCTCTACATAGACACTTTCCAGACTCTTCTGATGATATTCAGTGGCGTTGTAGGACTCATTCTTGTGTATGTCTCATTAGGTGATATGACTTGGGCCGAGATATGGCATTCTCTTACTGAAGGTGGTATGGTCAAGAATCCGGCAGCTGCAGGTGTGGCTCCAGGAATCGCTGCAGACGGCACTCTTCAGGGCTGGGTAGAGGGCAGCAAGGTTCAGATGTTTGACTTCTCGCTTGATCTGAGCAAGCCGTATACGATTCTTGGCGGTCTGATAGGAGTTGCAGTATTCAAGGTTGCACAGTTCACTACGGATCAGGAGTTCGTTCAGAGACAGCTTTCCTGCAAGAATGTGCGTAAGGCTGGAGAGTCACTTGTCGTGTCGCAGTTACTCGCTATCCCTACTGTTCTCATCTTCCTTTGTATCGGTTCGCTTCTGTATGTGAAATATATTAATTCACCTGCTGCAGACGGCGTCCTGAGCCAGGGATTCTTCTCTGACGCAAGGGATGTGTTCCCGCAGTTCATCAAGAATCATATCCCGACAGGTGTACGTGGCCTTATGATTACAGGTCTGCTCGCCGCTGCGCTCTCAAGCTTCAATTCTGCGATTAATTCCATGGCCTCAAGCTTTGTCGCGGACCTTTATCTTCCGTTCAAGGCGAAAAAAGGAGAAGCTGTTCAGAATGACAGCGACCAGATAGCATCTTCACGTTGGATTGTATGTCTTATGGGTGTGGCACTTACTGCCTTTGCAATCCTTACATGCGTGATGCAGCAGTCTTCAGGTCTCAATCTTGTCGATTTCGCTACTGGCGTAATGTGTTTCGCATATGTAGGTATGCTTGGAGTATTCCTTACAGCCATTCTCACAAAACGAGGCAATACGAAGAGTGTGATCGCTGCTCTGATATCAGGTATACTCATTGTCATTCCTCTGATGTTCCAGAAGGAATTCTTCGGTGCGAACTACATTGCATGGACATGGTGGTGTCCTATCGGCGGTTTGATCACGACTGCTATCTGTCTCCTTGGTAAACCTAAGAAAGCATAAAATGAAGATAAGGATATATTCAATATTGCTGGTTTCAGTCCTGCTGAGTCTGAGTGTCTCGGCACAAGGACTCAAGGATGAGCATAAAGGTGTATACAGAGCATATGATTTTGATGCACCGAGAGTTGATGAACCTGCACCAAAGGGCTATGAAGTCTTCTGCCTGAGTCATTATGGTAGGCATGGCTCAAGATTCCTTTACAATGAAGCGGAATATGATACTCTCAATGTTGTCCTGAACCGGGAGAGTCTTACTGCAACCGGTGAAAAGGTAAGGGATAAATTCAATGAAAATTATCCGATCTTCAAGGGTAGGGCTGCTGATCTGACGGAACTTGGACAGAAGCAGCATCGACTCCTTGCACGCAGAATGATGGATGATTATCCGAATCTGTTCAGAAAAGGGTCTGAAGTGTATGCGTTTTCGTCTGACAGGACAAGATGCATGATGAGCATGTATTGTTTCCTTGATGAACTGAGACTATGCAGAAATGGACTTGACATACATGCTGAATATAATTCTTCTTATCTAAAGTATCTGAGGGCTCAGCATCCGGAGCCTTTCGACATGAAAGCCTACCTGCGTGACAATTTTGATCCTCAGTCTGTATTTGAGCGTCTGTTTACCTCACCTGAGAAGGCTATGTCATCGACTGATCCATGGAACTTTGCTCAGGAACTTTATTATTATGCATCTCATCTTGATGGAGCCGGAATAAAGGATGATTTCTGGTCCAATGTTCTTTCCGACGACGAAGTCAAAGCAATCCATAGAGTGGAGAATGAGAAGTTCAGCTATAACAGAGGTGGACTTCGTCCGGCAAACCAGACTGTTGCGCGTATAGGTCTTTCGCACATCATCCAGACTGCAGATGAGGATATTGCATCAGGAAAATCTATCGTACGACTCAGATTCGGCCATGATACAATGATAATGAGTCTGATGACATTGATGGGTTTGAGCCCTTTCGATGGAGCGAGAATCAACAGTTCGGATGTGCCGATGGCGTCAAACATCAGATTTGTATTTGCCAGAAATAAAAACGGTCATGTCCTGGTAAAGGTGCAGTATAATGAAAGTGATGTAATGTCATGGACGGATTGGGCTGAATTCAGAACTTATTGTCAGCGTAGGATTGCATGGAATCCATCTCAGCGTACTGTATTTGAAAAGAATACTGAGTATAATCCACTCTTTATCTCCCACCGTGGTCTTCAGTCAATGGGTCCGGAGAACTCATTACCTGCATTCAAGGCTGCCGCTGAAAGGGGAGCATGGGCTATTGAGACAGACTTCCGTATGACTGCAGACGGACATGTCGTATGTATTCATGATAAGACTCTGGACAGGACAACTGACGGAAAGGGACCTGTCGCTGACAGGACTCTGGCAGAAATCAGGACACTGAAAGTTCTCCCAGTAAACACTAAGACTGTTCACAAACTATATGATTATTCCAAGTTCAATGTGGAGGAACTGAAGGTTCCGACTATGGAGGAATATTTCGACATATGCAACAGGAACGGGTGTGTGGCATTTGTTGAGCTTAAGGAGGACAAGGGTGTGATTGCAGCCATGATTAATGCTATAGAAAAGTATGGGATGCAGGACAGATGCGTGATTTCGTCAGGCAATCTTGCTCTCCTTGAGGCATATCGTGCTGCCGGCGGAAAGGAGGTCATACATCTTATATTTGCAAAACCTGAACAGATCAGACGCGTACAGGAACTTGGAAATGCTTCAGTTTCATTCAAGTATTCTGATCTTTCAGCTGAAGTGGACCTTGAAATTGCTGGAGTCAAGATAGACTCATTCAAGCATCTGGTTGATCATATGCATTCACTCGGCATAAGGATATGCTTCAGAGCTGCCGATACAAAGGAGGATGCATTGAAAATGATAGAATACGGCACAGACTACATGCCGTCAAATGTAAAGACAACTATCGAATAGATATATGAAGACAATTACAGAACCGTCAAGACAGATTCCTGTAAGGGATGAAGTCGATGTATTGGTAGTGGGTGGAGGACCTGCCGGTATCATGGCAGCGCAGGCTGCTGCAAAAGTAGAAGGCACAAGTGTAATGCTCCTTGAGACCAGAGGCTCATTGGGTGGAAACATGACGCAGGGTTTGCCTCTTCTTGGCTTCCTCGGAAGAAAAGGAAACCAGATAATCAAAGGACTTCCTCAGCAGTTCGTAGACAGGCTCACTGAGCGCGGTCAGGCAACGCACCATCGTGCATGTCCTCTGCATGTAAGCCTTACAATGATAGATCCTGAGGGTACAAAGTACCTTGCATGGGAAATCATGACGGAGAGCGGGGTGAAGGTGCTTATGTATGTGCTTGTTGTGGACGTCATCATGGAAGGCAATGAGGTCAAAGGTGTCATCATTGAGTCTAAGAAAGGACGCGAGGCGATCCTTGCAAAGAGAATCGTAGACTGTACAGGTGATGGTGATGTAGCGTTCCGTTCAGGTTGTGAGATGGCGTATGGCAATGAGGATGGAATTGCTCAGCCGGCGACATTGATGTTTTCAATGCGCGGCGTTGATTCACGTAAGCTCCGTGACGCAGTTGCTGACCACCCTGAAATCTATGATATCGATTTCATTCCAAATGAATTCTTCCGTCCTATGGACAACTGCACGATGGTAGGATTCCGTAACCAGATCAAGCAGGCTCGTGAGGACGGATTCTTCATTCCGGTAGAACGTACTATCTTCATGACAGGTATGGCAGAAGACGAATGGTGGGTCAACATGAGCCGTGTGAGCGGAATCGATGCCACTGATCCTGATCAGTATACCAAGGGTGAGGAACTTGCGATCAGATACAATGAGGAAATTGCAAGATATCTCAAGAAATATATCCCAGGTTTCGAGAATGCTTATTTCGATAGGGTAGCACCGTTCATGGGCATCAGGGAGACACGCAGGCTTGTCGGAGAATATATTCTTACAGAGCAGGATATCTTTGATTGCGCAAAGTTTGATGATTCAATAGCAGTTTCAGCATATCCTGTCGATCAGCATCATCCGGTTGGAGGAGACTGCACGCTCATGTGGTGTCCGGATTGCCATGATATTCCTTATAGAAGCCTTTTGCCAAAGAAGATCGATTCATTGATCGTGGCAGGAAGATGCATCAGTGCTACACATCTTGCCCTTGCATCAGTTCGTGTAATGGGCCCTGCAATGGCTACAGGAGAAGCAGCAGGAAAGGCTGCAGCCCTCTCAGTCAAGCACAATGTCCAGTTGCGAGACCTTGATGTTGCAGCCCTTCAGACAGCCCTTCGCGAAGAAGGTGTTTATCTCCGAGACTAGTTCTCTTTCTGGAGCTCTTCGATATATCCGAGGAGCTCTTCTGTTCTATTTATTATTTTTTTGTTGATGCGGCCGCCGATGACTCCTCCAAGGATTCCACCGGTGGCTGCACCGCTTAGGAAACCTATTGTCATTGGTGTCATCTCGAATCGGGTCAGGATTTCATATGTCATCCATCCGAACCAGATTATGATCATCGGGATGGCAGTCTTGTACCAGTCTTTGTAATGTGTCCTGATCTTGCTGATATCCCTGGCGGTCTCGACAAGATTACCGGCTGAGATATCAATCCTGCTTAGTTGAATCTTCTGGATCAGGGTCAGAAGGACGCACACTGCCAGCATCAGTCCGGTTGCGATTGTGAATGCGAGAGACAGCCCCGTGAAGTGAAAGAACCAGGTGCAGTATACTAGAGCTAATATACATGCGATTACAGTCATGGTGACAGTCCTGTTTATGTCCGAAATCTTTATCCTGAATGAGTTCCGGATATGCTTTTCGTTGACAATGGTCTGATCTTCAAGCTTTTTCTTCAGGTTGTCGATCTGAATCTTCATTTCCTCTAATTCGTGTGAAATCAATCTGTTTTCCATCTTATGTGCATTTTATTCGTCCGACATTTTCTTTAACTGTTCCTTGATTCTGAAAAGACGTACCGAAACGTTCTTAGCAGAAATTCCGACGATGGAACCTATCTCATCATAACTTAGATCTTCAAGCCACAATAATACGATTGCTCTGTCGAAAGGCCCCAGACGGCTGATGCGTTTCTGAAGCATGCGTGTCTGCTTCATATCCTCGGCTGAATCATCGAACAGATTGATGCTTACATCCAAAGGGACAGTCTCTCCTCTGCGCTTCTTCTTTCGCTCTGCCGTGATGCATGTGTTGAGAGTCACCCTGTAGATCCAGGTCTTGATATCGCTCTCACCCTTAAATGCGGCATATCCTTTCCATAAGTTGATGAGGGCTTCCTGGAAAAGGTCCGCGACCTCTTCCTCATCATTGGAGAACATATAGCATACTGTATAGATAGTACTCTTGTGCTCTTTGATGGTTTTTGCAAATTTCAGTTCCAGTTGTTCCATCGGTGTCAGTTTTGTTTTCTGCACATTAGACGCACTTTGTCTGAATTTACTACAGAAAATTCTTATTATTTTTAAGGAAATGTGATTTCAAGATTGAAAACCGGCTGTGAGGAAGGTGTGTGGGACTGTCTGACGATTGTCCAGATCTTCCTTACAACCTCCGGCATCATCCATAAGGATGAATATCACATTTGGTCTGTTGGGAGTCTTTGCAGCTTCAGCATTCTGTACAAAAATGGCTGCAGGGATTGCAGCCATAATCAGTCCGTTCTATTTCTTGTATGCGCCAGGTTTGATGTTCAAGGTCTTCACAACCTTTTCCTGATCGATGAATTCAAGCTTTATGTTGTCATTCTTCACAGTCGCATCCATTCTCTTTGCATTTGGATTGCATATTACAGGGAAGTCTGCAGATGTCGTACCTGGTTCATAATACTTGTATTTGTGGATGTGTCCGCAAAGCATCACGTCAATTCCTGCCTCATTGAGAACAGGTACGAGATATTTGCTGATGGTTTTCTGACCATGCCAACCGTTCTCACCTGGCTGCATATGGCAGAATACGATTCTTGTCTTTGCATTCCTGAATTCTTCGCTCTTTACGACTTCCTTGAGCCACTCCGCCTCCTGCTTGACGTAATCCTCGGTTATCATGATTCCCAGGTTGCGGATATCCGAGTCATGCTTGTCTTCACCACCATCGAGGACGATGAAGTAATGATCTCCGTAATTGTATGAGTAATAAGTTTTTCCGGTAGGAGTGTCCATGTATTCGAGATACTTGAGAGCATCATTGCCACGGTATTCATGGTTGCCTCTTACGAACATTATCGGAGTGTATGCACCGAAAAGCTTTGATGCAGACTTGAGGTAGCATTTTGCAATATCCTCTTCATGGTCAACAGTAGAAGTCATGTCACCGTTGAAGCATACGAAGTCGTATTTGTCCTTTGAATCGGGGAAGAGGGTTCTGAATACCGAATCCTTCTCATGCATGTCGTTCACCATAGCGAACTTGACTTCGTCATATTCCTTTGATAGGGTAGTGACCTTGGTGATGTCTCGTCTAACTTCGTTTCCCCATCCTGCAGTGAATGCAATATGGTCTCTGTTCTCTGCTGAGACGACACCATTCATAAGTACCCTGTAACGATAGGTTGTCCCTGGCTCCAGACCAGTTACAGTCACCTTGTGAAGTTTAGTTATCGGGCGTCGTCCCTGACCTCTGAGGTCATAATATTTAGGCCTCTCGACATTGTAGAAATGAGTGTCGTCATCCGGAGCTATCTCTACCCATGAAACTGCGTCCATGTTGGTTGTCCACACAACTGTAAAGCTGGTTTCAGTTACGTTCTGAAGGTAGGGACCGCATGTGAGCTTCACTTTTGGAGTACCTTCAGCCGATGCTGTGACGGTCATTGCGGCAATCGCAGTCAGGATAAGGAAGAATCTTTTCATATTGTCATTATTTTTCATCATACAAATATAATAAACCATATTTTAAATAGCAATTTCAGTCAAATAATGAGATTATTCCGTATTAAGGACCACTCTTTTGAATATTTTTATAAATTTGTTGTTGCCTAAATCTATATAAACCAATTTCAAATCATTTTAATATGAAAAAAGTTATTTTCCTTCTTGCAGGAGTGGAAATTACAAAAATGCTGAAATAAATATTGTTATGAAACTTGAAAAACCAGCGATTCTTGTAGTTGATATGCTTAATGACTTTGTTACAGGGGCTCTTGCCTGTGACAGAGGAAAAGCAATAGTACCGGCAACCGCTGCGCTTCTTGATGCAGCAAGGAATGCCGGAGTCCCTGTCATTTTCTGCAATGACGCACATATCGCAGGCATAGACAGAGAACTCAAACTTTGGGGTGACCATGCGATAGCCGGTACCAAGGGTGCGGAGGTAATTCCTGAGCTTAAGAAGTCTGAAAAGGATTTCGTTATTCCGAAGCGCAGATACAGCGGATTCTTCCAGACTGACCTCGACATCCTTCTCAAGGAACTTGGCGTCAAGACTGTTGTCATGACAGGACTGCATGCTCACATGTGCGTGCGCCATACATCTGCAGATGCATATTGCCTTGGCTATGATGTTGTCGTTGCCAAGGAGGCTACAGACTCATTCACTGAGGAAGACTATGTGAATGGTCTTGCTTATCTCAAGACATGCTATGGTGCAGATGCATACACTAACGAGGAACTGATCGCAGCATTCTAATTACAGCTTCTTTATAAGATGAGACTGACTGATATTTGATTAGTCAGTCTCTTTCTTTATATATCATCAGACACTTTGAACGACCGTAACCCATTTTCGCATTATTTGTCCATGAAAACTATGCAGCATCTTCTGAACAGATTCACAAATATACCATAACAATTCTCGAGAAGCCTTCAGCTGAGTAATCGTAGGCTGATCATATTATTATATCCTGCAGATTTTATCTTCTGCAGGATATTTTTTTATTAAAATATCGGAAAAATCCTTGAAACGTTTCAAGATAATTTTATTAGATTTGCCATTACAAAATTCAAATCACTATGAAGAATACAATGATGGCAGCTTATCTGCCGGGAGACAGTACAGTAGTACTTAAGGAAGTTGAGATACCTAAGCCAGGCCATGGTGAGGTTCTCATCAAGATGAAGTCATCGACCATCTGCGGAAGTGACATCAGGGCAATCTATAGGGAACATGTAGGAAAAGGCCCGGAAGGCTACCAGGGGGTAATTTGCGGACATGAGCCTTGTGGACAGATTGTAGAGTGCGGAGAAGGTCTCAGAAGATTCAAGAAAGGTGATAGGGTAGTGATATATCATATTTCCGGTTGCGGTGTCTGCAATGATTGCCGTAGAGGATATATGATCAGCTGTACCAGCTCATTCAGACGTGCATACGGATGGCAGAGAGACGGTGGAATGGCTGAATATGTTCTTGCTGAAGAGAAGGATCTCGTTCTTCTTCCTGACTCATTGACCTATACAGATGGCGCACAGGTTGCCTGTGGATTCGGTACAGTATACGAAGGACTTGAGAAGATTGGCGTATGCGGAAATGATGCAGTTCTGGTTGTAGGTCTTGGTCCTGTCGGTCTTGCAGCAGCAATGCTTGCAAAGGCAATGGGCGCAAATAAGGTCATCGGAGTTGATACGGTCAAGGAAAGAATGGATATAGCAATGGATAAAGGACTTTGCGATCATGTTCTTCTTTCCGATGGCGAAGCACTTGAGAAGATAAAGGCTTTGACTGGCGGCGAAGGTGTAGAGAGGGCTGTAGACTGTTCAGGAAACACACACGGAAGACAGCTCGCAATCAGAGCAGCGCGTAAGTGGGGTAAAATCGTGTTTATCGGTGAAGGAGGTACTGTAGAATTCAATCCTAGCCCTGATATCATCCACGAGCAGAAGACGGTATATGGCTCATGGGTTACAAATATATGGCGCATGGAAGAGCTCGTAGAGCGTCTTGTGAGATGGGGAATTCATCCTGAGGATCTCGTCACTCATAGATTCCCATTGGAAAAAGCCTCAGAAGCATTCAGTCTGATGGCTGAAGGCAAGTGCGGTAAGGTCGCCGTAGTATTTGACGAAGAAATGAAATAATCAGAGTTTTACTTTGGTAGACTCTCCGATCTCAAGAGACGGTTGAAGAAGAATCCTGCTTCCCGGAATGTTGTTCTGCATCATTTCAATGAGCATGCGATACGACTCTTCAGCCGTCTCTTGCGGACTCTGGATTATCTGAGATATAGTCGGCGACATTATTCTGTAGTTCAGACCTCCGTCAAATCCCAGAACAGCAAAATCATCCGGTATCCTGTAGTTGTTGTCGTGCATAGCCTTGCAGAGATATAGTGCCAGATATCCTCTAGGAATCAGAAATGCATCTGTGCCGCGCTCTTTTGCTTCATGCAGCAGTTTCTTCATTGCTTGCTGGTTGTCCTCGTGTACAATGCTGACAGTGGCTTCCAATCCATGCTCTGACATGTAGTTTCTGTATGCCTTGATTCGGACTACCAGGTTGGACAGGGTATTGTCGTTTGTAACCATCTCTATTTTCCTGTAGCCGTTTGATGTGAGATGGTCGAGTGCCATGTATGTGGCCTTTTCACTGTCAAGAGTCACGCATCCTGCTTCCTTTGTGTCATCAATGAGACGGTTCATCATGACCACCTTCATTCCTAGGGAGATAGCCTTATCTATTTCAGGTTTTGCGTCCTGGGTAGGGGTTATGAGGATGCCCTGAATACCGTCTGAGTGGAAGGTGTCTATCAATGAGGAAATCTTGTCCCTTCTTTCATCAGAACTTCCAAACAGGACTGTGTATCCATTTTCATACGCAATGTTTTCAATATGTCTGGACACTTCACTGAAATAATGGTTTGCAAGGTCTGGAGTTATTACACCTATTGTTTTTCTGGTACCGCTTCTGAGTACTGAAGCAGCTTTGTTCGGTTGGTAGTTCAGTCTTTTCATGACTGCGCGCACCTTCTCTATGTTTTTTGTGCTTACTCCTGACTTTCCATTGAGTACCATAGAGGCGAGTCCTATCGATACTCCCGCTTCCTTTGCAATATCCTTGATCGTGATCTTCTTCATTTCATTAAAAATCAGTTTGACGTGGCTGACGTCCTAATCCAGTACTTACAAAAATAGTTAATTTTATTATAAATCTCGTAGAAAATTCTTATATTTGCAGATATTTGAAACGTTTCAAAATGAAATCGTCAGTACTTATAACCAAAAATGCACCGATAGTTGGTGAATATGATGTTGTTGTCTGCGGTGGAGGACCGGCTGGATTCATAGCGGCAATTGCTGCAGCTCGCAATGGAGCCAGAACCGCACTTGTTGAAAGGTATGGTTTTCTGGGAGGCATGGCTACTATGGGATATGTCAACCCGGTAAGTGTCTTTACATACAATGATTCACAGGTGGTAGGTGGAATCCCTTGGGAATTCGTGCAGAAACTTGAGAATATGGGCGGAGGATTCATTGAGAAACCGCTTGGCAATGTCGCTTTTGAGCAGGAGCACTATAAACTTCTTGCCCAGAGAATGACATTGGAGGCTGGTGTCGATCTCTATATGCATTCATATCTCAGCGGCTGCGTGATGGATGGAGGCAGAATATCCCAGGTCATCATAGAAAACAAGAATGGCACTGAGGCATTGTCTTCAAAGGTATTCATAGACTGTACTGGTGATGGCGATCTCGCTGCACTGGCTTCTGTTGAAATGCAGCCGGATGAAGGTGCACCTCTTCAGCCCCTCTCTTCATATTTTATCCTGGGTGGCGTTGATCTTGATACTCCTATGATGCAGGAGGCCATATGTCATAATAAGCAGGGAGAAAACTGCCATTGCCTGCCTGTCAGAGAGAAGCTTCTGGAAAGAAAGGAAGAGTTAGGTATACCGGAATTCGGAGGCCCTTGGTTCTGCCGTACCGGTCAGGATGGAGTAGTGACTGTAAACATGACTCGAACTGCTGGCAATGCAATAGATAACAGGGATTTTGTCCGTGCGGAGTGCATTCTCAGGGAAGATGCCTTCAGGATGGCAAAACTTCTGAAGGATAATTTCGAAGAATTCAAGGACAGCTATCTCTTTGCTGTTTCTGTTCAGGGAGGAATACGTGAGACCAGAAGAATCAAGGGCATTCACACAATAACAGCAGAAGAATATGTGAATGCATATCATTACTCAGACAGCATTGCCCGTGGAGCACACCCGATAGACATACATGTTGCTTCCGGTCCGGCACAGAATATCACTTTCCTTAAGACACCGGCATACGTTCCTTACAGGGCACTCATGACTGACACTCATGCCAATCTTCTTGTGGCCGGCAGGTGCTTGAGTGCCGATAAGAAGGCATTTGCATCTCTGAGAGTCCAGGCAAGCTGCATGGATATGGGCCAGGCGGCAGGAACAGCGGCAGCAATGGCCGCGATTTCAAGACTCTCAG
>ERZ808052.19-NODE-19-length-19023-cov-4.792727_pt1 | contig 19023 bp, 13 predicted proteins | sample MGYA00380200_ERZ808052 | MGnify/ENA primary metagenome ERZ808052 (study PRJEB31490, sample SAMN06133366) | cow dung metagenome | isolation source: H10 | host: cow | place: China: Chengdu | collected 2015-05 ...
AAACCACCACATTTAGTGTAGCAGTCATTTCGACGAGTGGTTCCTGAGCCTGTCGAAGGGTGGTTCCTGAGCCTGTCGAAGGGTGGTTCCTGAGCTTGTCGAAGGACTCAATGACCACTACAAATTAAACTTCCTGGACAGCCCCTTTTTTTGCTCTCCTACTGGAAGGAGCGGCCGGTGCAGCGTAAACTGTAAATTCTGTGCCCAAAACGCTTTTGTCCAGCTGCTTAACCTGCTAAAGCTCTGCATGATTTGAAGTAATTCCTATTATATGTTAATCTTTAGCAGGTTAATAAATGCGAGTAGTAATTGTAGGCGCCGGTTTTACTGGCCAGCAGCTGGCAAAAGTTCTTGTTGCTGAAAAAAATGATGTAGTTCTCATAGACAATAACGAAGATGTCATCAGTCATCTTGGAAACAGAATTGACTGCATCGTTGTTCATTCAGATGGAAACAGTCTGGACACTTTGGAAAAAGTAAACATCGATAAAGCTGATGCCCTTGTTTGTCTTACAAGCAGCGATGAAGTGAATATGATTACATGTTCCCTTGTTGATGCAGTTTATCCTGATGTTTTAAAAATTGCCCGCGTTCGTAACTATGATTACTATGTAAATACAGCAGAAGCAAAGAAAACCCATGTAAATACTTTTGCCGGAAAGCATCGCCCGCTTTATGGAATCGACCACATGATTCACCCTGACGTTGAAGCGGCAGAAGCAATCGTTCGCGCTGTAGAAAACGGCGCCTTAAGCAGTGTTCTTACCTTTGATGATTCAGATCGTCAGATTTCAAGCATAACAATATCCGAATCAAGCGTTTTAAATGGAAAAACTTTGGCAGAACTCCGCACAATTACCGATGTGCATCTTTTGATTGCCTATGTTGAAAAAGATGGCAAAACTTCTTTGCCAGATGGAAAAACAGTAATTACTGCTGGATGTACGTTAGGTATTTTGTTTTCAAAAAATGATGCTGCCAAAGTTTTGGAGCTATGCGGTTCAAAGCAAGTTGAACTTAAAAAAATCGCAATCATCGGCGCCGGTCGCATTGGAACAATCGTTGCCGAACGCATGGTTGAGCCGCCTGCCACAACGATTATTCAGAAAATCAAGGAATATAGGAATTCGCAAAAAATCGTAATTATTGATAGCGATCCTCAGCTTGCAAAAGCAGCTTCCCAGCGTTTCCCACAGGCAAGCGTTTTCAAAGGAGACGCAACCGACGAATCTTTGCTAAGAGACGAAGGTATCGTAAACTTTGATCTTGCAATATGCGCTACCCATAATCATGAATTAAATATGGTCTTGGCTGCTTACCTTGAATCTTTGGGCGTTCGGCAGTCAATCAGCCTTGTAAACAGTTCTGCTTTTGCAACAATTGCGCAAAAACTTGGCATTGACGTTACCGTCGCCCTTCGTGATGTAGTTGTCGATTCAATCATGAGTCACATGCGCGGAAATGCCGTTAAGGAAATACACACTGTCACAAATGGTGATCTGGAAATCGTCGAATGTATTATACCTTCTGATTCAAAAGTCATTGGCAAAAAACTCAGAGAACTTTCAAATCCGGGCAAATACCTTGCCCTTCTTGATAAACATCCAGGAAATGAAGAGTATGAAATCGTTACTGGAGACACGGTAGTTTCTGTTGGCGACCACTTGGTTTTGATTTCATCTGCCGAAGATACCAAAAAGACTTTGGAAATGTTCGGCAACTCTTCCGACTAGTTCAATTCAAGGAATTTTCGAACAGAAATGCTAATTTCACTTTTAAGAATCAATTCACTTCTTCTTGGCATCATGGGAACCACTTGCTTGATTCCTATAACCACTGCATTTGCATATAACGAAACTTCAATAATTCCTTCTTTCGCTATTCCGATGATCTGCAGCTGGATTTTTCTGCTTTTTATCAACCTTTTCTTCAGAAACAAAAAAATCGAACTACGAACAAAAACTGCTTTTGTTGTTGTAGCCTCCGCATGGATAACCACCAGCCTTTTTGGTGCAATTCCGTTGATTATAAGCGGCTCCATCCCATCTTTTACAGATGCATTTTTTGAAAGCGTCAGCGGTTTTACAACAACTGGCGCCACAATTCTCTCCGATGTTGAAACCTTACCCAGAAGCATAAATTTGTGGCGATGTACAATGCATTGGCTTGGTGGCATGGGAATAGTCGCATTAACCGTAGCACTTCTTCCATTGATTGGTGTAGGTGGTTTTCAGCTTATCAAAGCAGAAACAACAGGTCCTGAAAAAAGCAAGGTTACTCCAAAAATCGCAACTACAGCCAAAGTTCTTTGGCTCATTTATTTGATTTTGACCGCTGTTCAGACAGTTTTGCTTATGGTTTTTGGCATGGATTTTATCGATGCCCTTTCTCATTCTTTCGCAACTTTGGGAACCGGCGGTTTTTCCACCAGAAACGCCAGCATAGGTTATTACAATTCAGCACCTATAGACATTATTTGCACAGTCTTTATGTTTCTGGCCGGTATTAACTTCAGCCTGTATTTCTATGCAATTTCCAGAAAATTCAGCGAAATCCGCGACAATTCAGAACTCAAAGCGTACATTTCGATTTTTCTAATCGCTGTCATTTTGATAGCCATAAATATTACGCAAACTTACGGTTCATTCCCTCATGGACTTCGATATGCATTTTTTCAAACTGCCTCAATAATTACAACTACAGGCTTCGCTACCGCCGACTTTACTTTATGGCCGTCACTTTCGCAGTTTGTTCTGTTCGCCCTGTTTTTTGTTGGAGGTTGCTCTGGTTCAACCGCAGGTGGAATAAAAGTCATTCGCTGGGTTGTTCTTTTCAAGCAGGTAAACAACGAAACAAAACGCCTTCTCCACCCTCACGGAGTATTCAGCATTCGCTTAAATAACAGACCAGGACGCCACGATATCGTCTACAGTGTTGCAGCTTTCATGGCAACATATCTGATTCTTGTGACTATTACCACAATGTTTGGTTGTATGGCTCAACTTGATTTATTTTCTGCCTTCACCGGCGCTCTTTCTATGATTGGAAATATTGGTCCAGCTTTTGGATCTCTTGGTCCTTCCTGCAATTACGGTTCACTACCTTCACTTTTAAAATGGTGGTACGCATTCGCAATGCTAGCCGGAAGACTTGAATTATACACGATGATAATTTTCTTCATCCCTCACTACTGGAAAAAATAAGTAATAATAAAAAGTTAGCGAATTTGAATTTTGTTGAAGTTTCAACTTTCATCAGTTATTCTATAATAGTATGAAAATTCGCCTGCAGAATGAGACTGGTCGCCGTTTGGCTTGGACTGACCGCAAAGACGGTTATATTGAGTTACTTTTTTCAAGTAAAATTGCAAATAATGGATATTACCGCGGTAATCATCGCTTTTTCGAAGGTTTTACCATAAATGGCCACCTGTGGACAGAAGCCAAATACATTGATTTCTATCCATACGGACTTAACACTATCATTAATGGTAGTCCTGTGCAAATGTCCCTGCTTTTGGATGAACAGGCAATCTATATAACTTCCGAAAAAAATGTTGGTTTTTATTCTTTAAATCCAAACCCTTCCAATGATAACTCAACAGAAGAACAATCCAAACTCAACAAGATCTCTAAGCTCAAAATTGATTTTAAAAAGAACAGTATAGACGGAATTTCTGTTTTGAGTGCTGATGGTATTGCGATTGCAGCCGAATTTGATTTTTACCATTCATTCATCAATAATACCATGGAACTGTATGTTTCTGATCAATCCTATACTCCCATATCAAAAAACAGTTCCGCTGAAGAAAACACATCACTTTTCCAAGCCCCAGGATGGTACATGGTTTTTGAAAAAGATGAAAAGACCGCCATTGAAAAAGCTGTTCGGCTGGCAAAAGAAAAAGGAATTGTTGCTCATTGCAAAAAAATCGATGACTTCATGAACAAAGGCTTTATCAACTCAGGCGACGAAAAATTTGATGAAGCCATTCAGTGGGCTAGATTCAACGGCTGGCTTTTAGCTACTAAAGACCACGATTCAAAATATCGCGGAATCTGGGCGGGACTTCCTTGGTTCAGAGATAACTGGGGGCGCGATACTTTCATTGCATTAAACGGAATTCTTCTTGCTTCTGGTTGTTTTGAGGAAGCAAAAGATGTTCTTCTTGGATTTGCAGGTTTCCAGGACAGAGACAAAAACAGTGCAACTTATGGCCGCATTCCAAATCGTTATCGCGATGAAAAAGATGTAATTTACAATACCGTTGACGGAACGCTTTGGTTCATTCGCGCACTTTACGAATACATTCAATACTCCGGAGATACTGAAATCTTAAAAGATTTGAGCCAAACAATCGAAATCGCTGTTGATGCAGATATTTCCCGCTGCGATGGTAACGGACTGCTTTGTCATGGCGATGCCGACACCTGGATGGATGCCAGAATCATGAACAATCAGCCATGGTCCCCACGGGGCAACAGAGCAAATGATATACAGGCTCTTTGGTACACTGCACTTAAAATTTCAGCTATTTTCATGAAATGGCTTGGCAAAAATGATATTTCTTCTCGCTACGACAAATTTGCAGACAAAGTTGGTAAATCTTTCGAAAATCTTTTTTGGAGCAAAAACGCTGAATCGTTGGCTGATCATCTTCCTGAAGGCGGCTATGGCGAATGGACAAAAGACCTGCGCGTACGTCCAAACCAGCTTATGACAATTTCTGTACCTGCTGTATTGCCAAAAACAGAAACAGGATTATTCGTTTCCATCCTTGACCAATACAAAACTCGCAAAATTATGGAAAACGTAAACCGGGAACTTGTTTGTCCATTCGGTTTGTACAGTCTTTCTCCTGAAGATCCGATTTTCCATCCAGAGCACGAAAATCCTGAACATTACCACAAAGATGCCGCTTATCATAACGGCACAATCTGGGAATGGAATTCAGGACCATACATTTCTTCATGTGCAATCACCTCAAACGGTGTTCTCCCTGTTGAAGCAGCTTCAATCTTAAAAAACGAAGCAAAAATGATTATGGATTTGGGATGTGCCGGCACATTAAGTGAAAATATTCACGCCCGTCCAGACTCAAATGGAAATCCAAAACTTTCCGGAACCTTCAGCCAAGCCTGGAGCGTTGCTGAATTCGTTCGTAACATTTCACAGGATGTATCAGGATTCGTTCCTCGCCTGTTCGAAAATAAGATCGAATTCCGACCTTGTTTGCCAGCTGCCTGCAAAACATGGGAATCATCCATGACTTTCGGTAAAAACTGGAAATTCAACGCATTTACTGAACGAAAATCGAAGGTATATGAAAGCAAAATAACCTGGACATTAGAGGGAGGCGATTCAAGGGATTTGCCAAAACTCACTGTCAATGGCGTTGAATTGATTCCTGGAAAAACCATCACCATCAATACACCAGCTGAACTTACCGATGGCCAAAATGTTTCTGCTTTGAACAAATTCGAATGTCCTTCAAAATGGTTCACAGCTCCTTTCCCAAAACGCGACCTGTGTCCAGACTGGAACGGTGCAGAACGAGGCCCAAAAAACTACCTGCAGAATGTAATTTTAAGCGGAAGAATGCAAAGCAAAACATGCGCTGGAGAAAACACTGCTGCTTTGGAATGGTTCTTTGATTCCGAAACATTCAAGAAAAAATATCTCACTGATACTGATCTTGGTGTCTTGTATTCGCCTAAGCAAACAACTTTCAGGCTTTGGGCACCAACAGCTCGGGAAGTTTCTGTTTTGCTTTACGATCAAGGCGATGCATCAAAAGCCGACGCTCCAAAACAAACCATTCAAATGAATTGCAAAAAAGGCAAATCATTCAACGGCATTTGGGAAATCTCCGTTCCTGGCGACCTTCATGAAACTTATTATGAATACCGCCTGTTAATTCATGGAGTATTCAGCAAAAGTGCAGATCCTTACGCCCATGCATGTGGCGTAAATGGCAAACGTTCTATGGTCGTTGATCTTAAACGCACGAATCCAAACGATTGGGACAAGGTAAAAACTCCTGAAGTCAAGTGCAAAAATGACGTGATTGTATATGAAGCACACATCGCTGACATTTCTTCATCAAAATATTGGAACGGCTCCGATAAAAACAGGCGCCTCTATTCAGGAGCATATGAAACTTGCACAAACATCAATGGTATTCCCACAGGATTCGACCACATTAAAAAACTAGGTGTTACTCATGTGCAGCTCCTTCCTTTGATGGACTTCATCTCTGTCGATGAATCAAAAATGACTGATAAAGACTACTGCAGGCGCATAAAGTTCGGTGCGTTCAACTGGGGCTATGATCCACAAAACTATGGCGTTCCAGAAGGCTCATATTCATCAGACCCATTCAACGGAACTGTTCGCATCAAGGAATTAAAATCACTTATCCAAGCTTATGCAAAAGCTGGCATCGGTATTATTCTTGATGTTGTATTTAATCATGTTCGCGACGGTCTTTACATGTCTCTTGGCACTTCAGTTCCTGGCTACTTCTATCGTATTGAAGGCTACTCTGGAGCTGGAGAAGACACAGCAAGTGAACGGGAAATGTTCCGCAAATTTATGATTGATACACTTTCATTCTGGCTTAAGGAGTACAAACTTAGCGGTTTCCGCTTTGACCTTATGGGCTTGCATGATACAGATACAATGAACGCCATTTCCAAAGCGTTAAAAAACATCCGCAAAGATGTTCTGCTTTACGGAGAAGGATGGCAAATGTACAATGCTGGAAAAATGGTTCCTGCAACTCAAGTCAATGCAGCTAAAATGCCTGACATTGGACATTTTAACGATGCCATTCGTTGTGCAATAAAAGGACCTGTTTTCAATGACCAGGAACCTGGATTCATTCATAACGGAAATCGTAAGGAAGCTCTGAAATTTGGTATTGTTGGTGCAGTTGAACATCCTGATATTGAATATAGCAAAGTTGAAGGCACTGCTGCTGCAACTCCTTGGACTGAAACCACATGGACTTCAGTTAATTACACCGAAATCCATGATAACATTACCTTGAACGATAAACTTCATCTGGTAGAAGAAAACAAACCGGAAGAATACTATGACCAGCTTCAAAAAATGGCCATTTCTCTTATTCTGCTTTCTGAAGGAATGCCTATCCTTCATGCTGGAATGGAATTTTGCCGGACAAAGGAAATTCCTCAACAGATTCTTGACACAAAAGAAGAATTCTACGATGTTGGATGGAGCTCAGACAAAAAACACGCCTACCTTCGCAATACTTACAACATTACAGACAAAATCAACAACCTTGATTGGAAACGTTGTGAAGAAAAATATGATGTAGTTACTTACGTTCAGGAACTTATTTCCCTGCGAAAGCAACACGCTGCCTTCAGACTTTCCACTGGAAAACAGGTTCGCGAATGTCTTTCATTCATTGACAACAAGAAAGCTGGTTTGACTGAACAAGTTTTGGCCTGGCAATTGGATGGCACAAAATGCGGAGACTCTTGGGAAAAAATCATCATTATTGCAAATCCATTTGGCAGCGATGCAAAATATCAGCTTCCAGAAGCAGGAAATAAGCATTGGTCGTTAATTACCGATGGCTCACACTTCATAAATGATGATAGTAATCCTACCTATCAATTAGACAGTGGTAGCGTTTTCAATATCCGGCCAAAAACCGTTACTATTTTTGCAATAAAATAATAACACAAAAAATCTTTTGTTTTTATTCGTTAAAATGCGTGTCAACGTGTGCGCCTTTTTATGAATTATTTCGCCTCTATAAAAAAAAGCGACCAGCCGCAAAATTACGACTGGCCGCTTTCTCGTTACCGCCTAGAACAGCTGTCCTGGGAGCTTAAGCTTTTCTTTGAATGGAAATTTCGAATCGTACTCAGCAAATGCTTCTGGATTCTTCATTGCCACAAAATAACCTTCATGATCTTTGTAAGAACCTGAAATTCCGTTCAAAAAGCCTTCTTCCAGTTCCTTGCACAAAAAATATGGAGCATCACTTTTAGGGTCATCGGCATAGCGAATGCCTTTTGAGCTTGCCACAACAAACCCGGATTTTCCGTAAAAATCAGAATTTCCGCAGATTAAAAGACAGCCAGCACCCATCTGTTTTGCTTTTTCCATGGAATAATCCAGAAGAATTTTTCCATATCCTTTGCGCTTAAAATCAGGATGAATAGAAATGGGTCCAAAAGTCATCATTTTGATTTGAGAACCATCATCCACATTGATTTTTGACCAGCAGTACATTACATGCCCGATTATTTTTCCATCCAGCTCAAGAACAAGGCTAAGCTCTGGAATAAAATCAGGATTTGTTCTGAATTGATTCAGAACATAATGCTCTGTACAGCCAGGGGTATAAACGTTCCAGAAAGAATCTCTGGTAAGATTTTCAACAGTTTCATAGTCCTTTTCTGTTTCAGGACGAATAATGTAGTTTGAGTTCATTGTTTTTCTCCAGTATCAGATTTTTCCAACATTTCCAACAACCGGGAGAAGCCAAAAGATTAAAACGGCACAAGCCGCCTGGAATCTCCCGGCGCTATGCAATGCCCCAAACTTTTGCAGATTTTTCCGATGCGGTAAACCTAAAAAATGCTGCCGCATTTTTCTTAACGGTTTGTCCTTCACCACCAGCCATCAATGGCCTAACACTCATCCACACTCCAAATGTTTTATTCGTGACAAAAGCCACTTTGGTTATTATACCACAGTTTTTTCATTATATCATTAAACATTAGTTTAATGATCTAGTCTTAAATAGTAAAAACAAAGACCTTGCAAAACATCAATACAAATCATGAGAATTATTTGCATAATCTGAAAACAACTTTTTGCATTCAGCCCGACTTAATTCTTCTCCATAATTTCCGTTGTTTCCTTCATTCCATTTTTTATAGAAGGTTTCATCACGAAAACCAATTAAATCTGTATCTTCTATTGTGCAACCATAATATGTTTTCGAAATATTTGCCCATAATATAGCGCCTTTACACATTGGACAAGGAGCAGCCGTAGTATATAAACTGCAGCCAGACAAATCATGAGTACCAAGATTTTTGCAGGCATCTCTAATAGCCATCATTTCTCCATGACATGTTGAATCATGATTTAACAGCACCTGATTATGACCTTTTCCAACAATTTTTCCATCTTTTACGATTACACTTCCAAAAGGACCTCCATGCTTTTTTTTAATTCCTTCGTATGCTTCTTTTATTGCTTCCTGCATAAAATTTTTATCTTTTTCCACAAACACCTCATGTAAAAAAACATCGTTGCAACTCAAATTTGCAAGGATAATGAGCCAATACTATTTTCATGCTGCCTTTACTATAATGCAAAACTCAAGTTTGACAGTAAAAAAAGGGGCTGTCCAATAAGTTTGCATTACAGTGGATGAGTTTATCAAAACCACCACATTTAGTGTAGCACTCATTTCGACGAGTGGTTCCTGAGCGCTACACTCATTACTTTTGGGACAGCCCCGTTTTATATCAATTTAATTTGTTTTCTAAATAGCAATACTTACGTCTCAGGAGCAATAAAAAGTCGCTGGCAAGTATCGTTCTGTAATTTATTATTCTTTTTCTACATCGTAACAATTAATGTGCAAATCCTTAAGCTGCTGTTCATCAACCGCACTTGGACACTCATCCATCGGACTTGCAGCCAGATTATTCTTAGGGAATGCGATTACTTCGTGGATTGATTCTTCGTGGCGCATCAACATAATCAAGCGGTCCAATCCTGGTGCGATTCCTCCGTGTGGTGGAGCACCGAACTTGAAGGCCTGAACAAGGAAGCCGAATGCTTTCTGTGCGCGTTCTTCGCTGTAACCTACAATCTTAAAGATTCTCTGCTGCAATGCAGGATCGTTGATACGCATAGAACCAGAGGCAAGTTCGTAACCGTTCAATACAAGGTCGTAAAGGTCGCCTTTTACAGCACCCGGGTCGCTTTCCAAAGTATCCCAGTACTGTTTCTGTGGAAGAGTGAACATGTGATGTTCTGTTTCCCAGCCTTGAGTTTCTTCGTTGAATGCAAAATATGGGAAGTCGATAATCCATGCAAAGTGGAATTCATCGTTTGGATTGTAAAGGTTCAAATCCTTACCAAGCTGCTTACGAACAGCACCAAGAGCTGTACAAGCAAGCTGCCAGTTTTCGTCGCTTACGAACAAAAGCAAGTCGTTCTTTTCTGCCCCGAGTTTTGCGCAAATTTCAGCTTCTTTTCCGGCATAGAACTTTGAGATTCCACCTTCAAACTGAACTGCGTCGGTGGTTGAGCCTGTCGAAACCACTTTCATCCATGCAAGACCTTTTGCCTTGTATGTTTTTGCAACAGCTTCCAAAGCTTCAACCTGCTTGCGGCTGTATTTGTCTGCAACGTTCTTAACAACAAGAGCCTTAAGACCAGAACGCTTATGACGCTGAACATCACGTCCTGCATTTGCAGCTCCAGCTTTGAATGCATTAAAGTCTGCCAGGTCAGCCATGAATGTAGCATCCTGCATCTTCATGTCAAAACGAAGATCAGGCTTGTCGCTTCCGTAGAAATCAAAAGCATCTTCCCATGAAATGCGGTCAAATTTTGCCGGCAAATCATAGTTCATTGTCTTCTTAAAGATGTAGCCCATCATTCCTTCAGTTGTAGAAAGAACTTCTTCGCGGTTTGTAAAGCTCATTTCCATATCAATCTGAGTGAATTCTGGCTGACGGTCACCACGAGCGTCTTCATCACGATAGCAGCGGGCAATCTGGAAGTACTTATCAAATCCAGAAACCATCAAAAGCTGCTTGTAAAGCTGTGGGCTCTGTGGCAAAGAATAGAATTTTCCAGGGTGAACGCGACTAGGAACAAGGTAGTCACGAGCTCCTTCTGGAGTAGATTTAATGAATGTAGGTGTTTCAATTTCAAGAAAGCCCTTGCTAGTCAAATATTCACGAGTTGCGAATGTAACCTGACTTCTCAAAATAATGTTCTGCTGCATTGGATCGCGGCGCAAATCCAGGTAGCGGTATTTCAAGCGAAGATCTTCGTTAGGAAGAACAATTGTTCCGTCCTTCTGGCGAACTTCTTCAATAGAAAATGGTAATTCCTGTGAAGTTGTAAAGATTTCAATATCTGTTGCTTCAACTTCGATTTCACCAGTTGCCATGTCTTTATTGATATCTTTTTCAGCACGGGCAGCAACAACGCCTTCTACTGCGATACAATATTCTGATTTAAGACTGGAAGCAATTTTTTTAACTTCTTCAGAAGCATTGTCGCCAACCATAACCTGTGTAATTCCATAACGGTCACGAAGACGAATAAATACAAGTCCACCCAAGTCACGAGTGCGGCTTACCCAACCATTTAATACAACTTTCTTGCCAACGTCAGCCTTTGTAAGCTGGCCGCAAGTAACTGTTCTTTTACTGTTTTCCATAATATATGTATTTTAGTGCAAACGATTTCAATAAACAATAAGGACAGGCCTTTTTCCTTTCAACTCATTTTGTGGGGCGGAGCCCCGCCCCTCGGCCGCACAATGTTGCGTCCTACCCCACCCAGCGGGCCAAAAACATAAATCGCAAAGTGGCCCGCAACGCCCACTGTCTTTCCCATCATTCCCATCGCTATAGAATTATGTTTTGGTTTATCAAATCAATTTTTCTTGCTAGAATTAAAATATGTCTGAAAACGCAAACAAAAAAGTTATTATTGTTGGAGCCGGAATCGCAGGTCTTGCAGCCGGCATTTATGCACGCCGCTCAGGTTTTGATGTTACCATACTGGAACGCCATTTCATTCCAGGTGGCCTTTCCACCAGCTGGACACGCAAAGGCTATCTTTTTGAAGGCGGAATGCACTGGCTTACCGGGTCTTCAGAAAAACTCACCCTCAACCGTATTTGGCACGAAGTTGGCGCCTTAAAAGAAAACAACCCTATTTTTGTAAAAGATCCATTCTATACGCTCATGGACGAAAACAGCCGCCAGCTTGGCCTTTATCGCGATGCAAAAAAACTAAAAGAGCATTTTCTTGAATACGTACCAGAAGACAAAAAAATGATCAACCGCATGTACAAAGACATTCGTCTTTTCAGCGGCGTACACATGCCAGTTTGCGACATTCCTGGCCTTAAAGCAAAAAATCCAACTCATCCAGGCCTTGGCGAACTTATGGCAATGTTTCCGGCAGTGCTCAGAATCGGCAAACTGAACCGCCAGTCATATATCGACTACGTTGCTCAATTCAAAAACAAAAACATCCGCCACCTTTTGATGTCCGTAATCGGCTACAGATACAATGCGCTTTCTTTCATTTACACAATGGCAAGTTTTGCCAGCGGTGATTGCGGATATCCCGAAGGCGGCTCAATCCGCATGGCGCAGAATATGGCAGACACATTTACAGAGCTTGGCGGAAATCTTGTTTATCGCACAGAAGTAACAAAAATCGAATGTGCAGGCAAAAAAGTCAAAGGTGTTTACGCCGGCGATCAGTTTTTTCAGGCAGATGCCGTAATTGTTTCGCAGGATACACGTTCTGCAATCGACCAGCTTTTTAATCCGCCTCTTGAAGAAAAATGGGCTAATAAGATGCGACGCCATGTTGTTTCTGAACAGAATATGTTTATTTGTCTTGGCGTAAAGACCGATCTCAGCGAATATCCAAGAGCTATGGTTTTTCCTCTCAACAAACCATTCTCATTTGCCGGAACTGATTTCAATGAAATCCGCGTAAATAACTATGCTCTCTATAAAAACCATGCTCCAGAAGGTTGCACCACATTAACTTGTCTGCTCCTTGGCGATAGTTATCAATATTGGAAACAGGCAAAGGCTGATGGAACCTACAAACAGAAAAAACAGGAATTGGCTGATGCGTTCATATCACAACTTTCACAATTCATTCCTCAAATCAAAGACAATGTTGAAGTTACAGATGTAGCCACACCACTTACATACGAACGCTATTGCAAAAGCTTTGAAGGAAGCTGGATGAGCGTTTGGGAGCCTGGCGGAAAAATGCGAAATTACCCAAACAAGAGCAAAGAAATTAAAGGCCTATATTTTGCTGGTGAACGAACTGGAATGCCTGGCGGTCTGCCAATCGCCGTAAATTCCGGAAGACTGGCCGCTCAGTATCTTTGCAAAGACAACAAAGTTATGTTCATATAATTCTTAATGTCTTTGCTAAAACAAAAAGGGCTGGCCGATAAGTTCAAACAACATTTGAGATGCAATTTCCAGAACTGAACTTTTTATTCAATTTCATGGAATCACTTCAGTTGTTCTTATCGGCCAGCCCTCTTTTTGATCAATAAAACTATTCTATCTGCAAGAATGCCTTATAACCTTCGAACGCTTGCTTTATGTCATCCACATGAGTGATTTCCCAAGGAGCATGCATGCTCATTACAGCAACACCGGCATCAAGAACATTCATTCCGTATTTTGCAGCGAGGTAAGCAATTGTTCCACCGCCCCCCTGATCAACGCGCCCTAATTCCGCCATCTGATAGCGAACCTTTGCTTCATCCAAAGCTCCACGAATCTTTGCAATGAATTCTGCATTTGCATCGCTTGCGCCGCTTTTTCCCCTAGAACCAGTATATTTTTGAAAAACAATACCTCCACCAAGATATGAAGAATTATTCTTATCAAAAAGTCCAGCGTTCAACGGATCATAAGCAGAATTTACATCGCTCGAAAGCATATTGCTGTTTGCAAGACAGCGGCGCAAAACCAAATCGCTGTAACCGCCAGGAAGTCGAGCCACAACTTCAGCAACCGCATTTTCAAACATATGACTGGCCATACCAGTAGCTCCAACGCTGCCAATTTCTTCCTTATCTACGCAAAGACAACAATTTGTTCGTTTTCCAGCTTTGCTTTCCATCATTGCTGCAAAAGACGTAAAGGCACAGCTTCTGTCATCCTGTCCATACCCCAAAATCATTGAACGATCAAATCCGCAATCCCTTGCTTTTCCTGCAGGAACAATTTCCAGTTCAGCAGAATAAAAATCCTTTTCTTCAATTCCGTATTTTTTCTTCAAAATTTCAAGGATGATCTTTTTGCCGCTATCTTTCTTTTTCTTTTTATCTTTTTTGTCTTTCTTGTCATCGTCTTTTTCATCATCACAAGCAAGTTCACATCCAATCATCACATCCAGATCTTCACCTTTGATGAAATCTGCTGCACCTTTTTTCATCTGCTCCTGTGCAAGATGTGGCAAAATATCAGAAATGCAGAATACCGGATCATCATCGCTTTCACCAACACAAACTTTAATCGTTGTGCCGTCTTTTTTGCAAACAACTCCATGAATGGCCAAAGGAAGTGTTACCCACTGATATTTCTTTATTCCACCATAATAATGCGTATTCAGATATGTAATATGTGTATTCTCATAAAGAGGATTTTGCTTTGCATCCAGTCTAGGTGAATCAATATGAGCTCCAAGAATATTCATACCCTTTTCCATTGATTCAGAACCAATTTCAAAAAGAGCCACAGATTTATTCATTTTTACCACATAAACCTTGTCGCCTGCCTGTAATGTTTCGCAGTCTTCAATATTTTTATAGCCGTAAGCCTGAGCTTGATCTACAATCTGACTCACACATTCTCGCTCTGTTTTTCCATTGTCCAAAAAATCTTTGTAGCATTTTAATAAATCATTTGAAAATTTTATCTTTTTCATTTTATCCTTCTATTTAGTTATTTTATTCCCAAAACTTAAGTATTTCCTTTGGCTGATATACTATGGTTTCCGCTCCTTGCTCCCGCAGGAATTTTTCCCCTCTAAAACCCCAGTCGCATCCAATGAAGTTAATCCCGGCATTCTTGGCTGTATTAAAATCTACATCAGAATCTCCAATGTAAACCGCTTGTGTTTTATCTATTCCAGATTCCAACAAAATAAAGTCCACTCCATCGGGAGCAGGTTTTTTCCTGCGGTCATCAACAGCTCCAGCAACAAAATCAAACAATCCCTTAAAGTATTCATCAACCAAAACTAAAGCCGCTTCCTGCGCCTTATTTGTGTTTACTGCAAGTTTTACTCCCTTAGCTTTCAGTGCCAGAAGCAAATCTTTAATACCTTCATAGGCGCAAGTGTTGTCAGCACAATGCTTTTCATAATGAGCCATAAAAGTTTTTAAAACTTCCTGTCGAGTCTGCTCATCGCTGCCCGCAGGAACTGCACGTTCAATCAACTTAGGCATTCCGTTCCCTACGAACATTCGAACTTCATCATAAGTCCTCTGTGGAAAGCCATGTTCCTTCAACGCAAAATTAACGCTGTTTTTCAAATCAATCAGCGTATCCAGGATAGTTCCATCCATATCGAAAATTGCAACTTTATAATTCATCATACGTTCCGTATAAAAATATAATAATACTTTCCATGCAGGTCAAATAAATCACCGATTTTTATTCCCATAAACACCATATGAAACTCAAAGAAAGCACTACACTATTCAGATAATCATGCCTGGGACAGAATTACAATCAACCCAAAAAATCCTTCCCCTTGAAAAAACCCCTTAAAAACCCTATTATAAGAGCATGGCTTTATCTGAGAAAGTAAAAAAATTGATAGAAGAATTCATTGATTCCGATACAGTGCAGGCTGTAACTCGTTTTTCATCAACCGATGAAAATAATACTGACGACATAAATCTGATTGCACAGATGTTCGGTTTTAGCGGCAATTTTACATACAAAAATGACGCTGATAAACTGATTAACAGCTTCAAAAACAACCTTCAGCTTTTGATTCAGAAAACCTGGGTTGAAAAATCAGATATAGCTCTTAAAGAAGAGATTCTGGTTCAACTTGAAAAACTTTGCGATGGCAACCTTACTTTTGCAAAGGACTACACAATATTCCTGGAACTGATTTCAAATGCTGTATACCTTATGTTCGGTCAGCAAACAAAATCAGAAGATTTTGGAGAGTACTCCCTCAGAATCGATCCAGAATTCGGTATTTTCTGGTGGTATATTCAGAGTCTCCCAAGCAAGGCAGAATGGCCCGAAGAAAAGTGCCGTAATGCTGTTCTTCTTGGAATGTATTTCCTTGCAAACTACTAACGACATGACGGCCGGTGCTTTGAAAAAAAAGTAGCCGGCTTTTTTGTTTTAAATGCGAAAATTGGAGAAACTTATGAATCTTGAGCAGACATGCAACGTCCTGAAAACTGGAGCACAATCCTTAGCTTTGCAGAACGCTAGCACAAAAAATAAAGCTCTTACAGCAGTGGCAGCCGCATTAGACACACAGCGAGTTGAAATCATTGCTGCAAACAAAAAAGACGTTGAAATCGCCCGTGCCAACGGAACCCCAGAAAGCCTTATCGACCGCCTTTCCCTGGATGACAAACGCATTAACGGCATCATTGAAAGCCTAAAGATTGTAATCGCTCAAAGTGACCCTATAGGCGAAGAAACTGCCGGATGGAAAACACCAAACGGCTTATCAATTCGCCAAGTTCGAGTTCCTCTTGGTGTTGTTGCAATCATTTATGAAAGCCGTCCAAACGTTACTGTTGACGCTTTCAGCCTTGCCTACAAATCTGGAAACGCAATTCTGCTCCGCGGTTCATCTTCTGCATTTAATTCAAATAAAGCAATCGTAAAAGTTATCAAAAATGCCCTTGCCACTGTAGAAGGTGGTGTTCCAGAATCAATTGAACTGGTAGAAGTAAAAGAGCACGATCACAGTGATGTAGATGCAATTTTGAACGCCGTTGGAAAAATTGATGTTGTTTTGCCAAGAGGCGGAAAGCGTCTTATTCAAAATGTTGTTTCAAATGCCCGGATTCCAGTTATTGAGACGGGTAGTGGAGTGTGCCACCTTTACATCGATGACGCGGCCGATCTTGAAATGGCCGTAAAAGTAGCAGAAAATGCAAAGATTCAGCGTCCTTCTGTTTGTAACGCAATCGAATGCATCGTTGTAAATAAAGCTGTTGCAGAAAAATTCCTTCCCATGCTGGAAGAAAAGTTTTCCGGCCGCGTAAAATTTCACGCAGATGAAATTGCAATCAAATATCTTAAAAACGCAGTAGCAGCAACAGAAGAAGATTTTGGTAACGAATATCTTGATTACGAATGCTGCATAAAAACTGTAGCAAATGTTGAGGAAGCAATTGCTTACATCAACAGTCACAACACAAAGCACAGCGAAAGCATCATTACAGAAAGTCGTGCAAATGCCCGTCTTTTTCAGGCAAAAATTGACGCCAGCTGTGTTTATGTAAACGCTTCAACTCGGTTTACCGACGGAGGTGAATTCGGTTTTGGAGCAGAGCTTGGAATTTCCACACAAAAGCTCCATGCCCGAGGCCCTATGGGAATCAAAGCGCTTACAACAACAAAGTACTTAATCGAAGGCGAAGGCCAGACTCGATAACCCGCTGTTGTTGATCAATAAACTTGCAGTAATCGAGCCCTTTGACAGGCCCAGAATATCATCTGTCGAAACCACCTCATTTGGAGAATTATATGAATATATCAGAAGCACTAAAATCATCACGAAAAATCGTTATAAAAATCGGTTCCAACACCTTGGCAAAAGCAGACGGAACCCAAAATACAGAATTCATGGCCAGCTTTGCCGCTCAGTGTAAAGCCCTTGTAGATGCAGGAAAGCAGGTTGTAGTAGTTTCTTCAGGAGCACAAGTTTCTGGTGTTTCCACACTTAAGGAATGGGCTCGCAAAAAGGATGTTCACTTCCGCCAGGCTTTGTGCGCCATCGGCCAGGTTGAACTTATGGCTCAGTGGAGAAAAGCTTTTGCCGAACAGAACCTTCACATAGGTCAGCTTTTGTTCACAAAGGAAGATTTTGAAAACGATCATCGCTCACTCAATATCCGTAACACATTGTTCACACTTGCAGACGAAGGTGTGATCCCAATCATCAACGAAAATGACTCAGTTTCAATCGATGAATTCCAAATCGGTGATAACGACAATCTTTCTGCACTTACAGCAATTCTTTGGTCCGCAGACATGCTTATCCTTTTCAGCGATATCGATGGAATTTATACAGATAATCCAAAGACTAACAAAGATGCAAAACTCATAGAAACAGTAGAAAGCATCCCAGAACTTCGCAAAACAATTACAATCGGCGAAACCAACGCCTTTGGAACTGGCGGCATTGAAACAAAAATTCAGGCTGCTGAAAAAACAACTGTTTACGGCATTCCAATGCTTTTGGCAAATGGTGGCCGTGAAAACATTCTTACTGACTTGGTAAACGGAAACGCTAAAGGAACTTTGTTCCTTGCAAACGATTAATTATAAGAGGCTTAAAATGAAAATTTCATGTATTGGAACTGGTGCAATGGGTGGCGCAATCATGCGCGCTGTTTGTAAAAAATATGATGTAAAAGAAATCCGTGTTACAGACAAAAACACAGAAATGGGCAAGGCTTTTGCCGCAGAAACAGGAGCTACATTCTGCGCTTCTAACAAAGAAGTTCTTAAAGGCGCAAAATATGTTTTTCTTGCCGTAAAACCCCAGTTCCTGGGTGATGTTTTTGCCGAAATCAAGGATTATATTGAAAACGATACGGTAGTGATTTCTATGGCTGCCGGTGTAAAAATCGAAAAACTTGAAAGTTTTGCACCAAAGGCTCGTTTCGTTCGCATGATGCCTAATGTGTGTGCTCAGATAGGCCAGGCCATGACAGCCGTTACAAAAAGCGAAAAAGTTACAGACGAAGAAATCCGCAAGGTAGAACACTTGGTAAATGCCAAGATTCGTGAAAACGTAGCTTTGCAGGAATACCGCAACTTGCCTATCGAAAAGGCGAAGGAACTTGGTGCCATTGCCCTCTTCGGCGAAAAGTATGGCGAAGAAGTACGCGTTATCCAGTTCGGTAACTCCATCGAATTCTGTGGTGGTACTCACGTATCGTCAACCGGTAAGATTGGTATGGTGCGCATCATCAGCGAAAGTTCAGTAGCAGCAGGTGTTCGTCGTATCGAA
>ERZ808052.21-NODE-21-length-17904-cov-4.368430_pt1 | contig 17904 bp, 11 predicted proteins | sample MGYA00380200_ERZ808052 | MGnify/ENA primary metagenome ERZ808052 (study PRJEB31490, sample SAMN06133366) | cow dung metagenome | isolation source: H10 | host: cow | place: China: Chengdu | collected 2015-05 ...
CTTCGACAGGTGGTTCCTGAGCCTGTCGAAGGGCTCAGGAACCACCCTTCGAAATGACTGCTACACTAAAAGTGGTGGTTTCGATAAACTCAACCATCGGGTGGTTTCGATAAACTCAACCACCGTAATGCAAACTTATTGGACAGCCTCTTTATGAAAACATAGAAGGTCGGTTAGTTTTTTTTATTATGTAACAGAAAATCTGAAACGAATGAAATTGGTCTAAAGCCCAAGAAGTTTTTTTAGCGTTGTTCTTACATTCAGCGCATCTGTAAGGGCATCTGCTTCCTTAATGTACCGATTAATTGGTTCTTTTGCGTATGTTTCAAAGCTGTCACTTTTTTTCTGATTGATTTCATTGCCGCTGCATTTTGAACAGGCGGCTTTATCGTTTAATACTGCCCGAATCATCAGATTTTTTGGTGTGTTTTCAATGTCTATGAATTCAAGCATCTGAACTGAATACCCCATAGCTTCCAGGTATTCGCCTCGAAGGGCATCGGTGGCAAGGGCTGCAAAACGCTCTTTGATAAGGCCGTATTTTAAAAGCGGTGCAAATGGATCTGATGAATTGGGTGCATCATTATGTGAGTTGCTGTTTGAATTGATGTGCTCCTGAATGTTTGAATCAATAAGAAGCTCGCTGTTTTTTGCAGAAGATTCCCTGGCAGCGACATTTTTGCCCTTGCCCGATTTTTTCCCTAGCTGCTGATTTATTTCGTGCTGGCAGCATGGAACGCTAAGAATTGCCCGGCAGTTTTTACGCACTGCATAGTCAAGGGCATAATCTGTGGCCGTGTCGCAGGCGTGGAGCGTAATCACAATGTCTGGCGCATGACTGTAGCTGTAGTCGGCAATGTTCCCTGTATCAAACTGAAGTCCTTGAAGACCAAGCTGCCGGGCAATGTTGTTGCAATAGTCGATTACGTCTTTTTTCAGGTCCAGACCGATTATATCAACGGGAATCTGCTTTACTTGAGTCAGGTAATAATGTACGGCGAAAGTAAGATAAGATTTTCCGCATCCAAAATCAGCAATTCTTAGCGGATGGTCCAGCTTTTTTGTTACAACTGGCAGAATGTCATCAATGAATTCCAAAAATCTGTTTATCTGTCGGAATTTATCGTATTTGGAATTGATTATCCGTCCTTCTGCAGTCATGATGCCCAACAGAACCATAAAAGGCACAGGCGTTCCTTCCTGAATCAGGTAGTTTTTCTTTTTGTTAAAAGCATCACTGGTAATTTTTAGGTTTCGAGTAAAACTTTGTGCCGTGGATTTGCCGTTTGGTTCAGTTTTGAATGTTTGCCCGCTTTTTTCTTGTGTTTCCGGCTCTTTTATTTTTTTTGAAATTTTTTTTATTTCGCCTTTTTTGTTGGAAAGAATCGTGATTTCTTCCGAGTCCGTTCTGATTATGCAATTCTTGAAGGTTTTCCCGGCGTTATCTTCCAGAAAAGATTCAAGTTCCTGTTGGTTTTTCTGCTGGTGGAATGCTTGTTTTTCAGTAAACATTTCCAGTTGGTATGCAGTACCGTTTGCGGTATTTGCAGCTTTGATCTTGATTCTCTGGTATGGACGACCTAAAATTTCTTCGCAGGATTTAGCTGGTTTGGAAAGAGTTGCAGAAATAATCATAGCTATTAAATATATACTAAAAAAATGAAAAATGTTACAATTTAATGCATGGGAAAGTGTATTGTTTTTGTAAATCAAAAGGGTGGGGTTGGAAAAACCACTTCCTGCATCAATATCGGAGCTTATATCGCAAAAGCCGGTAAATCTGTACTTCTTGTTGATTTTGACTCTCAGGGTAACATGTCTACTGGTGTTGGCGTAACTAAAGATAAGCCTACTGTTTACGAACTGATTGCTGGACAGGTTTCGCCAGAAGAAGCAATCAAACATTCGCCTGTTACCGGCCTTGATGCTATCAGTGCATCCATTGAATTGTCTGGTGCTGCAATCGAACTTGTTGAACAGGAAGAACGCGAATTCTTCTTGAAGAAGGCATTGGATCCTCTTAAAGACAAATATGACTATATTTTCATTGATTGTCCTCCTTCTCTTGGTCTTTTGACATTAAATGGGCTTGCGGCTGCGGATTCAGTTCTGATTCCAATGCAGTGTGAGTATTTTGCCCTTGAAGGTATTACTCTGCTTTTAAAAGCTGTAAACCGTGTTCAGAAGAGCATTAATCAAAATCTTACGATTGGTGGCATTTTCTTTACAATGTACGATTCCCGCACACGACTTGCGCAAGATGTTGTGATGCAGGTCAAAAGTTATTTCAAAGATGTTGTCTATAGCACAATTATTCCACGAAACGTTCGTCTGTCAGAAGCTCCTGCCAGAGGACTTCCAATTTGCAGTTACGATCCTGAATGTGCTGGTGCAAAAAGTTATGAAAAGCTTGCAGAAGAGGTAATGCGTCGTGGCTAAAAAGTTTGGTTTAGGGCTGGGCAATGGACTTGATGCCCTTATGGGGAAATCTGAAAAAGATAAGAACGAAATCATTGACGCCGTATCATTTAAGGGCAAAAGTGAAGCAGATGCCAAGATTTCTGTTTCATCTGAGAAAACTGAAGCTGTGCAGAGCGTTGCACCAGCAATATCAGTGACTTCTGCAAATTTGCCTGCTGGAATTGAAGCAGATGAAAACGGCTGTTTGTGGGTTGATCCTGCTTTGCTCAAACCAAATCCTCATCAGCCACGTACAGAATTTGATCAGAAAGCGCTTGAAGAACTGGCTGAATCAGTAAAAGAACATGGAATTGTTGAGCCGATCATCATTGAAAAAACGGATGGTGCGGATTTCTACATAATTGCCGGTGAACGTCGTACTCGTGCGGCTCGCCTGGCTGGCCTTGCAAAGGTTCCGGTTCAGATTCGCAAATTCGACGAACAGAAGAAGCTGGAAGTAGCTCTTATCGAAAATATCCAGCGTGCAAATTTGAATCCTGTTGAAGAAGCTCAGGCTTATTATAACTTGATGCAGATGAGCGGTTTGACTCAGGAAGAAGTGGCAAAAAGAGTAGGAAAGAGCCGCCCTGTAATAGCAAACAGCCTTCGCCTTTTGAAATTGCCAGAAGATATGTTGCGGGCAATTTCTTCAGGACAGATTGATGCAGGCCATGCAAGGAGTCTTTTGTCTGTAACAAATCCTGCGGATATGCGCATTCTTTTCGGTGAAATCATTGGAAAAGGAATGAACTGCCGGCAATCTGAAGAACGTGCAAAGGAATTGAATAACGGTGGTCGTGCTGCTGGAAAAAAAGATGCCAAAAAGGCTCCTAAAAAGGATCCTGACATAGCTGCCATTGAACAGAAATTCATCGAGGTTTTTGGTACAAAGGTTGTACTTAAAGGTTCGATAGAAAAAGGTTCAATCCAGATTGACTACTTCAGCAAGCAGGATTTGGATCGCCTTTATAATGTCATTGTACCGGAAAACCAGTAAAACATAATTATTGATTTGGTTGCTAAACTTTGAGGCCACCGAACACTTTTCCAAGGCTTTCGTGAATCACAAGGCTGGCCATGGAATCGCTGTTGGTGGCACTTTTGTTTATGAGTACAATGTTTGTTCCGTGGAAATAATCGATTAGCCCTGCTGCCGGGTAAACTGTAAGAGAAGTGCCACCAATGATGAGCAAATCTGCGGCGGCAATTGCATCTATGGCGCCTTCAATTACATTCTGGTTCAGACCTTCTTCATAAAGAACTACATCTGGTTTTACAAGGCCGCCGCATTCTGTGCAAAGGGGAATGCCTTTTGGGTTTTCGGCGCATGGTTCGCTGTTTGCAATGAAATCAATATCGTAAAAGCGATGGCACTTCATGCAGAAGTTGCGTAAGGTGCTGCCATGTAATTCGAATACATTTTTGCTTCCTGCGGCCTGGTGCAGACCATCAATGTTTTGGGTAACGATGGCAGAAAGCTTTCCGGCCTGCTCCATTTTTGTCAAAGTCAAATGAGTGATGTTTGGTTGTACGCCTTTAATTATGAGTTTTTGCCTGTAAAATCTGTAGAATTCACTGGGGTTGGAATCAAAAAAAGTGCGGCCGATAATTGTTTCAGGCGGATAGTCCCATTGCTGATTATACAGACCGTCCTGACTTCTGAAATCAGGGATGCCGCTTTCTGTGGAAACTCCTGCTCCTCCAAAAAACACGATTCTGTTGCTGGAATCATAAAGGTTTTGAAAAGTCTGCAATTGTTCGTCAAAATTCATGGAGTCCTCGACAAAAGAATGTTGTTTTAATGATAATCATAGTGTTTTTGTCTCTTCTAAATCAATTGTTTGCTGTTGAATTAAAGTTATTCTGTAAATATGCCGTAAATGAGTTGTGAAGAAATTTGTTTTTATGGAATTTATAGTCTAAAATATAATTCGGGAGATTTAAGATTATATGAAAAAACGTCTGTATAAAAAATTTTTTGTTGCTAATTTTATTTTGGGATTTGCACTTTCTGCAGGTTTGCTGTATGCACATGGAGCTAAGGATGTAGAGGAAAAGCAAGTTGAAAACATGAAAAGCTGGCAGGAATCCTTTGACCTTTCTGGTAAGAAAAAGGGTAAGTACAATATCCTCATTACAGCCAAAGACTTTGGTGGAAATGAATTTGTTGAAGGACCGTATAATCTTTATGTTGATCCAAATTCTGATCTCCCAGTAAGTGGTATTACAAATCCTCGTCCTGGCATGCGGATTGTAGGTAATCTGAATATAGTTGGAACTTGTATCGATGATGATGCTGTGGAACGTGTAGAGCTTGTTTTGGATGGAGATGAAGAACATCCTGTAAAAGCAAATGGAAAGGAATTCTGGTCCTACTATCTGGATACAACTGATCTGGAAGAAGGACTCCATACAATCAAAGTAAAAGGTTTTGATGTAAACGGCCTTGTGGGAAATCCAGTTTCCCTTTCCTGGAATCTGGATAGACGCCAGCCTGTAACAGCCATAAACAATCATGGAATGGGTGATTTGGTTTCAGGAATTGCAAAATTTACTGGGCTTGTAACAGATGGAAACGGAATCAAGCAGCTTGAATATTCTGTTGATGGCGGACAGTCTTTTCTTCCTGTGAGACTTAAACAGACAAAAGAAGGAAAAGTTTTCACTGTTTCTGTTGATACAAAATCTTTGAACAAAGATAAATCGCGAAAATTCCCTGATGGCCCGGCCATAATTTGGTTTAAGGCTACAGATAATGCGGGTTCAGTGGGTATTTATTCGTTCCTGTATTTTATTGATAATACCAGTCCTGACATTCAAATCGTTTATCCTGTTGAGAAAGAAGTGCAGAACGGAAAATTTGCTGTTGCTGGATATGCGAAAGATATTCTTGGTGTAAAGGAACTAACATGGGAGTTCGGTTCGGAAAAAGGAAACTTTGAATTGATTCCTGGTAACCCTTATTGGGCAATAGTATTTGATACTACGAATTCTTCTGATTCTTCCAGAAAATTTACTGTAACAGGTAAGGATGTTGCTGGTAATGTTGTTTCAGTTTCAAGGGTAATTCCTTTGGACCAGAAACTTGATAAGCCAACTGTTGAAATCCAATATCCGACTGCGGAAACTTTTGTTGAGACGGATGAAAACCTTTATGTGCGTGGTCTTGCAAAAGATGATGACGGAGTTGCATCTGTAAAATTCAAGCTGGATGGAAATGACTGGATTGTGCAGGAAATAAAATCCAGCTTCTATGCGGAACTTGCAAAAGGTTCTGAATTGGCTCCTGGAAAGCACAGAGTTACTGTGATTCCAAAAGATAAGAATGGTGTGGAAGGCAATTCTTATGTGGTGGAATTCAACGCTCGTGGTGCTGTTCCAAATTTTGACGACGCTCGCATTGGTGGAGAATCTGTTGTGAACGGAATGACTGTTCATCCTGAAGCAGGTTTAACTTTCCAGACGACTGCAAAAAGCGGAATTGGTCTTTCTGCAGTTCATTATGATATTAAGTGGGGAAAAAGCGGAATCATTTCTGCTGATTTGAATCCAAACAATTCAACTTCTTGCCCGATTTCAATTCCATTGAATGCAGATTTTCCTAAGGGAATTGTAAAGATTTTTATTTCGGCTACTGATACGGCAGGAAGAGTAACTGAATATAAAGCTTTGCTCGATGTAGTTAATACTGCCGAACTTCCATTGGCTTCCCCTGCGGTTGTTTTTGATGACAGCACAGTTGGAACTGATGGAACAATTATCAACAATGCTGAATTCCCGGCTAGCGGTTATTTTGTTGGCGGAAAAGCAAGTCGTGCAGAAATTGTGCCGGCCACACCTTTTGCAAAGGCGGAACTTCGTGGAAATCGCATTGTGCTTATTCCTGGAACCGCAATTGGTTCTTCGGAACCGGTAGTTGTTCGTGTAACTACTGACCAGGGGCTTAGATATGAATCTCAGAAGCTTGTATTTAAAAATGATACTGTTATTCCGGTTGTAAAAATCAGTGGTTCCAGTGAAACAAAAGCCATCGATGGAAAAGCTGGTGCTGTGACCATTTCCGGTTCCGTAGCTTGCGAAACTGGTGTAGGAAAGCTTGGCTGGCGTGTCCTTGGCGCAAAAGCCATTTCTAATGCTGGCCTTGTTACCGGCATGGAAAGTGTCACAAAATCTGAATTGAACGAATTGAAAGCTGGCCGTTCATTTAGCTTTACTTTTAATCCTGCAGATTATGGCTATGGAATTTATTTTGTAGAAGTAATTGCAGAAAGTGCCGGCGGAAATAAGTCTAGTGCAGTGGTTTGTGTGAATAATCTTCCTGCCATGCCAGAAACTGTAAACGGAAAACCTGCAAGTGCAAAGCCTGCTACTGTGGTTTGGGCTGATGGCGAAGATGTTTATTGGGCTGTTGCTTATCAAGGTGAAGTTGAGCAGGATTTTGGTATCTTTAAAAGAGCTGAAATGAATTATGGAAGCAACAGCTTGACAGCAAGCGCTCCTGCTTCAGCTAAATCTTTGAAATATACCGCAAACCGCCCGTATGAAATGAAAGCTGCTTTTGCCCTTGTTGGTGATAAAGCTTATGAAAGCGGCTATCCATTGGAGGTTGCAAAAGGCGGTTCTGGCAAAATTGTAGCTTATATTGATACTAGTGCAGCTGTTTCTGGTGCAAATTATGAAATCTATGGTGATAAAGTTCCAGGTGGTGCTGAAAAGCAGACTGGTGCTGCAATAATCACAAAAGATGAAACGGCAGAAAACCGTTGGATTGCAGAAATCCCATTGAACGGTCTTCCTGTAAGAATCAATAAGGTTAAGCTTGTTGTAAAAGGTGGTGGAATTGAACAGACTTTGATTGGTTCTGTTGGCATTGTGCGCCCATCTGATGCAGAAAAAACAGATGATCGTCGTGCCATTTATATTATGGAAAATGCCGGATCGACATACAGTAAGGAAAATGGCGCTTATCTTATGAAGAGCGGCGATAAGTTCAATTTCTATTCAAATACAGCAGAAATTGTAAGCGCTAATCTGGTTGCGCCTGTTGCAGGTCTTTCTGTTGAAAGGGTAGGAAATAATGTTGTTGTTACTGCCGAAAAGGACGGAACTTATTCTGGAGTTTCTGTTCGTGTGAAAGATGTGAATGGAGCTTCCTACACATCACCTGCGGTGAACTTTCTTGTGGATTCTGGTGCTCCAGAAGTAAATATTGAAACTCCTGCGTTAAATGCATGGTTAAAACGGTCTGTGAGAATTACAGGTACAACTACTGATCCGTCAGGAGTAAAATCAGGTGAATATTCCATTGATGGTGGAGAAACCTGGAAGGCTCTGAATCTTTCTTATACTTCAAAAAGCGGAATTGGTGCAACTTTCAGCGCTACAGCAGATATTTCTACTCTGGAAGATGGACTTGTTACTGTAGACGTTCGTGTTTATGACGTTTCTGGTAAAGTTCAGTATGCAAGAGTTTCAGCATGCAAGGATACAACTCCACCTCAAATCAATGTAATTGTTCCAACTGAAGATTCCATTGTAAACGGTGATAACCTTATTCTGTTTGAGGTTCGTGATAATGGAAGCTTTGAAAAAGCGTTCTATGTAGCTCCTCCAGCTTTGAAAAAGGAAAACCGCAGGTCTGAAGTTGGAACCGATAATTATGTAATTACAAATGTGGGAACATCGGAACAGCCAATTGATGAATCGATGTCATTCGAATTCAAAGATGATGCTGGAAATACCGGCTCCATTGAATCATGGAAATTCATGATTGATACAAAATCTGACCTTCCGGTAACAGAAATTCATTTGCCGGAAGAAAATGAAGTCGTTACCCGTGACTTTACGATTTCTGGTGTTGTATACGATGATGATGGTCCGTCTACAATTTATTATCGCATCGATAGAGGAGAATACAAAAAGCTTTCTGAACCAGGAACAAGCTTTGCAATCGATGTACCATTCTCAACAATGGTGGATAATGAACATACAATTTATGCGTATGCAGTTGATATTAATGGTGTCAAGGGCCCTGTAATTGAACGCAAATTCCGTGTTTCTACAGAAGAGCCAAAAGGTTCTGTTGAAAAGCCAACGATTGATACTTCTGTAAATGGAGTAATAACGATTTCTGGTGTTGCTTCTGATAAAAATGGAATCGACAAGGTTTTGATTTCTTTGGACAACGGCAATACATATAATTCAACTGTAGGAACTGAAAACTGGTCATATACATTTGATACAAGAGCGATTCCAAATGGAACACAGGTTGTATTCATTAAGGTGTTCGATAAATACGGCATTACAGGTTTGTATTCAAGTTTGATAAATATCGATAACCTTTCGCCAGAAATGGTTCTTGACTATCCATTGGATGATTCAAAGACTGCAGGTCCGTTGTTCTTCAGCGGATACGCATTTGATAACGTAAATATCACAGAAATGTATCTTACTATTCGCAGTTTGGACGGAAAATCTGTTCCACGGCGAATGAGCAGAATTGATTTTGAGCTTGAAAGAATCATTGCAAAGACAATTGATCTTACAAGTTTGGAAAACGGCCAGTATAACATCGAGCTTACAGCTCTTGATAAAGCTGGAAACGCAACTCATGTAAGCCGCAATGTTGAATTGAACAAGAACAAACCTCTTGCAACTGTTGATTTGCTTTATCCGCTCAACGGTGAAGAAAAGCGCGGTCAGTTTAATTTCTACGGCCAGGCTGAAGCTGATAAAGCTATTGAATCCCTTACATTGTATGTGGATGACAAAAATGTTGCCGAAACAAATCTGACTTCTAGCGGCTACTTTAAGTTTACGATGGGGCCAGAAAACATTGCTGATGGTGTGCACAAATATCGTGTAGAAGCAAAACTTGAAGATGGCACAAAAATCAGTTCCCGTGTTCAGACTTTGACTTATTCAAAAGTTGGACCATGGGTTACAATTGACAGCTTTACATATGGTGACTTTGCTATTGAGCGCCCGTTCATAGATGGTCATGCAGGTTATTCTTTGGATGAGGACGAGCTGCTTGCTTCAAAAATGAAAAAGGCAACAAAAGAACAGAAAGCTGCGATTGCCAGCAAAAAAGTTGCAAAGGTTGAAATAAGCTTTGACAATGGAAAAACTTTTGAACAGGTTTCTAAGGGCGCAAAGTGGATGTATCGCGTGGAAAATCAGGATTTGCCGGAAGGATTCCACTTCATGATTGTGCGTGCAACAATGAAAAATGGAGAAACTGCAATCGACAGATGTATCATCCAGATCGATAACACAGCTCCAAAGGTTCGTCTGATTTCTCCTGGTGCTGGTGGTCGTTATAATCAGCAGCTTGAATTCAGTGGACTTTCAAGTGATGATGTTGGTTTGAAGAGCGTTACTTTGTCAATGCGAAAAGGTGACAAATCATCTTACGAAGTTCCGTCATTCATTCAGGGCTTGTACCTGGACTGGCATTTCTGGGGTGCAACATTGTACGATATTGGTGTGGGACTTACGTTCTTTGATGATAACGTAAAACTTCAGTTCCAGTGGGGTCAGTTCACTCAGGCTCAGCGTGATATCTTCTCGAAGACAGATATGCGTTATGGCGGCGATAATGTTATGGGGCTTAAGATCCTGGCAAATGTAGCTGAAATCCCATTCAGTTTCTTCTTTGGACGAGATTTTGAATGTCTTTCTGCAAATATTGCAATTGGTGCGAACTTTACACGATTTAATGAATCGGCCAGTGGAAAAGCTCAGATTCTTTCAGCATTGCTTGCTCAGGTTGAGTTCCCTAAGTTCTCATTCCCTAAGATGAAGATGTTCAGTTCTTTCTCCCTATATTCAGAGTTCAGTTTGTGGTTTATTCCAACCGACGTTTCAACGGAATCTGGGGCATCAATTAAGAATATGATTCCACAGTTTTCTGAAGGTATTCGACTTAGCGTATTCTAGGAAGGTGACGGATGAGAAAAACAACGTTAAAAACTATTGTCGTTTCGGTTCTGTTCGCTGCGTGTGCGTCAGGCGTCTTTGGTGTTGATGCATACGTAAGTGAATTGTACCGGCAAATCGATATAGCGTTTTCGGATAAGTCTGAAAATACGCTGAACAACATTCTTTCCAAAAATAGCACTGATGCCAATTATTATCTTTTGGAAAACTACACCATGAAGAAAATCAGACGCCTGCTTCTGGATGAGGATTATGAGTTTGCACAGAAAGCAAGTATTGTTGTGATCGACAATGATCTTGATAATACTGATGCCATAGAAATGTATTCTGCAATTTCATTGTCTTTGGAAAACCAAAAAGAGCGCCAGCGGGAAATTGAGCGGAAGAAACAGGAAGAATTGGAAAAACTTCAGGTTGAAAGGGAAAAGAAACGTGTTGCTGTAGACAAGAAATATGTTTCTACCACTTCGGCATCTGGTGATGCTGTCTACACAAAAGAGCGTCATGAAACGTATACAGATAATTTCTGGTCATTCAGATTCGGGTTGTTCAATGGAGATTATGTAACTGAAAGCAAGAATTCCTATGATTCGTTCCGATATGGAATTTCCGGGGCATTTACTTATGAATATTCTTTTGAACAGCTGACAATTGGAATTGATGTTGATGCAGAAGCTACTTTGCTGCCATTTACGAACGACGATAAAACCATTTTGGCAAATATTTCATTTGTTCCGAAAATTGGTTTTGGAGAGTTTGGCCGCTACTGCTTTATTAGAGCGGGATTTGCTTCTATCGTAAAAGGCGAGAATGGCAGCGAATCCGTGTTGTCGGATACGCTTTATACGCCAGTTCTTGGTTTTTCTTGGAATCAAATTCAATTTGGAAGTGTTAATTTTTCGGGAAATCTTGATTATTATATAGGACATCTTGCTACAGATAATATAAAAGCTGCAGCTGGTGGAGGAATAAATTTTGCAATTCCTATTGCAGATATGGAGAAAGTTCAACTTAATTTTAATCTTGGTTTGAAAGATATTCTTTATATAAAGGATAATGGTATTGAAAACAGAGCCAGTGTTATTCTGGCTATTGGAGCTGAAAATGTTGGTAAATAAAAAGTTTTTCGCATTGATTTTTGCTTTGTTGTTCGCAACTTTTTATGTAGGTGCGCAATCCAATAACAAGGCGTTGACAGATCGTTTTCTGGAAAGGGCAAACAATTCTTTTGATTCGGGCAATATGCAGGATGCCTTTAAGAATATTAACGGCGCCCTTAAAGTTTGCGATGATCCGATTCCAACAAATGTGCTTTCGCTTGCAAAGTCAATTTATAGGGCAAGACTTAAGCAGCTTTTAGATAAATTTGATGAACAGCAGTTCATTGAAGTTCAGTCCAGTCTGGAAGAGCATCCTGATGTAAACGATGCAAGCCTTACAAAACTTGTCCGCCAGATTGAAGCAAAGAAAAATGCTTCTGAAAAGGCCAATGATAAAAAAGAGCAGCAGCAGTTTATTGAAAGTTTAAAGAACCAGGGTGAACAGACAAAAACAACCATCGAAGATCTTTCGAAGGTTATGAAAGAAAATGCTGAGCAGACCAAAGAATCAAATGAAACACTTATCACTGCAATCAACGAGCAGGGTAAGCAGATGAAAGAGACGAACGAAAAAAGCGATAAAAAATGGAACGGAGTGATTATCCTGATTGTTGTCGTAATCCTTATCATCATGTTGTTGATAGGACTCATTCTTCTGATCGTTCGTCTTAGTGCAAAGCAAAGCCGCGTTCAGCAGATGCAGTATGCTGAAGCATTCAAGCTTTTGGCTCAGAATCAAAGCCAGACAAACCAGCTTATGCTTGGTGGTGTTACCGACATATATGGTGAAAATGGTCTGAAATCTGCAGGAAGCTCAAGATGGGGTGTGGATGCATTGCCCGAACCTGAAGAAACTCCTGAAGAAAAAGAAGAAATGCGGGATCTGGCAGCAAAATGCGAAGATCTTGGAGCAAGAATCGATCAGGTTACGGGACGAAAAAATAATTCGAAAAATGTTTCTGAATTGGTTTATAAACTGGCGATGAAGCTTGGAATGCGTCAGCGTGATGCCATGGTTTATTTTTGTGCGGCCATGGTTTATGATGCCGGCTTTATGAGCGTGGATCAGGAACTGCTTTCTGCTGAGCAGCTTACAGAAGAACAGCGCAAGGAATTGAATCAGCATACTGATAAAGCTGAAGAAAATCTTCAGTTTGTGCCTCGCCGCTATTGGCAGGTTTTTGAAGATGCTGCAAAGTGGCACCATGAAAATATGGACGGTTCTGGAAAGAATGGTCTGAAAGGTGAAAAGATTCCGCAGATTGCAAGAATCATTCGCGTAGCAGACAGCTTTGTTGCCATGTCTTCAAAGAGAAGCTATCGCGGTGGAATGGATAAGGACACTGTATGCGATACGCTGGCAGAACAGTCTAATATTTATGATCCGGACGTAATTAATGCATTGAAGGAAATCATCTAAAAGATTTGGTTTTTTGATATAAGAGTCGCTGGCATATAAAAATGCCGGCGATTTTTTTTGTATTCATAAACTTGTGTTTTCTTATTATAATTTATAATGCTGAATGATTTTAGTTTTGCGAGGAAAACATGGCTAATCCAAAATATGCTCCAGAAGAACCGATTTGTGCGATTGCAACCGCTCTGGCGCCTGCTGCTTTAGGAATAGTGCGCTGTTCGGGGACAGGCACAATCGAATTGTTTTCGAAGCTTTTTTCACGTCCAAAAGCTTTGCATAAGGCCGGCGGCAATACTTTGGTGTATGGTTGGGTTTTGGATGACGGCGTAAGGATTGATGAAGTTATGGTTGCCGTTTACAGGGCGCCAAAAAGTTTTACTGGCGAAGAAATGGTAGAAATAAACTGTCACGGCGGTCCATCTGTTGTAATGGCAATTCAGAATCTTTTGCTGAGAAGTGGTTTTCGCCAGGCAGAGCGGGGGGAATTTACTTTCCGCGCTTATATCAATGGGAAAGCGGATTTAACTAAGGCCGAAGCCGTTCAGGAAATCATTGATAGTCATACCGGGGAATCCCGGAGCAGAGCAGCCGGCCGACTGGCTGGAAATCTTTTTGAAGAAATTAATGAAATCAAAAAGCTTATTATTGATACGGTTGCAAATATTGAAGTGGAAATTGAATATCCGGAGGATGAAGAAAATATTGCTGATTCGTTTGATGACAGCAATTTGATTGCGGCCGAAAAGCGTCTGAAGGCTTTGGCTGATTCCTGGAAAGGCGAAAAACTGTATCAGGATGGGGCCCGCGTAGTTTTGTGTGGCAGGACAAATGCTGGTAAGTCAAGCTTGTTTAATGCAATTTTGAAAGAAGAAAGGGCTATCGTTTCTGATATTGAAGGAACCACAAGAGACTGGCTTGAAAGCTGGTGCGATTTTGGTGGGGTTCCTGTAAGGCTTTTTGATACAGCGGGCCTTCGCCAGACAAGGGATGTGATTGAAGCGCATGGAGTGGAACTGGCAAAATCACTTTCCAAGGATGCAGATGCGGTTCTGTATCTGGTGGACAGCTTGGCTGGACTTTGCCAGAACGATATGGAATTTCTTGAAAATTGTACTGAACCTGTGGTTCTGGTCTGGAATAAAGTTGATTCTGAAGATTTTGGAAAAAATGCACAGATTCCAGATGATGAAGCAGAAAAAATCAAAATGCTTAAGGCTCAGGTTCAGATCAGTGCGAAAAAAGGAATGGGCCTTGGTAATCTATATGAAACTGTAAAAAAAGTGCTTACTTCTGGTATGGCAACGGAACGAGTTCAGGCAGGAATTGGTTCCGCCCGACAAAAATCGGCTGTGGAAGAAGCTTTGGAATGCGTGCGTCATGCAATAGAAGTTTCCAGAGATTTTACTTTGGATGCTGTTGTACAGGATCTGGAAGATGCGCAAAATGCACTTGGTGAACTTACTGGTGAAGTTTCTCCAGATGATGTGCTTGGAAGTATTTTCAGCCGTTTTTGTGTAGGAAAATGATGGTTAGGGACGAATTTTTTATGAGGCGGGCAATTGCTCTTGCCAGACTTGGAGAGGGATGGACAAATCCTAATCCGCTGGTTGGTGCAGTAATTGTTCGGGACGGAAAAATCATTGGCGAAGGGTTTCATCACCGATGCGGGTTGCTTCATGCTGAGCGTGATGCCATTGAAGATATGAAAAACCGTGGTGAAAATGGAAAAGGCGCCACAATTTATGTGACTCTGGAACCTTGCTGCCATTTTGGAAAGCAGCCGCCTTGTACTCTTGCAATTGTGGAAAATGGAATCCGCAAGGTTGTGGTTGGTTCCAGAGATCCAAATCCTTTGGTGCATGGAAAGGGCAACCAATATTTGCGGAAAAATGGAATTGAGGTGGTGGAGGATTTTCTGATTGATGAGTGCGATGCATTGAATCAGATTTTCTTTAAATTCATTACAACAGAAAAGCCGTTTGTGGCGCTGAAATATGCTATGACTGCAGACGGAAAGATTGCTACAAAAACCGGCAGTTCAAAATGGATCACTGGGGAAGTAGCAAGAGGCGTTGTCCATGAACTTAGGAACCGCTACAGCGCAATTGTTGCAGGAATAGGTACGGTTTTTGCTGATGACCCGCTTTTAAATTGCCGTCTTTTGGAAAACACTTTGGGGCAGGAGCAAAATCTGGCCGCCGATAATTTTCCTCAAAGTTCAGTTGATATTTATGGTAACAGCAATCCGCTTAGGGTCATTTGCGATAAAAGCCTTCGCCTGCCGCTGAAGTGTCAGATTGCAGAAACGGCAGCAGAGATTCCAACTATTGTTGCTGCCGGAAAAGATTCTGTGGCAAATCAGGGTTTTGATGGTCAGGAAAAAATTGCTGCCCTTGAAAAACTTGGGGTTGAGGTTATGCTTTTGCCGGAAAGTGGCGAAGGCGTTGATTTGAATGCTTTGGTTACGGAACTTGGTAAGCGCAAAATCGATAGTGTGCTGGTGGAAGGCGGCGGCCAGTTAAATTATTCATTTTTGGAAAAGGGACTGGTGGATAAAATCTATGCTTTTGTGGCACCAAAGTTTTTTGGAGGCGACAAGGCTTTGGGACCTGTTCGCGGAAAGGGAATTGATTTTGCGGGTGATGCTTTTGAATATGAGGTGAGGGAAATCAAGGTGTTGGGTAAAGATATTTTGATTGAGATGGATTTGCCTGATAAAAGCGAATAAAGGGTTTTAGGGGTAGCAAGCTTGTCTTGCTTCCCCTAGGCGAGGGGGTGGCAAAAGCCCTTGGGCTGGCGCCAGGGGGAGACTTCCCCCGTCAGATGGAGAAAAAATGTTTACAGGAATAATTGAAGAAACTGGAATTGTAAAAAATGTGGAAATCAGAGGTGAAAGTGGCTCTGTGCAAATTGGTGCGAAAAAAGTGCTTGAAGGAACGAAAATTGGGGACAGCATTGCGGTAAATGGGGTTTGCCTGACGGTGACTTCGCTTTTTGCAGGCGGTTTTTGCGCTGATGTAATGGCAGAAACCCTTAGAAGATCTTCGTTAGGTGCGCTTTCTTCCGGGGCAAAGGTGAATCTGGAGCGGGCTATGGCTGCTGATGGCAGGTTTGGCGGGCATATTGTAAGTGGTCATATTGATGGAACTGGAATAATCCGCCAGATGGCGAAAGAAGGCAACGCAGTTTGGGTTTATATTGGAACGACCGCTGAAATTTTGGGCCTGATTGTAGAAAAAGGTTCAATTGCAATTGATGGAATTAGTTTGACTGTGGCTAAATTGAGGGGGCAGGATTTTGCGGTTTCTGTAATTCCTCACACTGGGGAAGAAACAACGCTTCTTTCAAAAAAAGCTGGCGATGTGGTGAATCTGGAAAACGATATTATCGGAAAATATGTGCAGAGGTTTTTAGGGCTAAGAAAAAATGATGCTTCTAACGGTAACTATGGAGACTTTTTAAATGATGGTGCAGAAAATGGACTTACTGAAGAGCGCCTTCGCCAGCTTGGCTATTAGATTTTGTGTCTGACGGCTGCTTTTGTTTCATGGATAGCCGCAAAATAATACAACAGGGATTGCTGCCTTTTCTGAAATTTCCATAGATTTGATTTTAGTGATATAATTTTTTTTATGCAACTTCTTACGAAAGAACAGATAATTGCGGTTATGGAACGGTTCAAAGCTCAAAATCCTTCTCCTAAATCTGAGCTGGAATGGACAAATCCATTTACTTTGCTTGTTTCTGTTGTGCTTTCTGCTCAGGCCACTGATAAAAGTGTGAATAAAGCTACGGCCGATTTGTACAAAATTGCCGATTCTCCAGAAAAAATGGCTGAACTTGGGGTGGAAGGCCTTATTCCATACATAAAATCCATCGGCCTATACAATGCAAAGGCAAAAAATGTGATTGGCCTGAGCAAAATGCTTGTGCGCGATTTTGGAGGCGTTGTTCCTAAAGACAGGGAAGCCTTGATGCAATTGCCTGGGGTGGGGCGAAAAACTGCAAATGTTGTGATGAATGTGGTTTATGGAATGCATACAATGCCGGTGGATACTCATCTTTTGCGCATTTGTCCAAAGATCGGATTAGCACAAGGATCTACTCCAGAGTCTGTGGAGGCTTCCCTTATGGAGCGCATTCCTGATGAATATATGGAGCATGCTCATCACTGGTTTATTCTGCATGGCCGTTATGTTTGTACTGCAAGAAATCCAAAATGTGAAAATTGTCTTATAAATGATCTATGTTGTCATAATGAACAGGTGAAATTTTATGACAATAATTTATAATTAAAGGGTGGATATTAAATCCTTATTTAAAATTTGGAGTTTTATATGAACGAAGAAGTTGTTGCTGCTGAAGTAACTGAAACTATTGAAACTGCAGAAAAAGTTGTTGAAAACTCAGAAAGTTTTTCAGATGTGACACATCATGCTGCAGATGTGGCTGTGGAAAAAACTAATGAATTTGTGAACTACATGAAATCCCTTATTACATGGGGGCATCTATTTAGGTTAATTGGTGCCATTATAATTCTTTTTATCATGTGGGTCATTTATAAGTGTGTGCGCAAGGCTTTGAAAAAAGTGCCTGAAGAAAAGGTGAGTGCTCACAACATGATGATTCTGCAGAAAGGCGTAAAATATCTGTTCTACTTGGTTTCGGGCATGTACATTTTGAGCCTGTTCGGTGTAAATATTAATGCTATCTGGGGGGCAGCAGGAATTGCCGGATTGGCAATTGGTTTTGCTGCACAAACTTCGGTAAGCAATCTTATTAGTGGTGTGTTTGTGCTGAGCGAAAAAACTATGAAGGTGGGGGATTATATTACGGTTGGTGGTGAGTCTGGCATTGTTGATTCTGTAGGGCTCCTTTCTGTAAAGATTCATACCCTTGATAATCAGATGATTCGTATTCCAAACTCAACAATCATCAATTCGAATTTTACGAACAACAGCTACTTTCCAAGGAAACGAATGACTT
>ERZ808052.22-NODE-22-length-17890-cov-4.294392_pt1 | contig 17890 bp, 28 predicted proteins | sample MGYA00380200_ERZ808052 | MGnify/ENA primary metagenome ERZ808052 (study PRJEB31490, sample SAMN06133366) | cow dung metagenome | isolation source: H10 | host: cow | place: China: Chengdu | collected 2015-05 ...
TAAAAGGATTAAGGTCTTATAGAGATGTAATAATTGTAAATGTCAATCCATTATGAAAAATATTTTCACGACACCAGAGCAATCACAGCGACTGCTTGATATGGGAGTTCCTTCATGGACTGCAGATTTTGAATTTAATGAATTACTCCCATGTTGGTCAGTAGGCAGATTGATTGAGATAATTAATACTTACTCAATATTGGGTAAAATTTCAATACGTGGAATAGACATAGAGGTGACTCAGATAGAACAATTGATTGATATACTTCAAAATCGTAATAACGGTAAAACAATTGACTTTTCAAAATAGAATCGAGTATGACTATCGAAACAAAATTTAATATAGGAGATAGAGTGTATGTATTATTTAATAACTTTATCAGAGTTGCATTCATAATTAGGATTAGAGTTATCCAGGAAAGAAGTCTTTGTAACTTCCAATACCTAGTACAAGTTAAGGATCACGAACCATGTTTTTATAACGAAAATGAAATACATGCAACAAAGGAAGATCTTTGTAAATTTATATCTATGTACGTTTAGTAGTTTCACCGAGCGACAACCGAGAGATGACCGAGAGATAACCCTAAGTAAATAACAAATTATTGAGCCATGAAAGTAGGACTAATAGATGTTGATGGGCATAACTTCCCAAATATTGCACTAATGAAAATAAGCGCATATCATAAAGAAATAAATGATACTGTAGAATGGTACAATCCATTTGAAGTTTATGATACTGTGTATCTTTCGAAAGTATTTTCATTCAGCGAAGATTATAAACTTCCTATTAACGCAAGAAATGCTATTATATATGGTGGAACTGGTTACCATATAAACAATATAAACGGTGTGGAGTATTTTAGGCCTAGTCCTGGTATAACATTACTTTCACCATATAAACCCAAAATAATATTCAATGCTAAACTTCCTTATTCTGTAGAAAGTAAATACCCAGACTACTCTATTTATCCAGACATTAAAGACACAGCATTTGGATTTTTAACAAGAGGTTGTCCGAGAGGTTGTAAATTTTGCCATGTGGCTGCAAAGGAGGGGAAGCGAAGCATAAAAGTATCTGACTTATCTGATTTCTGGAAAGGTCAAAAGAATATCGTTTTATGTGATCCAAATATACTTGCTTGCACTGGTTGGAAAAAATTATTACAACAACTCATAGACAGTAAAGCATGGATAGACTTCAACCAGGGATTAGATATAAGACTAATGGATGAAGAAAAAGCTCAGATGATTACTGATTGTAAGATAGATCAAATACATTTTGCATGGGATAGGTATGAAGATGGTAAGATTATTATACCAAAGTTAAAACTATTCCGAGAGGTGTACGAACGCAAAAAGAAGTGGAACGAGCATGGAAAGATAGTATTTGTATTGGTAAATTTCGACACGACTCCAGAGCAAGATTTAGAGCGTATATATACACTTAGAGAATTAGGGTATTGGGCATTTGTTATGATATACGACAAAGAGAATTGCACAGACCGATTTTATAAGGATTTAGCAAGATGGGTAAACAACCGTAGAATATTTGCAGTATGCAAAACATTTGAAGAATATATAAGATATATAAACAAATAATTCTATGAAAGAGAAAGTGATAAATAAGGAATTAACTGCTAAAGAGGTTGTAGAACAGGGTGTACCTGGAACATACATACCAACAGAAAATGGCACATACAAAGCTGCTGATGCGGATAGCAGCTCTGCTGATATAGCTATTGATCCTCAACCGGAAAACACAGCAGATGCTCCTACTACAGAATCCTACAAGATTCGGTATATCCCATTATATAAAGGCGGTAATGAGGAAGAACAACATATAAATTGGCTTCATAGATTTTATATTGTAGATCTCAAAAAAGACAAAAGTAGTGGATGTATTATAATAAAAGATATCACACTTGATAACTTTGCCATCATCAATGTACTTCGTGACTTAGGATTTTACCGATACGATCAACCTAATGGCACATTCGAGTATGTGAAGATAGAAAACAATATCATTACATTACTTCGTGATCCTCAGATTATTATAGACGTTTTCGAGGATTATGTGCGAAATCTTCCAACACGATATTTTAGGCTAACTGGAAACCCCCCAATAGAAGTAAAAACAGATGAGAAAGATGGAATTAAGTATGTTAAAGAAGCTCATATAGAAATAAATAGTGAGATGCTATTGCGTAGGATTTACAAGAATATTATGTACTACTTTTCATCTACATTACCACGTTTACGACCAGAGCAGCCTATTAAGCTATTAGAAGATACAAAGGATAGTAAGTATATATTTTATAATAATTGTATCGTGCGTATTTCTAAGGATGGAATACAAACCTTAGATTATGATGAAATCGATACTGTAGTAAATGGTATATACATGGAGAATAATGGTACATATATTTGGAGTACTAATATTCTTAATCGTGATTTTCCAACAGAGTATATTTCCGTTAATGGCGAGAAGAAACATAACTATGATAGTGACTTTGAGATATTCGTTGATTGTATATGTGGCATTTCTAACGGATTGATCGAGGAGAAGCAAGGTAGATATATTTATCACAGGAGCAACTGGAAAGATTTAGCTAATGCTAGCGAGGGAGAAAGATTAATCCCTCTAAAGCGTAAGCAAGCACTTTGCAATATCTTTGGATATCTTATGCACAACAATTATGAGTGCAATATGAAATCGGTTATGTTTATCGATATGAATAAAGAGAAAATCGGTAAGCCAGCTGGTGGTACTGGTAAGGGTATTATTGGCAAAGCTCTATCACAAATGCTGAATAGATCTGAGAATGATAGCAAGTATATTGCTGTAGCTGGTAAGAACTTTGAACCAGAGGATGAGCGAAGATACTCTGAGGGTGATATCACAACTCAACTAATACATATCGAGGATATCAAAAGCAGCTTTAGGTTTGAGGGATTTTTTAACGATGTTACAGATGGTGCTGTATTCCGTAAAATGTACCAGGATAAGACTAGACACCGAGTTAAATTAATGCTTAGCTCCAATCAGCCTATAGATCTGAGCGCACCATCTTGTAAACGAAGAATGGTAGTTTTTGAGCTAGACAATTTCTTCCATGAAAATAAGACACCACAGGATATATTTGGTAAACGATTCTTTGAGAGCCAATGGAATAGTGTAGATTGGGGTATGTTCGATACATTTATGATACGCTGTTGCTATGACTACATGAGAGAAAAAGACACCGTTGGTGCAGATGGTAAGGTAATAGGCCTACGACAACCACCTCTGCTCAACTACACAAATACGCTATTATACTCTAAACTATCAGATGATTTTATAGCATGGTTTGCTGATAAGATAGCAGATGCTAATAAATTCATGGTTGAGCGTAGTTTTAGCAAGAAAGGACTATACGATGAGTTTGCTAAGAAATATAGCGAGTACCAAGACGAAAGAAGATATAAGCGTGCTTTTGCTGGATGGTGCAAATTCTATCTACAGACACTACAGATACCATCAGCAGAGAAACGTAGTACAGAAGATTTACTAATTCTATATCCTAATGCTGATCCAAAAATAACCTATATCTATAAGTAGGTTATTCTATCCTTAAAAATCACTTTTCTTAAGATTCGGATGCACTGGCCTGTGATAGGTCGGTGCATTTTTTTTTGTGCATCGTGGGTGCGTATATATTTGCTATTTGACATAATATAATTTTGTGCAACTGCACAACTGCATAAAAATAGGCCTAAATTGAGGTAGTTTGGTGCAAAAACGCACAAAAACAGCCAAAAATACAAGTTTTTTTTTATTTTTACGATTTTTTCTATGCAGTTTTGCAGTAGGTTATTTTTTTAGTCCATTCGCAAATATTAAATATTAATCATAAAATATTATATATCAGCATTTTAAGGTTACTGCATAGTTAAAAATCTCGTTTTTTCGCAATGCAGTAAACTAATAATTCTATGCAGTAAATGGCTATTTCTATGCAGTAAACTATATATTCTATGCAGTAAAATGGTAAAAAATGAGCAAAAACAGCATTAACTGCACAAAAAAGTGGCCTACTGCATAGAAACTGCATAGTCTATGCAGTAAATAACTAGTTGATTTTTAATTTGTTAAGTGGGTTACTGCAAAACTGCATGGAAAAATGGAAAAAAAATAATTTTTGATAAAAAAAGTTTTTTCATTAAAATATAGGTTCCAGGAGAATTCTTATAAAAAGTATCAATTATTAAGATTTTATTCTTACATATAATAGAATAATTGTGAATTTTATTCTACATTTAGTGGACATTTAGTGGACATTTACAAGACATTTACAAGACATTTAGCATACATTATATTATTTTGTGAGCGCGTATGGTGCGCGTACACGCGAGAAGAACCGATAAACAATTAAAAAACAATTTGTAAACAACATAAAAAGTAATGTTTTCTGCGAAATTTACGCAAAATGCGTGATATATTTTGCTATTAATAATATTGGCATTATCTTTGCATGGGTTATGTAAAAATTTTGCATGTATGAGTACAATGTTGTTTTCACCTTATGTTTGCATGGAGCAGATAGCGGATGCTCTCTGTTGTAGTGTAAGAACAGCAAGTAGGCGAGTACAGCCTTTGAAACGCTCGCTTGGGTTGCGTGCGAAACAAAGTTTAACTAAGCAACAAGTTATCGATTATTTTGGTGACAATTTGATTAGAAAGTTGTAGTCATAGTTTTTCATGGTTTTAGTGTGTGTGGCAACTGGTCTGAGAAGATCGGTTGCTTTTTTTTGTGTGTGTCATGCGTATGTGTGCGCATACGTGTCTTATACATGGCAGACAACCAGCCTAAATAAGCAGTACCTTTGCATCGCAATTTGAAATGTAGAAAAATGAATTGGAAATTAGCAATAGGATTGATCGCAGGTGCAGCTGGTTTGTGGTATTACAAGAAACAATTAGATGCTGAATTTGAGGATAAATCAAAAGCGTTTGATGAGGAACGACAAGATTACCTGGATGAGTTGGCAGCTAAGGATAAAATCATTAATCCAAATGGTTCTGCTAATCAACCTCCAGTATCTATAGTTGGAGCAGTGACAATGGGTGGATATACCTTAAATCAGTTAGAGATTAATCTAGATATCAAAAACAATAGCAGTTATGAGGTGATATTAGGTGATTGGAGATCAGTTCTTACTGTAGGTGGTGTAGAGAGTACTAGAGTTTTTCCATCTAACTTGCTTAAGGTATCTATTCCTGCAAATTCGACTAAGAGTATTCGTTTGTACGCAAGAGGTGATATGGCTTTTCCTAGAGTGTATGATGAGGTTATACGTGGTTTAGGAGTTGATAAGCTAACTAGAGGATTGCATATTTCAGCAGATAAAATGCCAGCTAGTTTGGATATTGAGGTTTTATGGTATTGGAAAGGCGGAAAAGAGGAAGCTAGAATATACAATATACCATGTAGCTTTGATTGGCCATATGCAGCCTGGACACCAGGATCCTATGAGGGATATAACGCTGGTAGAGAAAAACAACAGAAAATGAATCCTAGTTATTGGACAGAGAATAAGTAATGAGTAATTCAAGAAAAATAGGAGCATGGCTATTAGGATTGGGTTCGGCTGTGTGGTTTATCGGAAAGCAAAAGATCTCGTTTGGTGTAAAAAGCGTGAGCCTAAATGGTATGATTACACCAACATTACTACCGTTGAGAGTAGTGATCTATCTGATGAACAAGACAATTGGTACTGTTTTAATCCGCAGTATTAATGCTCAATTGATTAGTGACGGAAAGGTAATAGCTTCTATATCGCAGAATATTAATCGAAGATTGCCATCTAATAGCTACATTGAGCAACCAATAGAAATAGATGTGCATTTGCAAGATACATTAGCAGCTGTAATAGCAAATATACGCAGTGGTGATGTGAATAATCTGTCGTTTGATCTGATAGGTGAAGCTATTGTTGGTGAGCAGTTCCAAGTACCTATTAAGTTTCAAACGCTGTTTACATGGGATGATATAAAAGGTATGGTGTTATGATGCAGAGTGATGGTAAGAATGATTTGTTAGCATATGGCTATAACGGTGATGTAATAGTTAATTTGATTAGCTGTTATAACCGTTGGAGAAATCAACCTGTAGAGCTAGTGAAAAGTCTATCTGGCACTATTGATGAAAAGTGCGAATCAATATTCGCGTATTTGGTTGATAACGTGTATTATAAGCTAGATGATGATGGTGTACAATACATAAAATCTCCTGCAAGATTGTTAGCAGATGGCTGTGGTGATTGTAAGAGCTTTACAATGTTTATTGCTAGTTGCTTACACTGTTTGGGAATAAAACATATTATCAGATTTGTTAATTTTGATGGCGGAAAACAGTTTACTCATGTATATCCTGTTGCTATTAATGAGATGGGTAGAGAGATTGTTTTGGATGCTTGCGAAAAAGATTATGATGGAGTGATCCTGTATGATTTCGCAAGGCCTTATAAGAAGAAAAAAGATTTTGTATATGAGTGATAAATTGAAAATATACGCATGTAGTGGAGTTGGTGCAACCAGCAGTAGTGTTGCTCAAGAGCTAGAGAATAATGCCTGGAGCAGAAATGAAACTTTGCGTAAGTACTTAGGTACTAGTGCAGATGGTGGTTGTGCAGAGTATTTCCTATATATCTTCATACCAGAAGAGGAGTTAGGGAAGTACAACTCTACCATCTATAAAAAACGCAAACAACAGATTAAAACATATGAGTATGTTCGAGAGCTGTTTGTTGGCCACAATTACGGAACAGAATCAGAGATGCTGAATATCATTCGTAATGGTATTGAGAAAACATTTAAGATGAGCGTTGAGCAAGTATTGATTGGTGTTCGAGGTGGTAAGGTGAAAGGTGTTAGTGGTGATCCAGTTAGTGCTTCTGTTGCAGCAATTATCGTGGCTGTTATTAATTTAGTTATAGCTATTGTATCTGGTATTATTGCGTATTGTCAAACAGTTAATGTGGCTAAATATACCGCACCATCAATGGAAGAAATCGAAGCAAGCGCGCCAGCAGCTACAGATATAACCCAAACTACCAAGAAGAAAGGTTTATTGGTTGCAGCATTAGCAGCTGGTGGAGTGTTATTGTATAAACTTTTTAATAGATAAGAAATGGCTAAAAAAACGTTAGAGAGTATTCTTGAGTGTCCAATTGATTTTATCTATCTATGGGCTACTGATGACTTTATTTCTCAGTTGGGAAATAAGGCATCTATCATCCGTAGTAAGAAATATAATCAATACCAGACACTTTGGAAAACGATGGTTGAGAATGTTAAAAGCAACAACCGAGATGAGCTGATAGCAGCGTATAACGAGTGGCTACAGCGTATTGCATCAACAATTGAAGATATCTATGGCATGAAGCCAGAAGAAATCTTACAAAAGCTAGCTTTGGGAAAAGATGTGTTAGGCAAAAACTGGAGAAAGGGTGTCTATGGCATATCTGGAAATGTGGTTACTACATTTTCTCAAAATTCAGCAGTTACTGTTGATACTACAACTGGTAAGATCATGGTTGACGGTGTGGAAGCTCCTGGACAAACTCCTATCTATGGTGAGGGAGATGGCGAAACTGCTAGTATCACTGGTTATAGCTACTATGATGCAGCTGGTAATGTTCAGTATCAATCTGGAGTGTCTGCAAGTGGCCAATATGGTGCTGTTTGTTACACTAATAGCAATGGTACTCAAAAGGCAACAGGTGGCAACTTTGATCCATCTACTGGTAGCTTCTGGCAAAACGCTAATAATTACATGCCAATAGTAACTGATCTGATTAACTGGTTGAAATCTGTTGTAGATAGCTTGTTAGGTGGTAACAGAGTAGTTTTGCAACCATCTAATACCGTTCCAGAGCAGACAGAGTGGGTGGAAACAGAAAGCAACTCTAAGGGCTTGTGGATAGCTGGTGCAGCAGCTGCTGTTGGTTTGGTACTATTCGCTGGCGGTAAAAAGCGTAAAAAAGATTAATCAATAAATGAATTTATAAATAAAAAAACTGAGTAGATTATGGCTAAGTTGAAAATGTTAAAGTTGCCTAAAGCTCCTAAAGCTAGTGCAAGTGTAGCAACAAAAGAGCGTTATCTTCAACGTGTACAAGAGCTAAAGAAAATCAATGCTCAACGTGCAGCATTGAATCGCAAGTCTGAGGAATTGGATAAGAAGGTTGCAGCAGCTCGTCAAGCGTTCCGTAAGTAATTAAGAATGGGTGATGGCCTACATCCTGTTGCAGCTACAGAATAGCTGATATAACTTAAATTCAAAAAAAAATCACAATGAAAAATCCGTTTAAAAAGCAAAGTGCTATCGATACTCTTATTAACGTTGGTGTTGGTGGCGCAGCAAACGTGGCTGTGGATTACCTAATTAACCAAGTTGATGCTATCAAGAGTCTTGGTGATACCACAGTTAACTTGATCAAAATCGCTGGTGGCGCAGTAGTCGGCAGTATGATTAGTAACAAATACGCACGCTTGGCTTGCGATGGTGTAGCTACTGTTGGTGTGTCTAATTTGATCTCATCTTTCATGGATGAGGAGCCATCTAAAGAGGGTGCAAATGGTTTGCCATATGGCACAATCGGTCGTGTTCGACCAGGTGTAGCTGCTTATCGCCGTGCGCATTCACGCAAAGTATCTGGAGTTAATGCTGATGCAGTAATGGGCAAGTAATTCCATAGTGTTTAACAATTAAAATATTCTATTATGCAAGACAACAATGTAATTATTGTAAAAGAGCGTTTGAATAAGGTTATGGATCAACTTGCTGGTACTGGCTTGTGGCCAGAGCAATCTAAGATTCGCCTTGCTCAACCTATCAAAGCTGGTAAAGGCCAATATATCTTTAACCTCAAAGAGGGTGGTGATGGTCTTTCAACTTTCGCACTCGATCGTAACGATGTGTTTATTCCAAACTATTTTGGTGTTCTTTTGGAGCTTGTAAACAACACTACTGGTGTTAAGAAAGTTTATTCCTTTGCTCCTATCGCTGATGGCGATAATCCTTCCGTGTTTGCTGCTGGCTTCGTAGATGATCAAATCGAGAAGATGTACGCTGGTCACATGCAATGGTTGCTCGATAACCAAGTTATGATGGCTGCGTACCCAATGGAGAATTTCCACTATGTACCAGAAACTCAAGGAGCTTTTGTTCTCAATAGCTCTGATGAGGCTGTACAAGAGGGTATCCAAGTTGAGCGTGACATCTACAAGATGTTGTCACTTGTATTGCCTAAATACGTGATTGCTGGTACACGTGACCACAAGATCACTATCAACTTTGATGCAGCTGGTAACACTTTCGAGTGTACTGAGGGTTACACCGCTAATATCGTATTGTATTTGGATGGTATGCTCGTTAAGGGTGGTTCTGAGTACAAGGGTGGTGGCGCAAGCAACCCATTCGGTGAGGCAGTTGGCCAATGGTAATTCACTTTCGCTCCAGGGGATAGAAGTAGATCTATCCTCTGGGGTTACCTTTTAACTTTTAAAGGCTAATAATATGTACAATATTGAAGATTTGATTGATGAATACGGTAATGAGTATTTGATGGAAACTAATCCAGATGTTGCTCTGTGTTCTATGTATGAATTAAACGAGTTGCTCCCTCAAAATCCAGAAGATGCGTTTAGCTTGGGATTATATGCCTATGGCTGGTGGAATCATGAGAAATATAAGAGAGAGTTTAACACTGTGATGATTATTTCACCTATGATGGTTACGCTCATTTAGTTTCAGTATCAGAGTATGACCGTCAACGATATCTAGAGTCAGAAATCGATGAGCCATATTTTATTGAGTGGTGCAAAGAGCAAGGCTATATCGATGAGGATGAAGATTACGAAGATGAGGATTAATCATCCCTAAACAACTTTCCGTTATGTTGAAGCTATTTTCTTTCATACATAACTTACTGATTAAGATTGCGCGATGGTTATTCGCGTGTCAAGACAAAAACAAAACATTTGAATCAATGAAATTATATAAAAATATAGATGTAATTCAGATCAATGTTAAAGCTGGTGTGTCTGAGTACTTTTTCCCTAAAAATGTGGATTGGGCAGACGAGGTAATAGATAAGCTAGTTGTTTATGCTCCATCTCAAGAATCTGGAGTGCTATCACCTGTTGATCTGAAAAATTACATTATTGAGCGTGATGCTTATTCTACTATTTATTTTGATTTGTATCGAGAGGATGGAACAGATTTGGCTTACTCGCTTAGTGCGCAAAATCTAGTTAACGTAAATAATTATCCTATAGAGATAAATAGCAAAATATCTTTGCAACTATCACGTATCTTTTTTAGTCAACCTCCAATTGAGGATAAATGTATCTTAATATATGTTTTCTGGGGAGGAAAAGATGTTGAAGATATGGATTTGCCACAAAATAGCGTTACCGTTACTGTCGATGTTGATCCAGGAGAAGATGTATGTTTTGACGAGTTCATAGATACATATATTCATGCTCAAAATAAAAATGTTAAGGGTATAGATGTTTGGGGTGGTTTATATGGCGCGCAACAAGTTTTCATGACACTACGTGACCATAATTACCGAACAATCACCAATCTATTGCCATGTGCGATGTGTAGGCCACAATTTTCATATGAAGCAATGATAGCTGAATACGCACAAGTTAATCCTCTATACCTGGATAATGCTGATGTTGATTTTGCTAATTCTTATTTGCGTTGCTCAGCTGATAACGAGAGTACGCAAAAAATAACAATAACTTTATACTATTAATTTATGAATCAAAAACTATCTGGCGCACAACTAGTGCTTGTGCCTATCACCAAATTGGGTGAAAACAAGTTCCCATGGATCGAGAACATTCGAAGCCGATTTATTAAGTTCGTAGATTTCTATGCTGCTCAATATTTGCCAGGATCATCTGCAACTGGATTGCAAACTACAGACAACATGTTTGTAACCTTTAAAAATGCAGCTGGTAATACAGAGTTTATTCGTAATCTACCTTTAGCTCGATTAGATTATACTCAAACACTTGGTGTTCGCCAACCTATATTTTCTAATATAGCTCTTACTGATTGTAGCGTGAATTGCCAAAACGCAGAAGCCATTGGTACTGTAGCTGCATTTGTTTTTTGGTACGATTTGCCAGAAATTTCTTCTAAGAATAGCACCAAAAATATTGTAACAGATGCTGTGACAATTCCTTTGACTACTGTTTATGGTAGAAATCAATTACCAGATATCGAGCGTATGACAAATAAGCGTTTCCGAAGAATATTGCTTGGTAATCCATCTGTTACTCCAGATTATACAACAGGAGTTACGCTAGAGCAAGCTCAAAACTTGTATATCACCTTGCGCAAAGGTAGTTATAGTATTTTCGAGAATGTTCCAGTAATGTTCTTATACCAATTGGCTATGCTACAAAAAACAGAGTTCCAAAATATTATCTTTGATTTCCAAAGCAGCTATATTACAATTGGTGGAGATGGCACGATTGAAGATGTAGAAGAAAATTATATCGGAAAATCCGTATTCTTTAATATGCAATACGAAAAATAAGGAGGATCAGTTATGTTTACACAATGGTCACAAGTAGAAAGCTGGATTCGTGACAATGGCTTAAATAGCTGGAGATTCTGCTATGACAAGACTGGTACGAATATCACAGCAGATGGCGAGGAAAAGCAAACACGTAGCAATCGCTTGGCTGTTTTGTCAGATGCGTTTCCAGGCGAGCTAGAGGAGAAAATCGCTCTAACAAAAAGACGTTTAATAGCTGAGAATAATGTTGTTCTATATGGTTATGGCAAACGCGGAAAAGAGAATACTGGCCAACTATATTGCGAGGTAAGGCTGGTGGATGAGTTGCAGCAACCTGGTATGGTACAGCCAGTATCCTCTGTTCCGTCTGTTCCTGCATTTGACGAAGAAAAGTTCGCAGAGCGTATTCGCAAAGAGTGCATGCTAGAGTTTGAGAATAAGCAGTATCAAGAAGAGAAAAAGGCTTTTGAGCAAGAGAAAAAGGCCTTTCAGCAAGAGAAAGAATCTGCTATTGGAATGCTTGTTCACCATCTAGCTCCTGTTGTAGCAGCGCTAGGACAGAAGCGTGTAGCTGGTGTGGATGCTAATGCGCCAGTTGTAGCAGAACCAGTCCAACCTATCCATGCAGAGCAAGAGCAAATCGATGAGCAAGTTAACGAGCTATTTACAGAAGATGAAGCGGACAAGCTGTTTGATCTGATGGCACGCTTCAAGCAAGTAGAGCCACGTTACATGGAGTTGATCGAGCAAGTAGTAACAATGGCCGAAACAGGTGATTCTACCTACGAAATGGCTAAAAAATTCTTGTTGAAATAATGTGGGATTATAATTCAAAATATCGTGGCCAATGGTACAGAATGGTTGATGGCGAAATATTCCAGGAAGTTCAGTCTGGAAAATTCGCATCGGCAAATCCGTTAACTGGCAAGGAAGTAGCAGTGCAACTAACTGGCTACTACAAGACATCCACAATGGGAAATCAAATGCAGCTATGCACCAATGGTGGATATATCAATCTTAACTCAGGTTGGCAGTACGAAGCGTATTCTCCATTATCCTCTGGATCAACCAAAGATGCACAACGCTATGTAAATGGTATAATCAAGAATAACGCACGTATATATGAGAATAACCTTATATGTGCGCGTTTCGCTAATCACCTAACAGAGGATGAAAAAGAGAAAGTACGTGAGCTACAAAATAGACTAGATTACCGTAATTCTCAGTTGCTAGATTCTGGTTTAGTGGATAATCAGAAAGTGGGTGTTCCTCCTGGATATAATCAACTGGCTAGCTATCTTAATGCACTAATGAATAATACACATGGTGTAGGTTTGGTGATATCTACTACTACAGCTCTGGTGGTTGGTGCAGTGGTTATTGCTATTGTTAGTGCAGCAGCTTATTTCGTTTACAAAACGCTGTTCTACGAATCTGAGGAAGATGTGCGATTCAGTGATGATCTGACTAAGAAACTCACAAGCCTACTAACCGAAGAGGAATACCAGCAGCTCCTTGAGGAAACAAAAGGCCTTGTTACTAAGGCTGAGCTGAGAGGTAAGTTTAGCAGCGTTCCAGGAGTTCTAAAATGGGGTTTAATCGGTCTTGGTGTTTTTGCACTTTACAAGGCCATTTCTAGTAGGAGATCGCAACAATGATAGCAGAATTAGGATATCCAACACGAACATTCTTTGAATTGTTCGATGGCCAACACTATAGCAATAAAATCTATAGTGTACAAGTAGAGGACTGGAAATACTATTTTGAGCATATCTTCGAGCGCGAAAGCAACTTAACAGATAAAGATGGTAAGCCAGTCAAAATACGCGATTATGATAGTGATCTATATTTTGCTGTAGCTAACACTAACACACAGCAGACACTATCTAGCAAGGCCGACCACGTACAAGTGATACCATCTGACTACCTAATCAGTTATCTGGTTTACAAGGGTGTTGAATTGCCAGAGGAGCTATGGGTAATGCCATTAGCATTTAACTGGGAAGCTGGAGAGGTTGATATCGAAGAGGATATAGTAGAACCAGAACCAGAAAAGAAAATCAATAGTAAAACATGGCTTGCTATTGCATTAGCAGCTTTATCATTTTTGAAATAATATGTATAGTGTAAAAAGTAGATCACAAACTATTCGTGAGAACACTACCTTAATGCCAGAGGGATTTGGCGGATGGTTTGCTAAAAATATCGGCACAGGTAACGTAGAGGTGGATGGCTTCGTGCTAGAGCCTGGAGATACGCTAGATTTTAGTCACTTGCTACCATCTGTAGTTTGGGAATCAGCTATCACTGTTGTATGTGCAGATAATGGCATTTTACGTTTAACAAGATTTAAATACACTGGGGAGGGGGACAAAGTATGTGGCAAAAAGTAGTTAATTGGTTAAAATCAATGCAGTTTGCAAAGTTGATGTGTGCGTTTTTAACTGTTGGTTCTGTCGCTCTATTTGTGTGGGGATTTCTTGTTCCACCACTCGGTAGAATCGATGGATCGGTACTAAAAGCTGCTGGTATTATGTTAGCATTTGCAGCCTTGTGGGTTATCGCTCACATAGTGATCGAGCTTGACAAAACAGCTAGAATCAAACATGGTCAAACAGAAATCGTATTGGAAGAAGAAAAATGAGATTTATAGCAATATTATTTGTACTAGCATGTTTGTATGCAATGTACTATTTCGTTAATAAAAACGTTCAAAAATGACTTTTAAAATTATACAATTATGAAATTTGGAATTAATAATCCTGCATTCTTGCAAATGGCTGGACAAGCTGGTAAGGCTAATAGCTTGTTCTACATCACATCTAATGTAGATGATAATGAGTTGACTTTCGAAAACACCAAACTAGGTGTTTGGGCTGATAATATACAATACAGTACCGATGGTGCGAAAACATGGGTGCAGCTAACTGATGATTTGGCACTAACGCTAAATGAGGGTGAAACGGTTTATTTCCGCAATTACACAGGTAGTGCCTACAACTCTGCTATGAGTACAAAGGTGGTTAACGTGGCTGATATATACAGCATTGGTGGTGATATCACTAAACTTTTTTATCCAGGTGTAAAATTACCAGCTTACGCATTCAAAGATGCTTTTAATGGCGATACTAACTTGCAAATCGCATCTGAGCTGCTTTTGCCAGCGACAGCGCTTGCTGAATCTTGCTATAGCTACATGTTCAATGGTTGTACCAGTTTGACTGCAGCTCCTGCATTGCCAGCGACAGCGCTTGCTGAATATTGCTATAGCAACATGTTCAATGGTTGTACCAGTTTGACTGCAGTTACGTGCTTAGCTACCAGCAATATCGATATAGCAACTGAATATTGGCTTTCAGATGTAGCAGCAGATGGTACATTTACTAAAGCTGCTGGTGTAGAATGGCCAGAGGGTGCAAGTGGTATTCCTGAGGGTTGGTCGGTTGTAGAAGCATAATTCAATCATGAAAAAGAATATTAATCTATGAAACCAATTACAGCCATAGGATTAGCTCTAGCAGCTGCTGTAGCATGGAAGCTACTCAAAAAACGATCTGAAAAGATTGGTGCGATGACCGATCCTATGCCTACACTAGATAACCTCAAACGAGGTATAGCTAACGGATGGTACACAGCTAAACTGACCACAGTAAATGGTCAGCAAGCTGTGGAGCTATCTGGAAAACTAACCAATGGCCAGTTCTACGCAGATGTTTATCCAATATCAGCTGAAACTGCTAACGAGTTACGCAAGATAGGTGTAAAATGAGAAAGTTCTTATTCTTCATATTGTTTTTGCTTAATGTTGTGTTGATGGTGGGCTGTGCAACTCCACAGCCTATCACCAATACCAGCTCAAGAAATGACAGTGTTGTTATCAGAACAGAATATGTCCACGATACAACTCTAGTCGAGCGAATACGCGAGATCTACAACGCTCCAGACACCTTTTATATACATGATAGCACCATTATATATAAGTACAGAGATAAGGTGAAAATCGATACACTTTACCGATATCATACCGATACCACTGTTGTAGTGCAAGAAAAGCTAGTAGAGAAGCCAATTGCGCCATTCGTAAAAAACTCATGTATTGCTCTATGGTGTATCTTAGGTGTGGCAATTCTGGCACTAGTTGGTTGGATCATCTGGAAATTTGCCACAGGTAAATTCACGACTGCAGGCTTACTTGGCACAATTGCAAAATGGTTTATACGCAAATGAAATCAAACAACTACACGTGGTTAGCTCTAACATGTTTTGCAGTAGCAGCTATCATCGGACTGGGTTATAAAAAAGGAAAAGAACAGGGTATGAAAAAAAGTTATTTTACGATAGCAGAGCTTAGCAAATCTGCAACAGCAAAAGCTAATGGCCTGGACAATACTCCATCCGAAACGGTTAAGAAAAAACTGCAAGCTCTAATCGACAACGTGCTAGATCCAGCGCGTGAAGCATATGGTGCGCCAGTGTACGTACATAGCGGATATCGTTCGCCAGAGGTTAACAAACTAGTAGGTGGCGTAAGCAATAGCCAGCATATACTAGGTGAAGCAGCAGATCTCGACACATACAACCTGACCAACAACAGGAAGCTATTTGCTATCATAGTTGAGCAAGGTAACTTTGACCAAATCATTTGGGAGGGTGGTGGATCATGGATTCACGTATCATATCGAGGTGCAGCCAACAGAGGTACTATCTATGCGCAAGTAAGTGGTGGATATAAGAACATTAAAAACGATTGGCGAACATATATCGGTTTAAAATGAAACGACAATATCTAATACTAGCTGGTTTAGCCTTTGGTGCAGCTGGTCTGCTTTGGTGGAAATTCAAAAAGCGAAACGAGAGCGCAAGCTCCAATAATAACACAAACATAAGTACAGAAGATACCGAGATGTTACCGAGAGGATATCGAAATAATAATCCGTTGAATATACGCTTTAAAAGCTATAACGATTGGCAAGGCAAAAAGTTGCCAAATACAGATGGCGCGTTCGAGCAATTTGTGTCTATGGATTATGGATATCGAGCTGCCTTGTATTTGTTGAGAAATTATGTTCTCAAGGATGGGCTAACACGCTTAAACGAGATCATCAGCAAGTGGGCGCCTGCCAACGAGAACCACACGAACTTGTATATTGATTTCGTGGCTAAAACAAATGGCTGGCCAACAGACAAGATTATTAATGCGCATTCACAAAGTGATATGACCAAACTTGCGTACGCAATGTCAATATTCGAGAATGGCCGAAATCCAATGCCAAATACACAAGCAATTAATAATGGTTGGAATTTGTTATGACCAAAGAGAATTTCATAGTTGATGCTATTAGAGCTATCGAAAAAAGAGGAAATCTTGATGGCTTTCTAGAAGATCTTGGTTGGCTTGCTCTTAACATGTGGGAAACGCTAACAGATGAAGAAAAGTGGGAGATACTATACTATTCTGGCTTTACGGGTGTTTCTATTCCAGATGACTATTTGCAGTTTGCTACCTTATTAAGGCCAATGCCAAAAGATCATTTCTTTGCTAAATATTCATGGTTAAAAGATAGCTTAGGGGATCAAGATTATCCTTATTCCATCAAATACGAAGATGGGACAGTGATTTGGACTCCAGATTTAGAACCAGAACAAAAGATAAAATCAACTGGTGTGCTTTGGGTTCTTGGCGGAGCTGGACTGTGTAATGATGAATATTACGCAAAAAACAAAAAGGCAGAAGATGATCTTATAAAATATTCTGGCGCAATCTTTTGGAAAAACGGAGAAATAATAAAACAATAAATTAATTAATATGATCGGATTATTAACTATAGGATTGATTGGCCTAGCACTATGCAAAAAGAAGCGTAGTGTGTCTGGGATTGGAAATAGCAAATGTGCTGTTTCTGGATTAAAGTATTATTTTGTAACTAACTTTATAGGTAATGCCAAGTATGTTGTTAACTATACTGATGGTAAGAAAAGACACGAAGACGGTTCTACTTTTTTTGATATAGCCATATTCTCAAATAAGAAAGCGCTAAATGCTTTCGTAAAGTCGCTAGAGAGCGATGGATATATTAAAGCATAGTGTATGCGCACATTTGGGAAACAAATAATTCCGTTCTACTACTATCATAGATTATGACACAGCAAATAATCTGATTAAATTGTATAAAGCAAAATGGATACAATCATTTTGACTTATATGTGGCTTATAACATATAAAGAAAAAGCAGTACCTTTGCAGCGTGAAATATAGGAGTGTATAGAGTAAGTTTGTTTGTAGTCCGAAAATCATTCCTTTGTG
>ERZ808052.23-NODE-23-length-17774-cov-5.842798_pt1 | contig 17774 bp, 15 predicted proteins | sample MGYA00380200_ERZ808052 | MGnify/ENA primary metagenome ERZ808052 (study PRJEB31490, sample SAMN06133366) | cow dung metagenome | isolation source: H10 | host: cow | place: China: Chengdu | collected 2015-05 ...
TGATATACCTAAAATGTTACATAAAAATTAAGAAAGTGTATTTCAAATGTAAATATTAGCACTTCAATATAGAGAGTGCTAATTTGTGGCGTCGGATAAAATAGACAATGTCGTTTTGAATGAATAGAAATTAGCATACATTAAACCGATGTGCTAACATCTCTTTTAGGCAGTGATGGCCGAATAAAAGCCGATGAGATGTCATAGATAACATCTCATCGGCTTGTTTATGAGTAGTTTTTCTTAGCAAGATGCTCGTCCCGCGCACTCTTGCGTCCTTCTTCCTTGATGTCGCCTGCCTTGGTAAGAGCCATCTTGGTGAGGAACGGACCGACGATCTCATAGATCAGGACGGCGAACAGTGTAATGTTGCGGACAATAGCACCATCCGGACCAAGCTCAATAGCCTTGATCGCCATACCGAGTGCAACACCTGCCTGCGGAAGCAAGGTGATGCCGAGATATTTGATGATGTTGGGATCGGATTTTGTAATCCTTGCGCTGATATTTGCACCGTAATATTTTCCGAGAGAGCGTGCGATGATGTAAACGATACCAACAACTACGACTGTCCACTGCGCGAATACCGAGAGGTCCAGCTCCGCGCCGCTGATGACGAAGAACAGGATTAGCACAGGAGTCGTCCATCTGTCGGCTCTGTCCATCAGCTCTTCGGAAACCTCGCAGATGTTGCAGAATACAGTTCCAAGCATCATGCAGGCAAGCAAGGAAGAAAAGGCAATATGGATATCGCCAATTTCAAACTTCAAGCCGGAGAGTGCAACGGTCAGCATAACGAATGTGACCGAAACCGCCATACGCTTAGAGCGAGAATGAAAATACTTTTCGCAAAGTGTAAAGAGCAAGCCCATCACGAATCCAAGCAAGAGCGATAGAACGATCTCAAGCAGGGGCTCAAGGATGATGGCAAGCGGGCTGACACCTGCCGTGCCCATCGACCTTGCGATACCGAAGGAGATTGCGAACACCACAAGACCAACCGCATCGTCAAGAGCAACGACGGGAAGGAGAACATCTGTAACCGGTCCCTTCGCCTTGTATTGCTTGACAACCATCAGCGTAGCGGCGGGAGCCGTCGCAGTCGCAACCGATGCGAGAACGATTGCTGCAGGGATGGAGAGTGTGTTAGGCATAGCAAAGTGCAGAGCAATCAAAGCAATGTCAACCACAACGGTAGTGATCAATGCTTGGAGAACACCGATAACGGTTGCTTGCTTACCGATCTTTTTGAGCTGGGATAGTCTGAACTCGTTGCCCATAGAAAATGCGATAAAGCCAAGTGCGAGATCGGAGATCAATCCGAAGCCCTCAATTTGCTTGGAAGTAATACCGATTCCGGGAATCCCGAGCGCGCCGAGCACGAACGGTCCGATCAGAACACCGGAGATCAGATATGCGGTAACTGCGGGGAGCTTTACTATTTTAGCAAGTCTTGATAAGAGAAGACCTGCAAGTAAAGCGATGGAGAGACTCAAAAAAATACTTGCTGTTTGAGTCATAAAATACGCCTTCCTTCAAACTTGAATTTGATTTTTAAGAGTTAAATCATTCAGACGTAGGTGAGGGTATTTATATGCTCTCAGAAGATATCTTTCATGGTTGAGCTCTTTTTTGATAATGTTGTTGTCGTGGTTGCTGTTGATTTTAAGAATATGTTTTGATGACTTCCTCCGCAACAACCCGCTTGGATACACAACGGTCCATCGCCTGTTTTTCTATGTAGCGATGTGCACCTTGTTCATCCATTTTCAGTTCGCTGATAAGGAGCCACTTTGCACGGTTGACGATACGGATTTCTTCCATTTTTTCCTCAATGGAGAGCGTTTTCTTTTCGGTCTTTCTGAGTTTTTCCCGTGCACTTGAAAGCCAGCTGAGAGCAATTGCCATTGTCGGCTTTGAGGTTGGCTTTGGAAGCACAAACACACCGTGTTCTGCAACCTTGTCGTAGATTTCTGCTTGAAGTTCTGCCCGTACCATCAGGAGTACGACGGTCTCTTTTGAACTACCTGTGTCAATCGCAAAACGAGTACCTATATCATCAGGGAGCGGAGAGTTGATGATAACAAAATCAAAAGCACGTTCGGCAAGTGCTCGCTTGGCGGCACTGATGTTCGATACGAAATTGGTTGGTGAATATTTTGAGGTAGGGAGCAGAGCGGAGAGTGCATCATTAAAACCTTCTGCCGCCGAAACGATCAGAACGCTGTAAACTCGTTCTTTCAGACTCATTTTTGCTCCCCTCCTTTTTGGGCTGCTATTCAGCTTTATTTATTGCAGTAGATATCTAAAATTGCTGCAGGTATGTGTTCCTTGATAAAATCACTTGTCGCAGCTGCCTTGCAAGCATCACTTAAACTTGAAGGCAGTCTCTTGAACTTTGCTAATGTCTCAGCATCGGCTTTGTATAGGTTAATATTGGCGGCTTCGGGCAAGTCAAGCTTATTTTCAAGTCCGTTAAGTGCTGCATAAATCATAAGTGTAAATGCGAGGTACGGATTTGCCATCGGATCCGGCGAACGGAGCTCTGCGCGACGGTATTCACCGACTGCCGCAGGAATACGGACAAGCTGAGAACGGTTTTCACTTGACCAGGAAACGTAGCCGGGAGCTTTATCCATTCCAAAGCGCTTATAGGAATCCTCAGTCGGGTTGAGAAATGCGGTCATTTCCACAACCTTATCAAGAACACCTGCGATCATATAGCAAAGGTTTTCCGAACGGTCACTCGGTTTGACAGACATATTGATATGAAATCCGTTGCCGGGCTCGTTCTCAAGAGGCTTTGGGCTGAAATCTACAAAAACACCGTTGCGACGGGTAACTGTTTTGACGATTGTCTGGAAGGTCATTGTGTTATCAGCCGCAGTAAGCGGATCGGAATAACGGAAGTCGATCTCATTCTGACCGGGACCTTCTTCATGATGGGAGCTTTCGGGACGGATGCCCATCTGTTCTAATGTAAGACAGATTTCGCGGCGGATATTTTCGCCTCTGTCTTCGGGAGCGAGATCCATGTAGCCCGCTTCATCATAAGGAATTTTTGTAGGCTTATTCTTTTCATCAAGCTCAAACAGATAAAACTCCTGTTCGGCGCCGAAAGCAAAAGTATAGCCCGCTTTTTTCGCATCTTCTACTGCTTTCTTGAGCAGACTGCGAGTATCGCACTCAAAAGGTGTCCCATCAGGATAGGAGATGCCGGTAAACATACGCACAACCTTGCCATGCTCCGGTCTCCAAGGAAGTAGCATCAGCGTTTCCGGATCGGGATGGAGCAGAAGATCGCACCTTGTCTCATCGCCAAAGCCTGCGATTGCCGAAGCATCAAAGGCAATACCGTATTCAAAGGCACGAGGCAGTTCCTCGGGCATAATAGAAATGTTTTTTTGTTTGCCAAACACATCACAAAAAGCAAGGCGGATGAATTTCACATCTTCTTCTCTGACGTACTGTAATACCTCTTCCTTTGAATACTTCATAATGATGTACCTCTTTTCTTTAATTTGCTACATACATTTGTTTGTATGGGTTTTTACTGTCAGGAGTGACGACAGTAAAGGGCGAGGCTAATACCTCATTCATATCGTAACCGAATAAATCACAGTATTCGGTGACATACGTTTTCAATTCTTTCATATCCGATTCATCGGCAGGGCGAGCTGTTACCTGACTCGGAAATTTCATGTCCTTACATTCGCTTCTGAGAAACATTTTACCGCCATGCATTCCCGTACAAGGAAAGAACCCGACGATTTTTTTACCCGTTGCCTCAAGGCCGAGAACAACGATAACACCGCCTGCCTGATATTCGCCGAGAAAACTGCCGGCAGTTCCACCAATCACCATAACGGGAACCTTTTCCTTATAGGCTTTCATATGGATGCCTGCTCGGTAGCCTGCATTGCCCTTAACAAAGATTTTGCCACCACGCATAGCGTAACCGGCAGCATCGCCGATATTGCCGTGAATAATAATTTCGCCCTCGTTCATCGTATCACCCACGGCATCCTGCGCGTTTGCATTTACGATAATGGTCGATCCATTGAGATAAGCACCGAGAGCATTGCCGGGCACACCGTTAATGGTGATGTTCTTATCTGTCATACCGGCGGCAATGAAGCGTTGACCGCAACAATTCTCGATGGTAATATCGCCTGAGTTTTGCCGCAAAGCCTCGTTCAGAGTTTTATAATCAAGACCTTTAACATTTAACAACATAATATTATACCACACCTCCAAACTTTTTTCTACGATTTTCGGGAGAAAATGCAACGGAAGTTGCAACTTTTTTCATTGTTTCAAAGTCAATCGTGTCAAGAGGCGTCCTTTCACGGATGAGAGAGGTATAGATTCCGGCACGTTCGGTCTTGCCAATCAGGATAAATCCTTTTAACAATCCATCCTTTGTAAACAGTCTTTTTAATGTACTGTCGCTCTTTTCTTCATACATTTCGCCCTCATAGGTTCCGGCGGTCATAATATGCAGACCAAAGAACCCGATGGAGTTCATCGGAATGGCTTTGCCAAAAACTTCATTACCGCCTGCCATGTTTACACCGGCAGTATGCCCCTGCATATAGGCATTTGGCAGAAGAGCGAGAACCCTTTTTTGTCCCAGGGATATATCATTTCCTTCGGTACAGTCACCTGCGGCATAGATGCTTTCAAGGGAGGTCTCCATGCGGTCATTCACAAATATGCCACGGTTTACTTCGCCGCCGATATCTTTGATAAGAGTTGTGTTTGCACGGACACCGACAGCAAGAACGAGCGCGTCAAACTCTACAGTTTTTCCGCTTTTCATTTGAGCTAAATTCTTTTCAAAGCGAACAGCGGTATCCCCAAGCAAAAACTGAATACCGTTTGCCTCTAAATGCCTTTGCACAATAGCGGCGCAGTCGGTATCAAGAATACTGGAAAGTACACGGTCGGCAAGATCACAAACCGTAATACTTTTCACGCGTTCGTGAAGACCTTCGGCACACTTGAGTCCGATAAGACCGGCACCGACGATCAATACATTACTATCTTTGTCGATTGCTTTTTCAAGAGCAAAGGTATCGTCAAGTGTCATAAAACTGAACTTTTTCTCGACCGTATCAAGTCCTTCAAAGGGAGGAACGAAAGGAGCCGAACCGGTTGCAACACAAACTTCTGTATAAGGCAACTTGGCACCATCATCCAACACAACATTTTTTGAATCAGTGTTAATTTGGATAACCTTTTTTCCGTAAAATACGTCACAGCCCATTTTCTCGTAAAAATCGGCACCTCGATAGTTCATACGTTCGGGATCGGTTTTGTTTTCCAGATAATACGAGATAAGAGGACGGCAGTAAACGGGATAATTCTCTTCGGAAACAACTGTGATTTTGCTGTCTTTATCCACACTGCGGATGCCCTCGATACAACCAACAGCAGCCACACCGTTACCTATAACAACATACTGCTTCATTCGTACTCACCTCGTTCTTCATAAACAATTGCTCTGTTGGGGCATCCTTTTACGCAAGCAGGCTCTCCGCAGGTGTTCTGCAGGCAAAGCTCACACTTCTGCATCACACCGCTTTCATCGGGAGCGAGGGATCCGTAAGGACATACCAATACACAGGTAAGGCAACCGACACACTTATTTTTGTCCACACGCACAACGCCATCCGATTTTGAGATTGCACCGGCAATACAGCTTTTGACACAGATAGGGTCGGTACAGTGACGGCAGGATACCGCATAAGATACTTTATCATTTCCCTCAATGTGGATACGGGGATAAATCGGTTTGCCTTTGAGTGCCGTTGCCATATCGGTCATACCGGAATTGGCAAAAGCACAGTTATATTCACATAAGTGGCAGCCAAGGCACCACTCTTCATTTACATATACTCGTTTCATTTGTCGTTATTCCTCCGTTTGTTGTCGGAATGCTTATCACGAAGTGGCGCTATGTTGATTCGCTTAATGATAGGCATCAACAGTGTTGCGATAGCAATACCGGCAACCCCCTGGATTGCATTCCCCGGAATTGCACCGGCAGCAGCCAATCCATAGCCCATAACAAGCGCCTCAAATACAAAGTATCCGACAACCATAATTACTTCGGCAATGAATCCCGCAAATAAAACATTCAAAATATTTTTACGTGAAATATCTCTGATAAGAAGTGCTGCAACCACTGCCATAAGACCTTTGATGATAAAGGTGGCAGGTGCAAAGGCAACATAACCGCCGAGCAGGTCTGCAAGTGCAGAACCAAGTCCTGCTGCAATTCCACCATACACAGGACCGAGAATGATACCCGACAAGAGTACAATACAGTCGCCGAGATTGATATATCCGCCCGTTGCCGGAATCGGAATTTTAATTACCATTGTTGCGACACAAGCCATTGCTGCCATAAGTGCCGCCATAACAATCCTTAATGTTTTATTACTGTTCACTTTTTTCACCTTCATTCACCCGCATGAGAGATACCGAGGATCTCAAGTTCTTTATCTGTAAGTCCGACACCACGGAGCATCAGCCGATTGCCGCGAAGAGCCTCGATGGAGTTGATACCCATACCGCCCATCAGTTCTTTTATTTCGTGCCGCCATGCGTTCATCAGATTGATAAGACGCTCACTGCCCATATCGGGATTGAGACGCTTGACAAGCTCAGGGCGCTGGGTTGCGATACCCCAGTTGCATTTACCGCTCTGACAGGTACGGCAAAGATGACAGCCGAGAGCAAGTAAAGCCGCTGTTGCAATATAGCAGGCATCCGCACCGAGAGCAATCGCCTTAACAACATCCGCCGCACTGCGGATACTGCCGCCGACAACAAGAGACACATTGTTTCGGATACCTTCATCACGAAGTCTTTGATCTACCGCAGCCAAAGCAAGTTCAATCGGGATACCGACGTTATCGCGGATACGGGTTGGTGCCGCACCTGTGCCGCCACGAAAGCCGTCGATAGCGATAATATCTGCACCGCTTCTTGCAATACCGCTTGCAATGGCGGCAATGTTATGTACGGCGGCAACCTTTACAATGACAGGCTTTTTATATTCTGTAGCCTCTTTCAGCGAGAACACAAGCTGACGGAGGTCTTCTATGGAATAAATATCGTGATGTGGAGCCGGAGAAATAGCGTCTGAGCCTTCAGGAATCATTCGGGTACGAGATACATCGCCAACGATCTTTGCGCCTGGCAGATGCCCTCCAATACCCGGCTTTGCCCCTTGTCCCATTTTGATTTCAATGGCAGCACCAGCTTTTAAGTAGTCCTCGTGAACGCCGAAACGTCCGCTCGCCACCTGAACGATGGTGTTTTCACCGTAAACATAGAAATCCTCGTGCAAACCGCCTTCACCGGTATTATAAAGAATACCAAGCTCCGTAGCGGCACGGGCAAGAGAAGCGTGAGCGTTATAACTGATGGAACCGTAGCTCATTGCCGAGAACATAATCGGCATAGAGAGTTCAATCTGCGGCGGCAGTTCGCATTTTAATTTTCCGTCTTCGTCACGCTGAACTTTTTCAGGCTTTTTACCCAAAAAAACACGGGTCTCCATGGGTTCACGAAGAGGGTCGATGGGGGGATTTGTTACCTGTGAAGCGTTGATCAGGATCTTGTCCCAATATACAGGCAACGGCTTCGGATTGCCCATCGAGGAGAGCAGGACACCGCCGCTGTTTGCCTGCTTATAGATTTCTTTAATCGTATCGTTTTGCCAGTTGGCGTTTTCTCGGAGAACACAATCGCTTTTTACGATTTTCAGTGCTCTTGTGGGGCAGAGAGATACACAACGCTGACAGTTGACACACTTGGTTTCGTCAGCCATCATCACACCTTTTTCTTCGTTCAATGTGTGAACCTCGTTGGCACACTGCCTTTCACATACACGGCAGGCGATGCAGCGATCTGTATTTCTGATTACTTCAAACTCGGGATAGATAAATTCTACACTCATTTTAATATGCACCGTCCTTTACCTTAACAATTACCGGTTCACCGCCGGCGGGAGCCCAAATGTTTTCGGCATTCGGTTCCATCGTGCGGATTGCCGCTTCTTCACTGGCGATAAAAACCTTGTCATCCTTTTCACCGACCACCATCGAACGGAGTTTCAAGCGGTCATTCAGTGCCATAAGTCCGCCGTTGAAGCCGAGAACGATAGAAAACGGCCCGGTAATAAGCAAACTCGGAAATACAGTACGCAGGAAGGTATGTTTTTCCTTATCCTCCAAATCAGACTTTCCTGCTATGGTGCTCCAAAACGGTGCGGCAACAACGCTTGCAGCTTCACCGAGCGTAAGCCCCTGTACGCGCACAAGATAGTCCATAATATAGGTGATGACCTCGGTATCTGTCTGCAGAGTACATTTATATCCGAACATCTCAATAAAACGGCGGTTGGCATCGTAGGAAGAAATCTCGCCGTTATGGACGATAGACCAGTCGAGGAGAGTGAAAGGATGTGCGCCGCCCCACCAGCCGGGAGTGTTGGTGGGATACCGACCGTGTGCCGTCCAGGAATAACCTTCGTATTCCTCCAATTTATAAAAGACACCCACATCCTCCGGAAAACCAACTGCTTTGAAGGTTCCCATATTCTTGCCACTGGAAAAGACATAAGCGCCTTTCATTTCGGTGTTGATCTTCATGACCGTTCGGGCGACGAACTCCTTTTCGTCAAGCTGCATCGAAGAGAGCAGAGATTTCAACGGAGCAACAAAATATCTCCAAATAATCGGCTCGTCTGTGATAGCAGGAATGGTACGCGTGGGAATAATCTCACTCTTTACAATCTCAAAGCGTTCCTTTAAGAATACCTCGCATTCCTTACGTGTTGTGCGGGAGTCAAAAAACATATGTAATGCGTAAAATTCTTTATATTCAGGATAAATACCGTAACCGGCGAAACCGCCGCCAAGTCCGTTGGAACGGTCGTGCATCGGCTTCATAGCATTGGTGATCATCTCGCCGGACATTCTGTTTCCTTCTTTGGAAATAACAGCAGCAATTGCACATCCGGAGGGGATTCGTACTTGGCCTTCTACTTTCATATCGGTTCCTTTCCTTTCGGGATTAAATAAAAAGAAAAGGCGCTCATCTCAATGTAGAGTTTCTTCTACACTGAAATGAACGCCTTTGCTCATTTGCAAGTATTATACGCCTAAAATTTATTTTTGTCAATACCAAAACAAAATTTTATCGAGTTAGGTTAATAATGTCTGTATTTAAAAAGGTGTAATGCAGATATTAACGTCTATTTACAGTAACATTCAATATATCTTTCAATACAGCTTTCGATGGTCTCCTTTGCCTCATCTACTCCTCTTATGTCGTTAATAACTGTGTCTTTGTGCTCCAACGCCTTGTAGACTGAAAAGAAATGCTTCATTTCGTCAAAGATATGTGCCGGAAGCTCCGATATTTCCTTATAGACATTGTATGTGGGGTCGTTAAACGGGATGCAGACGATTTTTTCATCAGCCGCACCGCTGTCCTCCATTGTTATCATGCCTATGGGATAGCAATCTGCAATAGAGAGCGGAACCAGAGTTTCTGAGCAGAGAATGAGAACATCCAACGGGTCACCGTCTTCAGCAAAGGTTCTGGGAATAAAGCCGTAATTTGCCGGATAATGGGTAGAGGTATAAAGTATTCTATCCATTTTCAGCAACCCCGTTGTCTTATCAAGCTCATACTTGATTTTTGATCCCTTGGGTATTTCTACGACGGCGGTGAACTTATCTTTTGAAATTGATTTGGGTGAAGCATCATGCCAGATATTCATTTATCGTTACCTCTGATAATTTTTTATCGGAAAGATCGATCTTTCTCACGGTATCTCTCAGTTTCAGAACAAAGGAGGGCGAAACCGAAAGCTCATCAATACCCATTCGCAGAAACGTCTCAGTAAGGGATGTATCGGCCGCCAATTCACCGCAAATACCTATCCATGCACCGGCTTTATGGGCGTTTTTGGCGGAAAGCTCGATAAGGTGTAGCACTGCCTCATGATGCGGATCACAAAACTGCTCCAAATGAGGGTTTTGCCTGTCACATGCAAGAGTATATTGAACAAGATCATTGGTGCCCACACTGAAAAAGTCTACCATCTCAGCCAGCTTATCGCTGATCAATGCAGCAGCCGGAGTTTCGATCATAATGCCTATTTCAATATCGTTGCTGAATTTGATGTCGGCCTCGCGCAGCTCGGATCTCACTTGATCGCATATGTCAAGTATACTTTGAAGCTCCGAAGTGCTGGTTATCATCGGAAACATGATTCCCAGCCTGCCGAAAACCGATGCGCGAAACAGGGCACGCAGTTGGGTCTTAAAGATATCGGGTCTGGTTAGACAGATACGAATGGCTCTGAGTCCCAAGGCTGGGTTTTCTTCTTCGTCTAAGTTAAAATAGCCAACCTTTTTATCCGCGCCGATATCGAGGGTGCGGATTATGACCTTTTTGCCCGACATGCTGACGAGCACCTTTTTGTAGGCTTCAAACTGCTGCTGTTCAGTAGGATAGTCGGTACCCTCAAGATAGAGAAATTCGCTGCGAAAAAGCCCAATGCCGCCGGCGTCGTTAGCAAGCACCGCGCCAATATCGGCTGTGCCACCGATATTGGCATAAATTTTGATCTCTGTGCCGTCAAGGGTGATGTTTTCCTTGCCTTTGAGCTTTTTTAATAGCTCTTTCTTTTCAAGGCTTTCCTTTTTCTTGCGTTCAATATGCGCCAGCGTTTCTTCGTCTGGATCGATAAAAACTTCTCCGGAATATCCGTCAACAGCGATCAGATCGCCTTCCCTGATGGATGTCAAAAACTCTTGGCCTACGCCGATAACAGCGGGGATGTTCATAGTTCTCGCAAGAATGGCGGTGTGAGAATTTGAAGAACCAAAGGCGGTTACAAAGCCGAGAATCTTTTCTTTGTCAAGCAATACTGTCTCGCTGGGAGTAAGGTCGTCACTGCATATTACCGAAGGCTCGTCGGATGATACCGATTCCTCGCCGCCTGTGGTCATACAGGCAATTAGACGATCTGAAATATCCTTAACATCGGTGGCTCTTGCCTGCATATAAGAGTCGTCCATAGCCGCAAACATCGAAGAGAAATTGTCGGCGGTCATATGTACCGCATATTCGGCGTTGACCGATTGAGTCTCAATGATATGGCGTATGGACTCGTTATAATCGTCATCCTCAAGCATCATCATGTGTATCTCAAATATCTGCGCGTTTGTTTCGCCGACCTCTCTGAGGGCTTTTTCATAGATAAGAGAAAGCTCCTCCGCTGCTTTGGCTTTTGCAGCTTCCACACGGGCGAATTCCGCTTCGATATCAACGATACCGGTGCGGCGAATCTTGGTTTTCTTCTTTTTGAAAAAAACAGAAGCTTTGCCCACAGCAATTGCACCGTATACACCTTTTCCTGTAAACTTCAACATATCGCCGCCTCCTCTCTCAGCTTAAAGGTTTGCGGCAAAAAAGTCCTGTAATGCGCAGGTCGCCGCTTCCTCATCCTCACCGGTGACGGTGACGGTGACGGTATCACCGCATTTTATACCCATGCCCATAAGCATCATCAGTTTGGTGGCGTTTACGGTCTTTCCATCTTTTTCTATGATGATCTCGCTCTGAAATCCCTTTGCCGTCTTAGCTAGCATACCCGCAGGCCTTGCGTGAATGCCGACTTCGTCTGTAATTGTATAATTGAATTGTTTCATAATGTACAGCCCCTTTGATTTTATTTAATTTCAAGTATTTTATCGCCCTTGGATATTTCGCCCTGGGAAACAGCTTCAACCGAGGTGTAATCGTCGGTGTTGCATATAACCATAGGAGTGGTCACCTTGTAGCCTTCGCTTTTAATTCCCTCAAGGTCAAAAGAAATGAGCAGATCGCCCTTTTTGACCTCGCAATCATCTTTTACATGGGCTTCAAAATATTTCCCGCCTAATTTTACGGTGTCTATGCCTATATGCAGAAGTATTTCACAGCCCTCTTTGGATACGATGTTGACGGCGTGATTGGTATCAAAAACCATATCCACCTTGCCGTCGCAGGGAGAATAAAGCTTTCCTTCTATCGGCTCAACGGCGATACCTTTTCCCAGAACCTCAGAGGAAAATGCCTCGTCTTCAACATCTTCCAAATTAACAACGGTGCCGTTCATATGCGCCGCTAGCTCAAATGAAGCTGTCGCATCTTTTTGAGTTTCGGGATTTTCTTCTTTTAATAGGGTGTTATCGGGTTCGAATTTGAATGGCTCGTCTGATTTCGGAGAATCCAAAAAGTCTTCAAGATCGGATTTAACTACCGACACCTGTGGTCCGTAAATTATTTGCACGCCCTGACCCTTGTGAATAATACCCGAAGCACCGCTTTGCTTTAAAAGTGCATCGTTTACGAGAGCAGGATCGCTGACGGATATTCTCAGTCTGGTTGCACAGCAATCTAAATCAACAAGATTAGCTTTACCTCCCAGCCCCGCCAGTATTAAGGCGCTCACCGTGTCTGAGGTGCATTTGTCGGCGGCCTTTAACGCCTCATTTCGAAGATTTAGATCCTTGCGCGTAAATAATTTTGTTTCTTCGTCATCGGCTTCCCTGCCGGGGGTCTTGTAATTAAACTTAGTGATCATAAAGTAGAAAACAAGGTAATAAACTACGGCATAAATAAGGCCGATTATCACTATCCATATCCAATTGGTTTTAGCATTACCCTGCAAAATTCCGAACAATGTAAGATCTATTGCACCGCCTGAGAAGGTCATGCCTACGCCCACATTGAAAATATGCATAAGCATATATGAGAGACCGGCAAGAATACAGTGCACTACATACATAGCGGGGGCCACAAATAGGAAGGTGAACTCTAACGGCTCAGTAATGCCGGTAAGCATGGCGGTAAGAGCCGCCGAAAGCAGAAGACCGCCGACCACCTTTTTCTTTTCGGGGCGAGCCGCTTTATACATAGCAAGGGCCGCCGCGGGCAGACCGAATATCATAAAGGGGAATTTGCCCGACATAAATCTTGTAGCAGATACAGAGAAATGCATGGTGGAGTTAGAGGCAAGCTCTGCAAAGAAAATGTTTTGCGCGCCGGTAACGGTGACGCCGTCTATCAACAATGCGCCGCCAAGCTCGGTTTGCCAGAAGGGCATATAAAAAACATGGTGAAGGCCAAAGGGAATAAGAGCGCGTTCGATCACACCGTATATCCAGGTTCCGGCATAGCCTGATTCAAGCACAAGCTGGCCCAGCGCGGCGATACCGCTTTGAATCAAAGGCCACACGAAAAACATCACAACGCCCACGATCAGATAAACGATGCTGCACACGATGGGCACGAATCTTGTGCCGCCGAAAAAGGATAATACCTGTGGCAGTTGTATCTTGTAGAATCGGTTATGTAGTGCCGCTACACCGAGTCCCACAATAATTCCGCCGAAAACACCCATCTGGAGCGTGGTAATGCCCAACACAGATGTGGTGGTATTTGCGGCCATTGCGTCTACACCGCCTTTGGCGGAAATAAGCGTGCTTATAGCCGTGTTCATAATAAGATAAGAAATAGCACCAGACAGCGCTGCTACCTCTTTTTCCTTTTTTGCCATACCGATGGCAACGCCCATAGCAAACAGTAGCGCAAGATTATCAAATACAATGCTGCCGGTTTTGCTCATGATATCAAGAAGGGTAAATAAAACTCCGCCTTCCTTGATGACGTTGGTAAGATGGTACGCTTCAAGAGTGGTTGGGTTTGTAAAAGAACTTCCGATCCCGAGTAGCAAGCCCGCAATGGGGAGCAAAGCGATCGGGAGCATAAAAGATCGTCCGACTCGTTGTAAAACCCCGAAAATTTTGTCTTTCACAATCGTTTCCTCCGTTTTATTTTTTTGTGCAGCATCGTTATGATCGGCGCCTGATCATGCCGATACTGCAATCAATATGAAAAATCAGTTTACCGAACTGACTTTTTTAAGGTGGATGGTGAGGGTCAAAAGCTCGTCCTCGGAAATATTTTTCTGATAAGTTTTTAAAATGTACTCCATAATGCATAATGCACACTTATAATGTTTGTTACACGTTTTTTTAATCATTGAAGCGAAAGCATCATCTTCGCTTAACGCCTCGGGTAAGGGTTTGTTTTCAAAAAGACGTCCTGCCAGATATTTTAAGTGTGTAAGAAATCTCTCATAGCAGGGATTGGTCCTATCAAAGCTTTTCTTATAATAATGTTCGGATATTTCAATGCATCCGTTTATCATTTTTGTGATATCATATACATTGCCGATGTTTGTATCTAAACGTGCATTTATTATATGCATTGCAATAAAGCCGGCTTCATCTTTTGACATTCTAATGCCTAATTTTTTATCCATTTGTTCTATACAATATTCGCCCAACCGCAGCTCCTTAGGAAAGCATTGGGCTATGGAGTCAAGCAACGGGTTGGTAAATTCCATTCCGTTTTGCTTTCTTTCGATCGCAAAGGCGATATGGTCGCTTAATGTGACAAGCAAAGATTCCTTAAGTTTTTCACTGTAAGCGGCATTTATATATTCAACAATATCAACGGTGAATGTTAAATATTCTTCAGGTATTTCTCTAAGAAGGGCGATCATTTTCTTTTGAATAGAGTGGTCGGTGATAAGATAGGTCTTTTGAATCAAGGATTCATCTACATCGTCGCCGTATTTTTTTCCGAAACCGATGCCTCTCCCAGAAACAATCTGTTCTTTTCCGTGCTCGTCCAAAACACAAAGATTATTATTGTTGATGGCTTTTATAACTTTCATATTTGTCTCCCAATCCTGAAAATAAAAAAGCCAACCTTAAGCACCCGTGCCGAAAGATATACAGAGGTGCAAAAAGTTGGTTATGCCCATATGGTAACACTCCAATAAAATTGCAATATATTTAATTCAATCATATTTTACATTAATTATTCGTATTTGTCAATAAGGCGGCCTTTAAAACGGCGATTTGCCTAACCACAAATTCTACAAGTTGTGAAACTTGCACAAAATTATTTCTAAATTATCGGCATGAATTATTTACTGTAAGCGAATTTTTAAATTTTTTAAGAAAAGAGTTGACAAATAAATTTCACAGGTGTATAATGCAGAACGTAAAGGCAAAGGCGTCTTTGAGTGTTAGTGCTCAAAGACGCTATTTTACTTTCAGAAATCCAAAAACAATTTTATATATGAAGAAGGCAATGACGTCTTTAATGTTGTAGGGGATGCCCCTACCGTTAAAGGCGTCTTTTCTTTTTTCATAAAGGAGGAAACAGTATGTCGTATGTAGATGAAGTAATCGAGCGAGTGGTAAAAGAGAATCCGAATGAGCCTGAATTTCATCAGGCGGTTAAGGAAGTTCTTGATTCTCTCCGTCCGGTGGTTGAAACACACGAGCAAGCGTTCCGACGCGATGCGCTGCTTGAAAGATTAGTAAATCCCGAAAGGCAGATCAAGTTCCGTGTACCGTGGATCGATGATAACGGTCAGGTTCACGTCAATACCGGATACCGCGTTCAGTTCAATAGCGCCATCGGTCCCTACAAGGGTGGACTGAGACTTCATCCCTCCGTTAACCTTGGTATTATCAAGTTCCTCGGTTTTGAGCAGATCTTCAAGAATTCACTGACCGGCCTTCCCATTGGCGGCGGTAAGGGCGGCTCGGATTTCGATCCTAAAGGTAAATCCGACCGTGAGATTATGGCGTTCTGCCAAAGTTTCATGAGTGAGCTTTGCAAGTATATCGGAGCGGATACCGACGTTCCCGCAGGCGATATTGGTACAGGTGCTCGTGAGATCGGCTATATGTTCGGTCAGTATAAGAAACTCAGAGGTCTGTTTGAAGGCGTGCTTACAGGTAAAGGTCTTTCTTATGGCGGCTCTCTTGCCAGAACGGAAGCTACCGGCTACGGTCTGCTCTATATTGTAGAAGAAATGCTGAAATGCCACGGCGCGACCATCGAAGGCAAGACAGTTACCGTTTCCGGTGCCGGTAATGTTGCGATCTATGCGATCGAAAAAGCACAGCAGCTCGGCGCAAAGGTTGTGACCTGCTCCGATTCTACCGGCTGGATTTATGATCCCGACGGCATTGATGTAGCAGCGCTCAAAGAAATCAAAGAGGTGAAACGTCAGCGACTCACCGAGTATAAGAACTACAGACCAAATGCCGAGTATCACGAAGGAAAGGGCGTTTGGAACATAAAGAGTGATATCGCACTTCCTTGCGCTACCCAAAACGAGCTCGGTCTTGAGGATGCAAAAACCTTGGTCGCAAATGGCGTGATCGCTGTTGCAGAAGGTGCGAATATGCCGACCACTGCAGAAGCAACCGCTTTCTTCCAGGCCAACGGCGTGTTCTTCCTTCCTGGCAAGGCAGCCAATGCAGGTGGCGTAGCTACCTCTGCTCTTGAGATGTCTCAGAACAGCGAAAGACTTCACTGGTCCTTTGAAAAGGTCGATGCTAAACTCAAGGGTATTATGGTAGATCTGTACCACAATATTGACGAGGCGGCAAAGAAATACGGTTTTGAAGGCAACTATGTTGCCGGTGCTAATATTGCCGGCTTTGAAAAGGTTGTCGATGCTATGACCGCACAGGGCATTGTTTAATAACATAACAATTTTATAAATAAAGGCAAAGGCGTCTTTAATGTTTCCCGCATTAAAGATGCCTTTATCTATTTTTAATACTTCGACTAATATGTAAAGGAGAATATATCATGGGAACTGTAACAGATTATTTTGGAAGCTTGGTCTTTGATGACAGAGTAATGAAAGCCACTTTGTCGGCGAAGGTGTATGCCTCGCTGAAAAAGACCATTGATGAAGGCACAGAACTGGATATCGGTGTTGCAAACGCAGTTGCTACCGCAATGAAGGATTGGGCGGTTTCCAAGGGCGCAACACATTATACCCATTGGTTCCAGCCGCTTACCGGCATCACAGCCGAGAAGCACGACAGCTTTATCGTTCCCACCGAGGACGGCCACGTTATTATGGAGTTTTCGGGCAAAGCGCTTGTAAAAGGCGAGCCTGATGCTTCTTCTTTTCCCTCCGGCGGACTTCGTGCAACCTTTGAGGGGCTTGGATATAAGTTTAAATATGTATATGACATTATTGGTAAGAAAACAAGAAGTGATGTAGTTGCAGATTACTGTCAGGCAGCTATCACAGCAAAACAACTCCTTACTGACAAAGTAGGTATGGCTGGATACCGTGACATGAATCTTTACGGAACATTGTACGATGGATTGTCACTCAAAAAAGAGACAGGTGTTGAGATTGAGACATTTGAAATGTTAGAAATTCAACAGAGATATGAAGCCCTTTCCGAAGAAGATAAACGCAAGGTTGTAAATGAGAGAATCTTGAAATGGAATTTCTTGAAACCTGCAAATGATGACGCAATGATGATGGCAGCAGGATATTATTTGGCAGTAAAACAGATTGCAGAAGAGAGAAATTACAAAGCAATTTCGCTGAAAGATGTAGACGGTATGAAGAAGCTTTGTGGTTTTCCACCGGCACCAATCTTCATGCTTCTTTCAGAAGACGGATACACAACTGTTCCGGAAAATGATTCTCTTGGTGCTGTAACACAGCTTATGATGAATCGTTTAACAGGACAGCTTGCAGGATACTTAGAGTTCTATGAATTCTTTGATAATAGCGTACTTGCAGGTGTACCAGACTTCGTAGCAGCTGATATGGTAGACGGAGATACGTACACAGT
>ERZ808052.24-NODE-24-length-17664-cov-3.409109_pt1 | contig 17664 bp, 9 predicted proteins | sample MGYA00380200_ERZ808052 | MGnify/ENA primary metagenome ERZ808052 (study PRJEB31490, sample SAMN06133366) | cow dung metagenome | isolation source: H10 | host: cow | place: China: Chengdu | collected 2015-05 ...
TATCAGAAATAATCTGGAAAAAGGCACTATTTTTGCAGGTATGTTCGCCATCATAAATTTTGAAAATGATACAATGTATTATATCAACTGTGGTATTCCTTCCATGTTGCTTTACACACAGTCATATAACAATGTAATTGAAATTCAAGGTGAAGGACATATCCTTGGGTTTGTAAAGGACATTTCTCCTTATATCAACGTAAAACAGATTGAATTTCATCAGCATGATATTGTTTTGGCTTGTACTGACGGTCTAATCGAATCTCATTCTCTTCGTGGTGAAGAATTTGGAAAAGATCGAATTCAAAGAAATATGGTTGCCAACTCCATGTATCCAGCTCAACGTATGGCTCAGTTCCAGTATGATGATCTTGTAAAATTTATGTCCCATGAAATGGAAGATGACGTCAGTATATTGGTTCTCAAATATCTTAATACAAATGAATCTGAAAAAGCGGAAGCAGATGCCATAAAAGCTGATTTCTATAAACATGTCATGGAAGATATGGAAAAGGAACGCAATGAAGCTATGGCATTGGAATCTTCAGATGAAAAAAATGATGCAGAGCTTCTGGATAATGAAGATTTTGTACAGTAAATGAGGTAAAAAATGGAACAGTTAACGGTCATAAAAAAAGACGGCCTTGAATATGTGATGTTTGAATTGAGTGGTGTTTTCAATGCATATACTGCAGTAACGATTCAGGAAAAACTTTATGATGCAATCAAGAAACATAATGTTGTTCTTGATCTTTCAAAGGTTGTGGTACTTGATTCTTCTGCCATGGGGGTTATAATGGCCACTCATAATGATGCTGAAGAATACGGTACAAAGTTGTATTTGCTTTCGCTTTCCAATGAATGTGATAAAGAAATTTTGTCCACAGGTTTTAAAAAGTTGTTCAACATTATTAGTTCCGTTACAGAGGTAAAATGATGAGCTTTTTCAGAAGTTCTGTTTTTGTTTTGTCCATGGGCTTGTTGTTGTCTTTTAATTCATGCGCAAAATCCCACAAGAATATGAATGTTTGCTCTGACGATGTGCTTTCCTTGAAGCAGGAAAAACATGCAAAAAATATGAACCTGGTTGGTCAGGTTTATGAAAAAATGAGTGATCGCTTTAAGGCAGATATTTCATTTGATGAAGATGTTGTTGATGATTTTGTTTGCGATTTAGATGCCTTGATTAAGGAAGAGGCATCTTTTAGAACTGATGATGTTTCTTTATTTTATCTGATAGACAAAAAACATAATATCGGTTCTGGCTATGTGCCAAAAGATCTTGTAAAATTGACAAAAAACTCAAGCTTTGATATCAGCCGAAATGATTTGAGCCTTAGGCCTGAAGCTTATGCATCCCTTGTGCAGATGGCACAGGCTTCCAAAGCACAGGGTGTCACTTTGCTGGTAAGTTCAACCTATCGTTCCTATGAGTATCAGGAAAAGCTTTTTGAAAAATGGGTTCGTATTGATGGCCTGGAAGAAGCTGAGCGTGAAAGCGCAAGGGCTGGAACAAGCCAGCATCAGCTTGGTCTTGCAGTGGATTTTGGTTCTATAGACGATTCTTTTGCTCAGACAAAAATGGGCGAATGGATGTACGAAAATAGTTCTAAATACGGCTGGTCTTTGAGTTTTCCACAAAATTATGAGGATGTGACAGGATATCGCTGGGAAAGCTGGCATTTCCGCTATGTTGGTGTGAATGCTGCAAGAATTCAAGCAAAATGGTTTGCAAATGTTCAGCAGTATATGCTTGAATTTTTTGATGAATGGAAAAAAATTAACCAATAGTTATTTTTTTTATGCGAATAGCAGATAAAAAAACAGGGGCGGTTGTGAAGAATCTTCACAACCGCCCCTGTTTTTTGCTTTTGGATTTATTACAAACCCTAAAAACGGCGAAGTCAAGGCTTTAAGGGTATGCGTGCCTTGACTCGACGTATTTTGGCAATTTTTTTGTTACTTAACTACAAAGTTTACAAGCTTATCTTTTACAACAACGCATTTTACAATTTCTTTGCCATCAAGGAATTTCTTTGCGTCTTCGTTGTTTTGTGCCAAAGCCTTAAGTTCATCGTCGCCAGTTCCTAGTGCTGCCTGAAATTTACCGCGGAGTTTACCGTTTACCATTACAACGATTGTTTTTGCATCGTCTTTTCCCCAATCATCAGAAACTGTTGGCCATTGAACGTAAGCGATTGTGCCTTGGTTTCCTAGTTTTTGCCAAAGTTCTTCACCAAGGTGAGGAGCGTATGGAGAAAGTACTTTTACAAAGTCAGACCACATAGCCTTCGGGATTGATTCCAGCTTTGAAACTTCATTGATGAAAATCATCATTTGGCTGATTGCTGTGTTGAAATTCAGCGTTGCTGTATCGTCAGTTACCTTTTTGATTGTCTGGGCAAATGTCTTACGTGCAGAAACAAGTCTTTCGTCTGTAAGCTTTCCTGTAATGTCAATGTCGTTCATTGGTTTTTCGCTTACAGCCCATACGCGTTCAAGGAATCGATTGATACCAACTATACCCTGGGTAGCCCATGGCTTACTCATTGTAAGTGGACCCATGAACATTTCATACATACGAACTGAATCAGCGCCGTATGCCTTGATTTCGTCATCAGGGTTTACAACGTTTTTAAGTGATTTAGACATTTTTGCAATAATTTGTTCAAGCTGTTCACCTGTTGCTTTTTCGTAAGCTTTTCCGTCGTCTTTTACTTCAACTTCATCAACAGGAACAAGAGTCTTGTTCTTGCGCTGATATGCAAAAGAAGTGATCATGCCCTGGTTTACAAGGCGCTGAAATGGTTCTTTTGTGGAAACTAAACCACAATCGTAAAGTACTTTATGCCAGAAACGAGCGTAGAGAAGATGAAGAACTGCATGTTCAGCACCACCTATGTAAAGGTCTACCGGCATCCAGTAATTTTCTGCTTCTTTTGAACAGAATTGCTTTTCGTTTTTAGGATCAAGGTAACGAAGATAGTACCAGCATGAGCCGCCCCACTGTGGCATTGTGTTTGTTTCACGTTTTGCAGCCTTACCGCAATTTGGACACTTGCAGTTTACCCATGAATCGATTGCAGCAAGTGGCGATTCGCCTGTACCTGTTGGCTGGTATGATTTAACTTCTGGAAGTTTAAGAGGAAGTTCTTCTTCTGGAACTGGAACTGTTCCACAATCTGGGCAATGAACCAGAGGAATTGGTTCACCCCAGTAGCGCTGTCGGCTGAATACCCAGTCACGGAGTTTATAATTGATTGCTTTACGTCCGATTTTCTTTTCTGTAAGGAATTCAAGCATTTTTGCGATGGCGTCTTTTTTGTTAAGTCCATCAAGGAATTGGGAATTTACGTGGATTCCGTCTTTTGTCCAGGCCTGTTCCTGAACGTTTACTTCGCTCTTAAGTACTTCAATGATCGGAAGATTGAACTTTTTGGCAAATTCCCAGTCACGGTCATCGTGAGCAGGAACGGCCATGATTGCGCCTGTACCATAAGAAATAAGAACGTAGTCTGCAATCCAAATTGGAATGAGCTTTCCGTTTACTGGGTTAATTGCATAGCTTCCAGAGAATACACCAGTTTTGTCTTTGTTCAAATCTGTTCGCTCAAGATCAGATTTCTTTGCTGCTGCTTCAAGATAAGCATCTACTGCATTTTTCTGTTCTGCAGTTGTGATTGAAGGAACAATTTTGTGTTCAGGACTTACTACCATGTAAGTTGCACCGAACAATGTATCACAACGAGTTGTGTAAACTGTAAGATTCTGATCAGTAGCCTTTCCGTCTTTGTCTGCAACTGTAAAAGTTACTTCAGCACCTGTGGATTTTCCAATCCAGTTATGCTGCATAAGCTTTACAGATTCAGGCCAGTCCAAACCTTCAAGATCAGAATCAAGGCGGTCTGCGTAATCAGTGATTTTCAAAATCCACTGACGTATTGTTTTATGGGTAACTTCTGAACCGCAGCGGTCACATTTTCCATCTTTTACTTCTTCGTTTGCAAGACCAGTCATACATGAAGGACACCAGTTGATTGGAGTTTCTGCTTCGTAAGCCAGGCCCTTTTTGTAAAGCTGAAGGAAAATCCACTGTGTCCATTTGTAATATTCTGGTTCACAGGTAGAAACGCAGCGGTCCCAGTCGTAAGAGAATCCAAGAGACTTGATCTGCTGAGTGAAGTGTTCAATATTTGCGTTTGTTGTTGTTCTAGGGTGTGTGCCAGTCTTGATTGCATAGTTTTCTGCTGGAAGACCGAATGCATCGTATCCCATTGGATGAAGTACGTTGTAACCGTTCATGCGAAGGTAGCGGCAGTAGATATCTGTTGCTGTGTAGCCTTCAGGGTGTCCTACATGCAATCCCGCTGCTGAAGGATAAGGGAACATATCAAGAACGTACATGCGTTTTTCAGGTGGGAATTTAGGATCTTCCACAGCCTTGAAAGTTTTGTTTGCATCCCAAAATTTCTGCCATTTTGGTTCGATGGATTCAAAAGGATACTTTGACATTTTATATCTCCAAAAAATAATAATTTGCAATAAACACTGGCAGAAATTTTAGCAAAGCGAAAAAGACTGTCGGTTTGGCAGGCCAAAAGGTATTGAAAAACAATGGCCTGGTTTTCAAATAAAAAATCTAATTTTTATTATATAGAAAAGATTTGGCTTTTACAATGAATTGCATTCAGGAACAGGTGATTGAAGATTTCTGCACATAGAAAAAAAACTTTTGTGCTATAAAAGAACTTAAGTAGAAAAGAGATTGTTTGATTATTGAATGAAAGTGTAATAAAATGTTACTAAGGAAAGTTGTATGTTTTCGTGGGTAAAGAAATTATTGATTATATATTTCATTTTGTTTGCATTTGTTGCAACTGTGTTCTTTTTTTATCGAGAATCGATTGTGAATTTTAATAAAAAAGCTCATTCATGTTCCATTCAAAGTGAAAACGACGATTTGAGCCTGGATATTCATACCAGAGGCGGCGATTCTGATTCCTGGACAAAGGAAGTCATTGATTTCAACGGAAAAAACAGCATTTTCAGTGCTGTAATCTTTGATGTTGATGTAAAGAACAAAAGTTCCTACGAAATTCCTGAATGGAATGTAAGATTTGACGTAAGAGATGATTGTTTTTTAAATAATGGATGGTGTGGTGATTTTGAAATACATCAGTTTGATGAAAACGGGCAGGAAAATGTACAACGCCTTGATTTAAGAAATTATAATCCAACGGATATAACTTTAAAGCACAAGATTATATCTTCTGATCTTTTGATACCGCTTAAGAAAGGTGATTATTTCATCTATTTTCCTTCAATGAGTGCATCTGAATTTCCGATTCCAAGGAGTAATTCGTCTGTACAGGATATCAAATCTGTTACATTTGGTTTAATTCTGTATTTTCCTGGGGAACCTTCGTTGTTTTTCAGTGATAAAAGTTTTGCATTCTATCGGATGGAAAAAAATCTGTATGACGGATTTCTGTTTTATGTGATTATTGTGGTCATAGTGCTTGTTTTTGTTGTTTCAGCATTTTATGCCATTTTGAAAATTTGCCGATATAAAGATGCAATAAATATCGAAAAAGAAAACAGAAAATTTTCCTATGATTCTTTGACAGGTGTGTACAATCGAAACAGATTTATAACTCAGGCAGAAAAGATTCTGTCCGAGAATCCTGATGAAAAGTACATTATTTTGTGTTCTAATATTAAAGGTTTTAAATTCTATAATTATGGTTTTGGCGAAAACGAAGGAAATTCGTTCCTTCAGTTTTTTGCGTCCCTTCTCCGGGAAAAATGCAGTCATTATTCCTGTTTTGTGTATGGAAGACTTTGGCGTGATGAATTTGTCATGCTCATGAAAGACAGCGAATTTTCTGAAAAGATTTTGCTTGATGATCTGAAATTGCTTAAAAAACGTTTTGAGAATGAAAGTTTTCGCGTTCAGCTGCAATATGGGGCCTACAGAATCAATGACAACAGTGAGTCGGTTTCTGTTATGTGCGATAAGGCTTTAATGGCAGAGGCAAGTTCAAGCGAAGATTTGAATGTTTTAGTTTCATATTATGATGAGCAGATGTTGCAGCAGTCCATGAATGAAAGATGGGTAATCACCCATTTTGATTCTGGATTGCATGCACTACAGTTTGTTGTATTTCTGCAGCCGCAAGTTACTCCTGACGGGAAGGTAAACGGTGCTGAAGCATTGGTTCGCTGGAATCATCATGAGAAAGGTCAGGTGCCACCTGGGGAGTTCATTCCAACTTTGGAGCAAGCTGGAATTGTTCATCATCTGGATAGGTTTGTATGGGAACGCTCTGTGCAGATTCTTTCTGATTGGAAAAAAAAGGGACGTGATGATCTTTACATTTCAGTGAATGTTTCTGGTCGTGATTTTGAAATGTTTAATTTGTATGATGTGTTTACGAATCTTGTGGAAAAATATGATGTATCTCCAGAAAAATTAAAAATCGAAGTTACTGAAACCGTAATGCTTGAAAAAGGGCTCCGCTACACAAGTATTTTAAAGGCGCTTAGATTTTATGGCTTCAGCATAGAGATTGACGATTTTGGAAGCGGTTATTCTTCGTTAAATACACTCAAAGATATTGAAGCTGATGTGATTAAAATCGATATGCGGTTCCTACAGGGCAATACACATAGAGAACGTGGAAATCTAATCATCGAATCGGTGATAAATATGGTTCATCGACTCAATATGAGCGTAGTGACAGAAGGTGTTGAAACTTTTGATCAGGTCCAGATGCTTACAAAAATGGGTTGTGACGTTTTCCAGGGATACTATTTTGCTAAGCCAATGTCTGTACAGGAATTTGAAGACAAATACCTGAAATAGATATTCAGGCATTTTTTATCGAAATAGAAATAATAGTTGTTCATGTTTGTCCAATAGTCATTCCACATTCCAAGAATGACATTTGCAGCATAGGTTTTCAGGAATAAATCCATATCCATGTTGGAATTAAACCATTCCATGGTTTTGAGGGAATTAGATTCTAGAAAGTTTTGTTCCTTAAGCCAGGTTTTAAAATCCTTTGTTGCCTGGTTGAAGTTTTTTTTGTTTGTTTATTTCTTCAACCATTTCGTACATATGGAGTTTTGGTTATTTATTTTATTCCCAGCCGAATGTTGCAGGCGGTTTGTTTGTTGCGTCAAAATAAACGGCGTCAACAAAATCGAGTTTTGCAATTTGCTGTAAAATGCTGTCCATCAGTTCTTTAGGCCACCAGGCAAATCGAGCAGTCATTACGTCTTCTGAGCAAACTGGGCGCAGCACAAAACTTGCCTTGTTTTTGTCTGTTGCGTAAGGTAAATCGATTGTAAGATGCTGGAAAATCTGGTTGTACCATCCAGTTTTGTGAAGTTGGGTAAGAACAATGTTATCCACTTCGCGAAGCTGGTCAAGACGGCGTTTATCACAATAGCCTTCCTGTAGTTTCATATCTTCGTCATTTACACCAGGTTTCTGGTAAAGCTTGATGCATGTTCTGTTCAGGAATTTTGCGCCGTTTGTGACTGTTGATGATGCAGCTTCAACTTTTTCGCGGATTTTTGGCAAATGATAAAAACCGTTTCCTTCATGTCCAAATGTAAGGACTGCTGGAAAACGATATGTCCTGAAGTCACCTTGAACACCAACGGAACGAACAGGAAGTACGCTTCTTTTCAGATCTGCGGTGCAGTGTTCGCAGAACATATCAAACTGAACTGCATCAAGTTCTTTCTGTGCTGCCAGTAATTCTTCATCATCTTTTTCAGACCAGGATTTTCCGTCATTGCACAGTACGTTGATTGAAAGGCCAGGTCCTGGGAATGGATGGCGCATAACAAGTTCGTCATTAAGTCCAAGTTTCTTGCCGATTGCACGAACTTCATCTTTGTACAAATCTCGAATAGGTTCAATAATAAGACCTTTTGCGATAAGTTCCTGAATACCTTCTACACGGTTGTGATGAGTTTTTATGGTATTTGAATTTTTTGTTCCGCCGGATTCAATGATATCCGGATATAATGTTCCCTGAGCTAAAAGCCATTGGCTTTCATCAAGGTGTTGTTTCGCAACTACTTCATTGCGGACGGTGATGAAGTTTTCGCCAACTGCCATGCGTTTTTTCTGCGGATCGGTAAGATAACTTATGGCCTTGAGGAAACTTTCGGACGCATCTTCCACAATGAAGTTTTGAAAGCCGAATTTGTGGTATGCTTCACTAACATTTGCAGATTCGTTTTTGCGCATAAAGCCATTGTCTATATGAAGGCCAAGTACTCTGTCTTGTCCAAGAGCTTTGTTTAAAAGCGCAAAAGTGATTGTTGAATCTACGCCTCCAGAAAGGAAAAGCAGAACATTTTTGTCGGCTGCGTCTTTTTTTATTTGGTCAAGAATAACCTGAAGAACAGTATTCTGGTCCCAGTTTTTTTCCATTGCACAATATCTGGCAAAATTCTCAAAAATCTGGTTTCCACATGGAGTATCTTTTACTTCACAATGGCACTGAAGGCTGAATCGCTTTTTGGCAAGATTCTGTGTAGCTGCAAATGGACAGTCTTTTGTGGAACCTACTACTTCAAATCCTTCTCCCATGGCAAGAACACCATCCTGATGACTCATCCAGACCTGCTGCACAGGTTCAATTCCCTCGAACAAAGGGGACTTTACTTGCGGGTTAAGAGTCAATTGAGCAAAGCCGAATTCGCCCACATCTGCTTTTCCCACTTTTCCGTTGTAGCCAAGCTGAACGATGTAGTGGCCATAGCAAAGCCCAAGAATTGGAATATCAAGATTCAGGATTTCTGAATTGAATTCAGGAACTTTTTCGTCGTAAACGGAACTTGGTCCGCCACTGAAAACAATGCCTTTGCAGTTTTCGAAAACAGATAAATCAGTGGAAGGCAAAGCGATTTCTGAGTAATAGCCCAACATACGGAATCTTTTTGCGATTAAGTGTGCGTATTGGCTACCAAAATCCAAAACAACAATCTTTGAACGTGACATAAAATTTCCTTCAAAATATAATGGCGTATTTTACCAAATATATGGATTTGTGTGAATTGATTTTGAATTATGGGTGATTGCGAATTGAGCTCCATACGGTGCAACAGCCTTTTTTATTCTCTTTAGAGTGATATAAGGCTTTGTCGGCATTTGCAAGTGTAAGGTTCAAGTCAGAGGAGTCCCTGTTATCAATATTCGATGAAATACCCATGCTGAAACCAATTTTCAAATTGTCTTCGACTTCCAGGTCTGGTTTTTTCAAGAATTTTCTGATTTCCGGCAAGAAATATTCTTCTGCCTTCAGGTTATCCAAAAGTCGCTGATATACCCTTGCACCGTCCATGACGTTTGAGTCATTCATTACGATTACGAATTCGTCTCCGCCATATCGGGAAACGAAGTCCACCGACCGATATGTATTCTTTAAAAGTTTTGCAAACAGTTTTATTACAAGGTCTCCTACCGGATGACCAAAGTGGTCATTGTAATATTTGAAATTGTCCAGATCGATGAAAGCGATTGAAATCTGCGGCATTTCAATGTTTTTTTTATTGGCTCGACGCAATTTCTCGCTTTCAATGGAAAGAAATTCCGTAAGGGAATGTTTGTTTTTTAATAAAGAAAGCTGGTCTGTAGAAGAAAGGAAAATGAGGTTTTCATTTTGCTTGTAAATTGTAATCTGGGACTGAATGGTGAACAGGGCAATGTTTATAGCGCTGATCACTTCCGGAGAAAATGGGGTTTTTGGGCTTTGAACCAAAGCAATCCCGAAATTATATTCGAATTTACTTATGTTGCTGAAAAAAAGATTTTCCCTGGCATAAAATTCCATTTCGCATGACGATTCTTTAGAGAAATGGGTGAAAAGTTTTTTCCATTTATTTTCAGAAAAATTTGCTTCATCATTTCTGGAAATGGAGAAAATCGTCTGATATTTGCCGTTTGTCAATTCACAAACATAAACCCCTTTTGCCATTGAGTATTCAAAGATTGTGTTGGCCGAATCTTCAATATATTGCTGAAGGGAAGTGGTCATGATGTCATTTGTCTTGATTTTGTTCAAGAACTGATAATCATAAAGGCGTTTGTGGAGCTGAGTAACCAGAACTTCTTTTTCTGTTTTTTCGTCAAGAAATGCAAGATCGATGTTCAGAGGTTCGAATTTAGGAATGTTCTGCAGGTAGTCTTCGGTTGTAATGCTTGAGCGATTTAGTGAAAAATAGGTGAACCCTTTATCCTTTGCCAGTTGAAAACCTTTATCCATGTATTTGCGCGATTCTTCGTCAAAACCTTCTTTTTCGAGAGCCAATGCGAATTCATAGCAGCAGAAAACGATTTTATGGCTTTGATCTCTTTTGATTTCCTTCAGCATATTGATGCAGGTTTCCATGGATTTTTCTGCTTCTTTAATGTTTTTGTCAAAAAGCCAAAGGGAGGCCTGAATGAAGAAAATCAAAGGACGGTCTTCGGATGTGACTGTATCTGGCACTGAATATATGGCCATATAATTGGTTTTGCTGTGGATATAGTCGCCCCAACTTAAATCTATTATCGTCTTGAAAAGGAGAATGTCATTCATTGTTGGCAAGAACGAATTGTTTGTCTGATACTCCATTTCGAAAATCTTCATATAGTGAAGGATTTTATTCAGAACAGTGTATGCCTGTAGAAAATGCCGTGAATAGACCAAAGCATAGCTTAGGTTTTTCAAAGTGTCGATTGATGCTGAATAGTCATCTATAGAGTAGAGGTTTTTTACAACTCCATTTACAAGGTTGTATGCATTTTCATATTTTGCGCGGCAAAGAGATTCGTATGAAAGCCCGTTGCGTATATTCATTAAGGGACCGATTTCTCCGATTTGTGTGCGAATTCTATTACATTCGTCATACCACTTGATGGATTCCTTGTCTTCGCCGTAATGAGAATGCATGATGCCTTTCCAATGGCAAGCTTTTGATACAAGGTGCTGATTATCGATTTTTTTCGCCAGTTCGTAACATTTTTGTATGTTGCTGTCGATTAAAAACCTTGAGCTTTGCTCATTGATCAGCTTCCATGGAATGGATAGACCTGTGGAAATGTAGTTGTTTACAAACCCCTGTCTTTCAAGCAAATCCAGCGCATGAGTGTATTTTGAAATAATTTCTCCAAGATCGGTTCTTTCCATGAACTGATATTCAAGCATTGCGTTCAAGGCAATGTATGGCGAATTTGGTTCGTTATGGGTAAGTTCCTGAGCTCTTAAAAAATACTTGATGGCAAAGTCATGAGATTTTTTATAGTAGAAAACTTTTGTAAGGTAATGATATGCGGCTATTTTATATTCGTCATTGATTTTATCATTTACAACTTCGTTCAGGTGAAGAATACAGTCATCCAACTGACCACAAGCGTAAAATGCAAGTGCGATTTCACAGTGGATTACGTGAGCTTCTTCTGGTGAAAACTGAAAATGCAGGAAGTTCTTTGAAATAAGATTTGTTATAATCTGAAGCTGTTCATTTGCCATGAAAAGCCTGTTGTTGCGCAACACATGAAGAATACTATTGTAGTCCATGGATTCCGTGTCCATGGTATGTTTCTTTTTCTGTAAAAGTGATGCAGTTTTGCTGAAATTTTCTTTTAGGCACAGAAAATTTACTTTGTCATGGCTTTGTTCCAGGAACTCCAGCTCGTTTTTAGAAATGTCATAAGATTCGTCGGAATTGAAGCAAAGTACAAATTTTCCATCATGCTCTGTTTTTTCAAGAACCTTAAGGAGTTCGACTGTATCTGAATGAATCATCTGAGCATTCAGAATAAGAAAATTTTTGGTGTTCAGTTCTTTTATGAGATTACAGATTGTACTGATGAATCTGTTTGTTTCATATAGGTTTTCGTTTTCGATAGGAACGTCATATCTTTCAATGGCAATGCCTCTTTCAAAGTAGGATCGGAACGTTTCCCTTTGCACTTCATAGCAATATTTTTGAAGAAGTTCTGAAGTTGGCTTGTAATCTGATGTAATCTGCAGGAAAGGCTTGAATGGTGAGTAGTTGTTTTTCAAGTCGATGATATTCCAATCATCTGAAATGCAGAACTTCAGGTTATCACACAGATTGTCTGGCGCTACAAGATAGCATAGATTTGAATTATGGTTGAGGACAAAGTCTGTTGCAATTTCAAGATTTTTTTCTCTTATTTCCATATCTATTTAGAAAATTATAACATGAATTTAAAAATTGGATCAAAAAAAAGACTTTTAAAGCTAAAAACTTCCTGGATTAATGTCCAAAAAGTTTTTTTTATTTGTTCCTGTTTTTGTTTTCGCAAGCTGCCTTGATGAATTCGCGGAACAAAGGACCTGCTTTATTTGGTCGGCTCTTGAATTCCGGGTGGAATTGGCCACCAACCATCCAAGGATGATCTGGAATCTCTACTGTTTCAACCAAATCTCTTTCTGGATTTACACCAGAAATGATAAGGCCTGCGTTTTTTAGATCATCACGATATTTGTTGTTGAATTCATAGCGATGACGATGTCTTTCCCAGATTGTAGTTGAACCGTAGGCTTCATATACTTTTGTGCCTTTTTCAACTGCACATTCGAATTTTCCAAGACGAAGAGTTCCGCCAAGAATTTTTCCATTCTGATCTGGCATAAGGTCAATTACAGGATATTTTGTGTTTGGATCCATTTCTGTTGAATTTGCGCCCTCGTAGCCAAGAACATTTCTTGCATATTCGATACAGATAATCTGCATACCAAGACAGATTCCAAAATATGGAACCTTGCTGGTTCGGCAGTATTTTGCGGTAGAAATCATGCCTTCAATACCGCGTCCACCAAAACCTCCAGGAACTATTACGGCATCTGCATCTTTGAGACGAGCTTGTGTTGTGGCGTCGTCAGTCAATTCTTCGGAAGATACCCAATCGATATCAATGGCAGCAAGGTTTTCGATTCCGCCGTGAATCAAAGATTCTACTACAGAAAGATATGCATCGTGCAGAGCAACGTATTTTCCTACCAAAGCGATTTTTACAGTTTGTGTGGGGTTGTTGAAACGATCGACCATCTGGGCCCATTCGCTCAAATCTGCAGGTCCCTTTTTTATGCCTAAAGCTTCGCAAACGGCCTTGCCGATTCCTTCCTGTTCAAGCTGAAGAGGAACTTCATAAATGGATTTTGCATTCAGGTTTTGAATCAGGTGAGCTGGATCGACGTTACAGAAGTTAGCAAGCCTTTCTCTTGTTTGTGAATCTATAGGGTGCTCAGTGCGAAGCATTATGATGTTTGGTTTGATACCCAATTCCTGAAGTTCTTTTACGGAATGCTGTGTTGGCTTTGTTTTCAATTCGTGTGCTGTTTCGATGTATGGCACAAGAGTAAGGTGAATGTAGCAGCAGTTTTCTTCGCCAACTTCATATTTAATTTGACGGATGGCTTCTACGAATGGAAGTGACTCAATGTCACCAATTGTTCCACCTATTTCAGTTATGATGACATCAGCTTTTGTTTCTTTTGTGGAAAGAAGCATGCGGCGTTTGATTTCTTCTGTAATGTTGGGAATAACCTGAACTGTTCCTCCGTTGAATTTGCCTTCGCGTTCCATGTTAAGAACGGTAAGGTAAACACGACCGGCTGTAGTGTTAGATGATTGAGAAAGTGATGTGTCTGTAAAGCGTTCATAGTGTCCAAGGTCAAGGTCTGTTTCTGCACCATCATCTGTAACAAAAACTTCGCCATGCTGAATAGGATTCATTGTGCCCGGGTCGATGTTAAGATAAGGATCGAATTTTTGGTTTACAACGCTAAGTCCAAGTCTCTTAAGAATAAGACCGATGGATGCAGCTGCAATTCCCTTACCAAGTCCGGAAACAACGCCTCCGGTAATAAAAATATACTTTGTCATCACGATATCCTTCACAAAAAAAACTATTTCAATCATATCAAAATCTTGAATCTTAGTCCATGAATTTGGACTATTGCATAAAGATGTCATTTTTCCTATAATGTAGCCGATAAATGTCTGGTAACCTTAGTGGAGAGGAAATACCCGTTCCCATACCGAACACGGAAGTCAAGCTCTCTTACGCCGATGATACTGCATACCGCGGGAAAGTAGGAAGTTGCCAGGCTTTTTTTTGAAAACAAATCTTATGAACGGAAAATCCATAGCAGTTTAGTAATGAGTTACTTTACCGCTTGCGCCAGTTTTGAAAAAACTGGTTGTAAGGAAGATTGCGCAGCAAGATTCCTTACTAAGGAAAGTAGGAAGCTGCCAGGCTTTTTTTTGAAAACAAATATGAAACGAATTGAATTTTTTTTGCAGGCCGTTCTTTTTTCGGCCTTTTTTATTTTCATCTCTTCTTGTGCTACTTCAAAAAAGACAGTTCCTGTGCAAAATAATTCTCAACATCCTTTATCTTTGGAAATGAAAGATAAGCGCTCTCTTGTTGGCCAAATGGTAATGATTGGAATTCCTGGCTATAAGTTGACAGACGCAGACCGCCGCATTTTTAGGGATTATAAAATTGGCAACGTGATCCTTTTTAAGTGGAATGTTAAGAATGCAATGCAATTGCGTAAGCTTACTTTGGATATTCAGAAAGAGGTGTTCGCAAATACCGGAAAAAAAGCTCTGATTTTTGTGGATCAAGAAGGCGGACGTGTTTCCCGGTTCAGCAGGGATATAGAAAAAATGCCTTCGGCTCTGAATCTTTCTGAGTATGGAAGTGAAGAGCTTGTATATACTGGATCTGTAGCCACAGGAAAGCAGCTGCAATTGGTTGGAATAAATGCGAATTTTGCTCCAGTTAATGACATTTTTTCTAACCCCGCAAACAAGGTGATAGGAGACCGCTCTTATGGCCGAACTGCTGAAGACGTTATTCGATTTTCTACGCTTGTGATGAAAGCGTTGGATGAGTCGGGCATTGTTGCATGTGCAAAGCATTTTCCAGGTCATGGGGACACGATCTTGGATTCTCATCATGCCTTGCCAATAGTCTATAAAACTTACGAAGAACTGAAATCCTTTGAGTTAAAGCCATTTGAAGCCTCCATTAAAAATGGTATTCCCATGATAATGACGGCTCATATTTTATTTCCGAAGATTGACAATGAATTTCCTGCCACCATGTCTGAAAAAATTCTTACGGGTATCCTAAGAAAAGACATGGGCTTTGATGGCGTGATAGTAACTGATTCCCTTGAAATGAATGCCATTAAGGACCGCTACGGGATTGTGAATGGAGCAGTTCATTCAATTCAGGCTGGTGCGGATATGGTATGTTTGATCAGATCTGAACAGTATGTAATTGATGTTCTAGAGGCGCTTTGCCATGAAATAAGTCAAGAAAGATTGATGGAATCTGTTCAAAGGATTTTGAAGGTTAAGCAGAAGTTAAGAAATGATGTTCACATAGTTTCAGCAAAAGATTTAAAACGTAAAATTAAAGCAGAAAATGAAAAGGTAAAGGCAATTCGTATTTTGGTTGAAAATTAGATTTTGGGGTGCATTTGAAATTTAAAAAAACTACCCAGAAAGTACATCAAGGAGTGGTAAAAATTTTTAAAACCATCGCTTATAGAAAGTGTTTGTCACTTTGAAATTCCGTCAGGTCTTTTAAGAACCGCAGGATCTGCCATAATGACTGCACTTCTTGTACTTAATGGATAGCCTCAGTTGGGTTCTGCTGATTTTAGAAATCAGCCAGTTTTGGAGCGCGTGGGTAAGGAATTACATCGCGGATGTTTTCCATACCTGTTACGTAACGGATAAGGCGTTCAAATCCAAGACCGAATCCAGAGTGTGGAACTGTACCGAATTTTCTAAGGTCAAGGTACCAGTCGTAGATTGATTTATCCATGCCGCGCTTTTCAATTTCTGCGCAGAGTTTTTCGTAGGATTCTTCACGTTCAGAACCGCCGATAAGTTCACCGATTCCAGGAACAAGAACGTCTACAGCCTTAACTGTCTTTCCGTCATCATTCTGTTTCATATAGAAAGACTTGATTTCTTTTGGATAGTTGAAAACCATTACAGGACAGCCGAAAATCTTTTCTGTAAGGTAGCGTTCGTGTTCTGTGGCAATATCGCAACCCCAGTATGGGCTGAATTCAAACTTAGCGCCGTTCTTTTCTGCTTCTTCAAGTTTTGCAATAGCATCTGTGTAAGAAATGCGGACAAAGTCTGCTTTTGCAACTTTTTCAAGCTGTTCAATAAGGCCAGGCTGGATTCTCTTGTCAAAGAATTCAAGGTCAGCGCGGCACTTTGTCAAAGCCCAGTTCAAAAGGTATTTTACAAAGTCTTCCTGAATATCCATGTCATCGTTCAAGTCAAAGAAAGCCATTTCAGGTTCAATCATCCAGAATTCAGCAAGGTGACGTGGAGTATTTGAGTTTTCTGCACGGAATGTTGGTCCGAATGTGTAAACGCGGCTCAAAGCTGTAGCCATTGTTTCTGCTTCAAGCTGACCAGAAACTGTAAGGCTCGCCTTTTTACCAAAGAAGTCCTTTGAATAGTCAACAAGCTTTGCAGCATCTTCCACCTTCATGCCCTTTGCACCTTTTTCAAGAGCGATTTCGGCAATCTTTTCCATGCTCAGTGTTGTTACCTGGAACATTTCGCCCGCCCCTTCACAGTCAGAACAGGTGATTTCTGGAGCGTTAATGTACTGAAAACCTCTTTCCTGGAAGAATGAATGAACGGCAAAAGCCATCTGGTTACGAACACGGTAAACAGCACCAAAAGTGTTTGTACGTGCGCGAAGATGAGCATTTGTGCGAAGATATTCCATAGACATCTTGTTTTTCTGCAATGGATATTCGGGAGGACAAACACCTAAAACCTCAATTGATTTAGCGTTTATTTCAACCGAATCAACTGCAACCGCAGATTTAACAACAGTACCAACAACTTTAAGTGATGTTCCAAGCTTCATAAACTCGGAAATTTCCGAAATTAAAGCCTTATCAATAACTATTTGTAAATGCTTCAATGAAGTACCGTCATTAAGCTCAATAAATGCCATATTTTTAGAATCTCTCGAGGTTCTTACCCATCCGCAAACGGTGACTTTTTTGCCAATAAATTCGGAATTTTCAAAAATTTCAATAATGTCAGTATGTTTCATATTTAATACTCCAATCTAATCAAAAAGCGCCCATTCATCCCAAAACTATTAGGACGAATAGACGCTCAATCCGTGGTGCCACCTAACTTACCGAAAAAACGGTCACTTGAAAGGATTTAACGCATCCATACGACGCACCTACTAAGCAAATAGCCTTTCAGCTTGCAGCTCCAAAGTGTTATTCACAAATGCCTTCTCACCGTGCTCGCACCAATACACAGCTCTCTTGGGAGACGGAACAAATGCTACTTCTCTTTATCATAGCCTTTAACTAATAAAATTATACCACTTTAATTAATAAATTACAATAAATTAAACTTTAAAATTTATAAAGAAAACGATAATTTTTCAGTGCTGACCGATGAAATCAGGGATAAAATCATATATGCTTTGCTTGAAGCACCCAACGAATGCCGTTTCTTGAGGCGATTACGTCTGCGCCATGATCGTTACTTTGACCTACAACTCTGGCGCTGGAAAAGCCTTCCGCTAACACTAATCTACAAATAAGTCTCTCA
>ERZ808052.25-NODE-25-length-17439-cov-3.357620_pt1 | contig 17439 bp, 17 predicted proteins | sample MGYA00380200_ERZ808052 | MGnify/ENA primary metagenome ERZ808052 (study PRJEB31490, sample SAMN06133366) | cow dung metagenome | isolation source: H10 | host: cow | place: China: Chengdu | collected 2015-05 ...
GAGACGATGCGTTCGAGCCAGATGCGGTCTACCTCGTCGAACGTCGCGTAGGAGGCACTGTCAATGTCCAGGACTGCAACGATGGATGCTCCGTCTGCACCGAAGACAGGTACGACGATTTCGCTTTTAGAGGCGCTGCTGCATGCTATGTGGCCGGGAAATGCATCAACATCCGGCACTATGACAGTCTCTGCATTCTTCCAGGACGTTCCACAGACCCCCTTGCCGAATGGAATCCTGCTGCACGCCAGCGGACCCTGGAACGGACCCAGAACCAGTTCATTGCCGATAACCCTGTAGAATCCGGTCCACCAGAACCCGAATGTCTCGTGAATCATGGCGGCAACATTAGCCATATTCGCGATCAGGTCATCCTCACCTTCAGTGATAGACTTGATCTGAGCATACAGAAGTGCATATTTGTCTTCTTTGCCTCCCTGGGCAATATGAAGTTCCTCAGCCATAGCGAATGTCATTTTCTGTCTTTCCTGTGAAAATGCAGGAAGTCGTTTATTTCTTCATCATCCGAGGTCAGGTCGCCCCTCCTGACAATTTTCGGGGTCTCCTTGACGGCAGGACTGGTCCCGGCGCCCTTTCTTCCTTTACGAGGTTTAGGCACAGGCAGTTCCTCCCACATCGCCTGAGCAACACTCTGCAGAAGGTGATGATTGCCCTCGTCGGAAAATATTATGAAAAGCTTCGAACCGGGAAACAGTTCCTTTCTTTCGGCATCGGGGAGAAGTTTCCGTGCTGTGGGAGTATCCTGAAGCAGAATCTGCTCGTCGCATAAGAAGCCTAACACACGGCCTTGAAGATAGATTCCGTACTCACCGAACATGCGTTTCATGGAAAATCCGTCCACCCCTCGGAAGAGATTCTCCACAAAAAGCGCATATTCCCTGGAAGTCGCCATTATCTTACATCAAGAAGAGTGATGTCGAAAATGAGTGTAGAGAATGCCTTGATTGCACCTGCAGGACGCGAGCCATAGCCTAGATTATATGGAATCACCACCTCCCAGCGCGAACCTACAGGCATCTCTCTCATAGCGGTAATCCATCCGGTAATCAATTCGTTGAGACGGAATGTAGCTGGGCGTCCTTTCTGTGTCTGGTCGAAAATCTTGCCGTTTATGAGCTTGCCGATATAATAAACTGTCACAAAACTTCTTGGAAGAGGTTTCGGACCGTTTCCCTTGGTTATCTCACGGTACATTACACCGTTGAACATGATTTTCACTCCCGGTCTCTGGGCATATTCCTGAAGGAACTCCTGGTTGCGTAGCTTGTATGCGTTATCTGTCGGTGGCATGGCTTCATAAAAATTTGTCTGCAAAGTTACCTATCGTATTCTTTGCAGACAAATTTTATTTTAGTGCTTCATTGATTTTGAAAGGATGTTGTAGCAGAGCGAGCAATTGATCGAACATGGGGCCACGCCATTTCCGAGTCCTGTCCGTTCTGCATCTTCCTTCTGGTCAGCTCGGTCATGTCAAACACCAGCTGTGAGTACCTGAGCGCCTGCGTGCTGAGGGAATCATCCTTTGTAATCCATGATTGAATAGGGTCAAACAATGTTGTTGACTTGAGTCTTTTGACCCTGAGATTCCACTTTACCTTTTCCCAATCTCCGGAATAAGTGTCGATGCCGGTGTGTATCACACAGATGTTTTCATTGTCAGCTGTCCTTCTGTTGAAGTCTTCAATTGCTAACTTCCCGTCTTCCCATTTCTTATATGAAAGATCTGTCTGTGCAAATGCATTCAGACACATCAGCAGCATGGCTGCAATTGTAAATGTCCTTTTCATATCTTTATCTTATTTACCTAAATAATTTGCCCTTATAAACTTCATCAGGACAGGTGCTGTCGAGTCTCTGCCTTGATTATCTGGCACTGTAACGTCTGTTCTTACAGTAAATTCTCCGTATCCGGTATGTTTGAATTCAATGTTTTTCTCAAATGTCATTTCCACTCTTGCTGAATCCCCTTCAATGAGGACATTGGTATAGCCGGTGATCTCCCATCTCTCCCTGATAAGCCTTTCCGAACCATTGTATCCGTAGACTCTGCTGATGACAGGAATCATAATGGAAGCAGACTTATTATTGATATAGCTCTTGTAATCACCGGTTCCTGCATCTATGCTCAGGTATTCCGAATAATAGTCGAATGTCGCGTTTCCGTCTCCATTGATATCCAGAGGCTCCTGACCTTCCCATACTGCCGACTCTATTTCATAAATGCCACGGATTGTGTCCAGAGCCTTTTCCCTCAAATCTGCTTCCCAGACCTTTTCACAGGCGCAGAAAAAAGGAATCATTGCAAATATATGTATTATTCTCATATTCATTCGAATTTATTCCAGTCCGATGCATATGTGGTAACTCCACCAAAAAATCCCAGACCGTCACAGACGTTGGTGTATGTATATGTTACCGTGGTGAATCCCAGGCATGGGTCGAGAGGGGAGAACTCAGCAATTCTACGTGCTTTCAGATGATTGTATATTTCCGGAGACAATCTGAAAAGCATCACTCTGTATTCGTATTTCTCATATATTGCATAATTGTCTTCCGGTTTTGGTCCCTGGCTGGATTGAATCATGCCTGAATATGATTTTTTTACAGGAACATTGATTATGGTTTCATGCTCTGCTGCCAATCCGCTTGTAATAAGCATCTTCTGACCGTATATCCGACCCGACATAGTGCTGCTTATGGATGAAATGTCTCCCAATTCCATATTGTAGCTGGTTTCATGGAACTCTGCATATTGCTCCTTGACAGGTTGTGATTCATAATAATATTTATCTTTCTCAGGTACGTTGCCGGCAAACTCGTAAACCTTTCTCTTCATTATCTGAACCCCGAAGAATGATTTCTTCTTCAATTCTTCCGATACGGATAAAGTGAATGTGCATTTCTGGTTGTCTTCAGACCTTGAAATCCTGACTTCCGGAATCTCTTCCGGAATCACAGTCTCCGCACTGACTGAAGGCAGACCTTCAACCTCTGTTCTCAAAGTCAGTCTCTGACCGCTCGTGAAATCTCCTCTTACTGAGTAGATTGCCTCGGTTTGGGTCCCGTCTGTATGCTTTACTTCCAACGCTTTTCCGTCAGCCTCTACCTCAATGCGCACCTTGCTTGCCTTGATGTATTCCTGTTTCGGACGTTCTGTCGGCTGACTTACAGAGACTGAAATCCTGCTGTTATCGGGATCTCCGATCATGGCACTGATGTATATCCTTCCTGTCTCATCTGCCGGGAAGTCCACCAGCTTTTCACATGAGGACAGGATGGCCAGGAGGGGGAGGAGGAAGATTCCTCGACAAGCTCGGAATGACATATAGAGAGCTCTGGATATTATATTGCGGGATTTCATGTGTGATCAGAATCTAAGTGTGTAACTGAATGAAGGAACAATCGGTATGACGCTGGTATGCTTGAAGTAACGCTTAGTCACATTGTCGATATTGTCGTACAGATATGACGCGAATATGGGATTCATCCTGCAGTAGAGATTGTATACGCTGAGATTCCACACGCTTTCATTACCTCTTTTCGTAGTTTTCCTGAAATTGAATCCGACATCCAGCCTGTGGTATGCCGGAAGCTGGTAGTTATAAGGCTTGGTGTAATACAGTTCGTCATCTACTGTCTGAGTCGGTACGGTACTGCGGTTTCCGCTACGGATATTCCAGGCCAGATACATGTCAAATCTTTCGCTGAATCTGTGAGTTGCATTAAGTGTCAGCTTATGACGGCAGTCGTTTCTGTCCGGGTACCACTCGTGCCAGATTCCTTCAAACAGACGCTCTGTCCAGGATAAGGTGTAATATGCTGCGATTTCTGTCTTTTCCGGTCTCCATGCGAATTCGATTTCCGCACCGTATGAACGTCCTTTTCCTCTCATGAGTTCGTTTTCCCAGTGTGCAATGTCCGGATAGAATCCGCTCAATCCGCAGTATTCATTTATGTCATTCAATGTCTTCCAATAACCTTCCACATTAAGATGCAGATCGTGAGGCAGTTCCGTATATATTCCTCCGGCAATCTGCCTCGACCGCATAGGTGGAACCAGTTCCGTACTCGGCAGCCAGCTAGACATGGGAATATCGAGGTATAGGGCGTGGATGTTGTGGATGAACTGGCTCATCTCCGTGTAGGACAGCTTGAATGCTCCTTTGTTCCATAACTGGAAACGCAGTGCCGCGCGAGGCTCAAATGAATGTCTCGCTCCGTCTTTCGTGCCGAACAGTACGTATCTGAGACCCACATTGGCATTCAGCCAGCTCAGTATCTTCATCTCATCCTCGACATAGAGAGATGCTTCAGGAGCGCTGAATCCAAGATTGTAACAGCTGTTGTCCAGGCGCAACATAAAATCTGATGTTCCTATGTGGATGTCGCGTTCTGCGGCAAACAGATGGTATATGAATGCTCCGCCGGCCCTTATATGGTGATTTCCTGAAGGATACCAGTTTATGTCTGCTTTGGCAGATATGTCATGAATCCTTGACCTGTTCGCCTCATTTATCCTTTGCTCGGAAATGATTGGGTCGTATTCGCCCATGTCCCATTGCCAGTCTTCAATTCCGACTTTGCTTGTATTGCAGGTGTAGTATAGGATGGCGTTGAGATTCAGCTTGTCCGAGAATCTTCTTTTCCAGTTCAGGCTCGCAAGTATGTTGCCCCATCTTACCTTAAGGTCCCATCCGGTCTGTCCTACATACTGCTTGCCCTCCCAGTATCTTACCGGTGTCTCCTCAAAACCATATCTTATGGCATCGGATCCGGCGTAGACATTAAGGGAAAGCTTGCTGTCTCTGTTGAATATATGAGTGACGGATGTGTTGAAATCCGTCATCGCATATCTGAACATGATTTTTTCGCCATATGGGAGAGTCTGATTGTATATGGCGACGGCAGGTATTGTCAACAGGTCATACCAGCTTCGTCTGATACCTATGTTGAATGATGTCTTTCCCGGGATTATGGGACCTTCAAACTGAATTCCTCCGTTTAGAAGACCAATGTTGAATGACCCATGATATTCATTAAAGTTTCCTGTCCTTGTGGTGATGTCTGCAACTGACGACAGCTTTCCTCCGTAACGGGAAGGGAATCCGCTCTTATAGAAATCAAGGTTGTCGATCATCTCGGTGTTGAATGAGGAAACCAGACCAGCGAGGTGGCTGACCTGATAGAGAGGAACTCCGTCAAGCAGGAAAAGATTGTCCGTGCCGTCTCCTCCGTGCACATACAGTCCGGACAGAAGTTCAGTGCCGCCTGCAACTCCTGGCAGATTCTGCAGTTCCTTGATCACATCAGGAGAACTCATTACAGCAAATCCCTTGCGGAATCTGCTGCCGTCGATGTTCTTCAGTCCGGTCTGGGTGGTATTGCGGTCCTTCTCTACATATGCAGTTATCCGGGATTCGTCCAGCGTGTCCTGCTGCTCCTCGATGAAGACTGTGTAGTTTCTGGATTTGGAATCCTTTCGCGTCAGGACTATATATTTCTTCATTATCTCGAATCTGATCCCGGTGTCCTTGAACAGGGACTTCAGATACTCCTCAAGATCCTTTTCCTTATCCGTTTCTGGAACACTGCATGGAATATCGAGATTGATGGAGGAGTCATAGATGAAGTTTACTCCGAATTTGTCATGGAGAGCCTCCATCTGTGTTTTCAGTGTCACTTTCTTCTGCTCATCCCTTTTGCTCTGAGCAGAAACATCAATGATTGCCGACATCATCAGCAGGATGACTGTAAACAGTATCTGTTTCATCGTTAAGCATTTAGGAATCCTATCGCTTTACAATAGTCACATCCAGAGCTGATTCGATAAGCTCGATGATCAGGTCAAGATCGTCGGTGTAGAACTCTCCGCTAAGTCTTTTTGATAGATCACTTGCTGCAAATGATGTTTTGTAATGCTTTGACAGACAATTGAGTACATCTCTAAGCGGCATGTCTTCGAAGATGAACGAACCGCGTTTCCAGGCAATTGAGTTTACATCAGGAACGACGTCGGTTACAGGGGTGTCATCGCCCGCTTTCAGGGTTGCGCTCATGCCTTTAGTCAGGATGACTCCGTCCGTCGATTCATTTCTGGCGAAAAGTACCTTACCGTCAGCGACATACACCTTGACCTTGTCATCCGGAGTTTCAACCATGAATTCTGTTCCGAGCACTTTGACGAAGGCTCCGTCAGCCTCTATCTCAAATGGTCTGCTCTCGTCGCGTGCGACATCGAAATAGATCTTTCCTTCCATCTTCACCTTGCGAGAATCCTTCATTCTGTAGCTCATGATTGAACCGGGAGCGAGGGTCACGCATGAACTGTCAGGCAGCACGAATGTCTTCTGCGCTGAATCCGCATAAATCTCTGTCCATTGGCGTGACTGATGGTTGTGGAAAATGAATACCCCAAGAAGAATGGCTGCAGCGGCGGAGACTGCGTAGAATACACTGTTCCAGCGTCTGCGAGGTGTCTGACCTATGCCGTTGGCATGCTTGAAGCGTTCGATGGCCTTCTGCGTATCGAATGCTCCTTCTTTGTAATGCTTGAGCACAAAGTCCAGATGTCTGTCTTCTGAGTGTGACATAATGTTTGTTAAGGATCAGGTTTTCGCCACTAAGACGATGCTCACGGAAAAAAGTACTATCCTGAATCAGAAAAAACTTAAAATAAATGAATAAATCTTCTTCGCTCCGTCCTTAAGAGTATTCAGCGCCTTGCTTATCTGGTTTCTTACAGTGTTGACAGAAAGACCGAGTTCCTCTGCTATCTCTTCGTATTTGAGCCCGTCTCTCTTGCTCATCAGAAAGATCTGACGGCATTTTTCCGGAAGTGAGTCAATTGCGGTCCAGAGTCTTGCCTCGATAGCAGATCTTTGCTCAGCATCATCTTCCTCTATGATTCCATAGGTGTCATATGGCTTGAGAGATTCTGTCTGAACGCCTTTCCTTCGAAGATGGTCGAGGCATCTGTTGCGTACGGCCATATAAAGGTACGCGCGCCTGTTGGTGATGGGAAAACCTTGCCTTATCTTTTCCCAGAGAGTAGTGAAGCACTCCTGGACCATGTCTTCCGCAAGGTCTGTGTCCTGCAGATAATGAAGGGCATATAGACATAGCGGCCTGTAGTTCAATCTGAACAGGTCATCGATATTTATATTGTCAGTATATGCCATTCAACAGTCAGTATTGCAGTTCTCAATGCAAATATATGTGTTTTATGCCCACTTCTGCAACCCTTGAATATATTTTTGCATCTTTGCATGGTACTTTTTCCAATGTGTTCCGTCTTATTCCCGGAACAACAAAAAGATTGAAAACTCATAATGAAGCACGTACTGTTATTGCTTGCTGCATTCATCATGATGGCCGTATCCGGACTGGAAGCCAGGACGATGAAAGTTTCCGACGAACCGGTGACGATCAGGACCCGAATGCAGGAGATACACGACTATTACGGAGTCAATTTCGTATATGACTCGACCTTGGACTTGAACTTTCCCTCTGACGGAAGAAAACTTACTCTCAGACAGGATCAGCTTGAAGCTTGCCTTGCCGAACTGTTTCAGGGCACCGGAATCAATTATGACATCAACAGGAAATATATAGTCCTGACACACGCTGATTCAAAGAAGAAGCCTAAGGATTATACAATATTCATTGAAGAGCAGCACGACACACTCAGAGAGTCTGTCGTCACTGCTATGGTCGACCCGAAGCGCAATACCACCCAGACAGGTCTCAAGAGAATCGACAGCAAGGACCTGAATTCAGGCTTTGCCCTCTTCAGCACGCCTGACGTAATAAAGACTCTCCAGATGCTGCCGGGTGTATCTTCAGGAACCGAGCTGCTTTCCGGTTTTTATGTGCATGGAGGCGACGGAAGCGACAACCTCTTCCTTCTTGACGGAGTTCCGATCTATTCCGTGAGTCATCTTCTCGGACTCTTCTCATCCTTCAATACAGATGTCATCGGAAGCATGGATTTCTACAAAAGCGGTTTTCCTGCACGATATGGCTCCAAGATGTCTTCAGTCGTGGACATCACTACAAGAGATGGAGACTTCAATGACTATCACGGAACCTTTGCACTCGGCCTCATTGACGGACGCCTTCAGTTCGAAGGACCTCTCTGGAAAGACAGGACATCGTTCAATATCGGCCTCAGAAGAACCTGGACTGAGACTCTGACTTTGCCGGTGTTTGCAATAGTCAATGCCAGGAACAGGCCCGACAAGGTCAACGGAGGCTATGCCTTCACTGATCTCAATGCAAAGGTCACCCACAAGTTTTCCAAGGACAATATCCTTTCCGGAAACTTCTATATCGGAAGGGACGCATTCAGGATGCTGATGGACAGCCAGTATACGGATTATGAAGGTGTGCTGCAGCGTGACATTGAGAAAGGATCCCTTGCCTGGGGAAACATCCTTGGATCGGTGAACTGGAGCTATAAGCTCAATGACGACATTTCAATGAAGAACATTGCGTATTACAGCGGTTCAAACTCGAACATGACAATGTCCATACGCGAAATCGAAGGAGATGAATTCGATGCCACAAATGGAGAGTACAATACATCCAATGTTCATAATATGGGACTTAAGTCCGATTGGTTCCACAGCGTAGGTTCAAGCCACAAGCTCAGATACGGTGCCACACTGCAGTACCATATCTATTGTCCGGAGTCCACTGCAAAGGCTGAAGTCCAGGACAAGAATCAGCATTTCACTTATGTCGCCTATTCTGATGCCCTCAGATACGATACCATCGAGGCTTCCATATATGGAGAAGATGAAATTGCGGTCAATGATGATTTCTCGGTTAATGCGGGACTCCGTTACAGCCTCTATTCGACAGGAGGCAAGACCTGGCATTCTGTGGAACCCCGTATTGCTATGAAATACTCTATAACAGACAGGATTGCCGCCAAGGCTTCATATACGGAAATGAGCCAGCCGGCACATCTGATATCCTCAATCTACCTCGACCTGCCTACCAATGCGTGGCTTCCGTCCACTGCAAGGGTGCGTCCGTCGCGTTCACGTGAGGTTGCAGCAGGAGTATACACGGATCTTGTGCACAATCTTCATCTCAATGTGGAAGGATGGTACAAGCACATGTACAACCTTCTGGAATATGCCGGAGCATACAACATATTTCCGCCGCTTACCGGTTGGGAAACCAGCTACAGGGTGGGACAGGGCCGTTCCTGGGGTGCAGAACTTGATTTCGGCTATGACAATGGACGTACGGAAGCTAATGTATACTATACACTTTCGTGGTCTCAGAGAAAGTTCGATGATTTCTACCACAGCTGGTATAAGGACCGCAATGACAGCCGTCACAAACTCACGGTAATGGCAAAGCACAAGTTCGGCAAGCGTTTCGAACTTTACGGAGCATTCAACTGGCACAGCGGCTACAGGGTTACCATAGCCACTCATCAGACTCCGGACGGCAGAACCGACCTGTATACTGAACCGAATAATGTCAAGCTTCCGGATTATCATAGGCTTGATCTCGGCTTCAATTTCATAAAGACGACCAAGAGGGGAAACACCAGTATCTGGAATCTCAGTCTTTACAATGCCTATTGCTATACCAATCCTATCACTGCATATGCAGAGACGCGGAACTTCGATGTAGTGGCCGGGGAGTCGAATATTCGTGAAAGATTTGCTTTCTACGGTACTTCAGTGGGAATCATTCCTATCGTGCCTACATTCAGCTACACTCTTAAATTCTAAAGGAAATGAAGATGTTCAGATATATTGTCTTTTTGACCATGGCTTTTGCTGCAGCCTCCTGCATGAAGCCGTTCGACCTGAAACTCGATGATGAGCCGATAATCTATCTTGAAGCATTCCCCGGAGTGGAGGATGTGGTAGTGTTCAATATTCAGCCGGGTTATGCATATTCAAATACCGCCTTGAAGCCTGAATTCAAGCCTGAGATCCATTTCACTGTCAACGGTGAGGATATTCCCGTAGTTTTGAATGAAGGTTCTCGTTTCGGAGACAGATTTCCAGAGACTTCATATGTTGCTGATTACAAGCCGGTTCCCGGTGACAGGATGACTGTTGAGGTGCATTCGGAAGGCTTCAGCAGCATTTACGCACAGACAAGCATTCCTCAGCCTTTCCCTGAAAGAAAGATTGATTACAGGGTTGTGCAGACTGCAGAGAGAGACTACAATGTGATCTTCGTTTCGTTCAAGGATGACGCAGACATTCCTCTCGCATATGGAATGCAGATCCACGAAGAGACAACTTATTACAAGCCGGATGTGGAGCCGGAAACCTACTATTATCTGTATGCCGGAGATCAGATTGCCGATGATTATGAATTTGCTCCTCAGTCATTCGAAGGCATCACGATGAACTTCAACGGATGGAGTGTCCAGAGAGGTGACTACATAGCAGGATGGGATGATGAACTTTTCGCAGGTCAGGACAAGACGATTTCAATGGTTGTCAATTCTTACGGGCCAGCAGACTCATTCTTTGAGCACACCTTCGATAATCCTCTTTATGATGAAAGTGGTGAGGTAATCGGTAACTATCCAGGCATTTCTCATAATAAGCTGCTCCTTTATACGATGAGTCCCGAGTTTTATAAATATGCTGTGGCACAGGAACTTATAGTGGATAATGCGGATTTTTTCGCCGGCATAGCACCGTCTAATTTCTGCTATTCGAACATTAAGGGAGGATATGGAGCATTTGCCGGAATCTACAGAGTTGAAACAGATTGGATAACACGCGAGTTCATCGAAAACAACAGATAGTTATGAAAAGATTTATATATGCCGCAATCGCGGTCACAATAATATTGACAGGATGCGAGTATCATCCCTTCTATGACGGTCAGGCGTTTGGAGTGTATGCTCCCAATGTAGGACTGATAAGGACAGACGGCACGACCATCAATGTTCCGATTGTGGACAGATCTCCCTATGTGCTTGAATTCTATGGCGGAATGGGAAAGAATCACAACATAATCGTTGCGGACCCTGACTGTCTCGATTATGTCTATGAGGAATCAGATGTCGTATCTTCAGTGGGGGATACCGATATTGTTCCTGCGTCCATAACCCTGCAGCCCAAGAAGAAGGCAGACACATCCATCACTATTGAAGATATCGACACAGGGGAATCTATCACTATAAATGTCTCAATCAAGGATTCCTATAAGGCGGCTGAGGTGATGACGGGAAATGATACTTTCAGGACACGCACATTGTTTGTGTTTGATTATTTCGGTTCCGATGACATCGTCAAGATATGCAGACATGCATCTCAGCTCGGCCAGATCGAACACATTGTCGACGGACGATACGAATTTGTCGTAGAGCCTGACGAACTGTATGGTGATGTCCTATATTTTGAGATAACCTATCCGGCTGATGAGACCGGAAAGCCTTCTGCTGCCGGTGTTGAAACTTTCAAGCGTTATCTTGTCGGTTATGAAGGAGGTGGATACGGTTCAGCTGACTGGCAGATGGAACTGCTTAATCTTATCGGTTTCCGAATGACAACCAAGATGTCTGATCCGTCCTATGAATACAATGCCGTATTGAGGTTCGTGGATGTGACAGGAATGGAAGACTATGTCATAGACGAAAATTTTGATGGAGACCATTTCATGCTCCGCAGCGCCCAGCTCTTTCTCTGGGACTTCTAATAAATGAAGTTGGGGCTGACCTGCCAAGGTCAGCCCCAATTCTTTACAGCATGTTCCACATTGCTCCTTCGACCTTGCTGTTCTTCTTGGAATTCATCTTTCCGAAGTTGAATGAGACGCTGAAGATGACGAATCTTCCGAGGACATTCTTGTATACATCTTCCATATATTCTGCAGAAACTGTTCTGTCCAGGCTTCTGGTCTGATTCAGGATGTCTGCGCATTTAAGACCAAGAGTAACTGATTTGATGTTCTTTGATATGCTGGCGTTCCAGTTCCATTCAGGAATGCCATATCCGTCAGTATAGCCTAAATAGTGTCGGTATGTAAGGTCCGTGCCGATCTCCCATCCTTTTCCAGGCTGATAGAGAACGCTTGTCTTGAAGTTCGGATTCCATGTGGTCATGTTTGCAGTAGGGTCCAGCGAGTATCTTGATATCCTGTTGCTTACATTTCCTTCGATGGATGCGTCAAGTTTGTCGATGCTGTATTTAAGCTTAATACCGATGCCCCAGTTGAGTGAGTTGGTCCTGCTCTCTGCGAATCCGCTTTCGCCGCTGTAGAATCTGTTGCCGTCTGCATCTCCCCAGAATTCCTTGATGAAATTGTTGTAGTCAAAGTTGTTGAGGTCAAGGCCCGGAAGCTGTGATTTTGCCTGATAGCTTGTACCTCCGTTGAACAGAGCGTTTGCAGAAACGGTCAGGGTGAATTTTCTGTCCTTGCCAAGCGGCTGATTGTAAGAAGTAAAGATGCTTGCTGTACTTTGAGGCTTGGCGGCATTTACAGGGACTGCATATTTTACACCATCTTTGTCCATCCAGCTTGCAAGAACGCTGCTTCGCGTGGTCATATACGCGTTTGCATAAACATTGATGAATGAGAATGTCTCGCGGTTGTTTGTGCTTATTGAACTGTAGATTCCGTGCATGTAGCTCGGCTTCAGGTAGATGTTGCCGGCTGTTATCCTTACAGGGTTGGATATGTCGAGTGCAGGAGTGATATGTGCTGACGAAGGCTGGCTTGCCTGCCCCCAGTAACCTGCATAGATATTTGTCGTGTTCTTCTGGTACTGGTAGCTCAGGAACGGAGACCAGTTTGTGAGCCATTCGCCCTTTCCTGTAATGGTTTCCACTCCAAGTGACTTTGCTTTGATTTCATTCTGTACGGTTTCCATCCTGACACCGAACTGTACGATGCTGGTGTCGTTGCTGTACTGTACGGTCAAGGCGCCTTGGTTTCTCCAGTATCGCGTGTCTGTGTAGGAAGAATAGTATTCATTGGCTGTTCCGTCCGGATTTGTTGCATTCTTAGTGTCAGCCTTTGTCTGATATTGTGTCCGGAAGGTTGCTCCGGCTGTCCATTTTTCTGCTATAGGCTCACTATAATTCAGTCTTGCACCTCCGCTGAGGTTACGCGAACCTCCATTGTAAAAGAGGTCTTTGGACAATTGATCTGTTCCGGTCTTGACCAATGATGTTTCGTGCGAATTCTTTCTGGTGTCGTAGAAATCATATTCCAGGCCTATGCTGAGACCTCTGTTTTTCTTGCCCATTTCTTTCAAGCCACCGTAAAATCCTCCTCTTGTGTAGAATTTTCCTGATGTTGAACTCGACGATGCATCTGAAGAGTTCAGTTGTGTACCTTGAGATGAGGATATGGATGAGGTCGATGTGCTGATGTCTTCTGTTGTATAACCGATGGATGGCCTGAGGTTAAGATAGTATTTCCTGTTTTCCTTGGCCTTGATTTCAATCGAGCCTCCGATTGTATTCTGCCTGCCTGTGGCGTCTTGTGAGCCATCTGTCAGAATGTCCGGACCTTCGTTCTGGAAAGTGGTCCTGTGGGATTGTGTATGAGATACTTTTCCGTTGTTCTTGTAGTTAATGTTTACGGTGCTCTCCATCCCCTTGATACGGGATGTGTTCATGTTAAGACCTGCTTGTGCCGATGAGTTCAGGCCTCCCAGATTGTCGAATCCTGTGTCGGAATCTCCATAATTTATGTATGCGATGTTTGAGCCGGGTTCAACTGCATTGAATGCATTGCCCAACAGGATTATCTGATCCTTCTCCGTATAGCCGGTCACCATGGCATTTCCGTTATAGAGCAAGCCCCTGTCGTCTATGAGCTTGTCGTCGCTTTTCGGCGTAAGAGTACTTCCTCCACCAATCTTGGCGTTTCCGAACCATCCCTTCGTATATTCGTCCTTCAGCTCCACGTCCATGACTTTTTCCTTGTCGTCCTTTGTGACGATTCCGGATGCGGCAGCCTCATCCTTTGTCTTGTCTATGACCTTGATCTTGTCGACTATCTTTGCCGGAAGGTTCTTGAGAGCGGCATTAGGCTCGTTGAAGAAGAATGTCTTTCCACCGACCGTTATCTTGTCGATCTGTTCACCGTTCAGTGTCACGGTTCCGTCATCGCTGACCTCCATTCCAGGCATCTTCTTCAAAAGATCCTCGAGCATTGCATTTTCTCCGACTTTGAATGATGCTGCATTGAATTCGATGGTATCCTTCTTTACCACAATCGGATTTCCTACAGCTGAGACAGCTGCGGCATCGAGAAATTCAGCATTCTCATCCATTTTGATGATGCCCAAGTCGAATGCGTCCCAGTGAGGCTTTATTGTATAGACCTTCCTGTGAGGGTTATATCCCATCATCTCTGCGTTCAGCTCGTATTTTCCTACCGGTACTTCCTTCAGCAGCACATCACCTCTTTCGTCTGAAAGAGCAAAATGGGTTATTGTCGTGTCTCCGTCAGGAATAAGGTACACTGAGGCCCAGCTGATCGGATCGGACGACTTTGCGTCCTTGAGAGTCAACTTTACATCTGTGTTTGCATTTCGTGTCAGCATATCCAGTGACACTACCTGAGCCTTAGTATGCTGGAATATCAGGCTTGCCGCTATGATCAGGCAAAAGATTATTCGGTTCATTTCGTGTTATTGTGGTCGGCGCCGTTTAGTTCAAAGCTCGTGCCAGACCTATTCATCTGTGTCATCTTCTTCACCTGGCTGATATTCAAGGATATCACCTGGCTGACATTCGAGTGCCTTGCAAAGTGCAGAAAGGGTTGAGAACCTTACTGCCTTTGCCTTTCCGGTCTTAAGAATCGACAGGTTTGCTGCCGTGATTCCGACTTTTTCCGCCAGCTCACCTGAGGACATTTTCCTCTTCGCAAGCATTACATCTACATTTACTATTATCGGCATGATTCTTCTCTTTAGATTGTGAGATTGTTTTCTTCGCTGACTTTAGACGCGATTCTGTACATGAGGGCGAAGGCTACGATTATCAGTGCGAAAAGAAGTGAGTCGGTGCTGACGCAGATTGCCCTTGTCTGGTCGTCTGCAAGACTGAGAAGCTCCATGTTGTCATAGAAGAACCTGTATACGAAAAGTGATATGGCACTGCCGATCAGCACTCCGAAGTTCTTTTTAGGGAAGAGTATGCCTTCTCTGGCTGCCTTTGAAGTGTTGTATATGAACATTATCAGAATCCAGCCCGTCGCGCCATGGATTTAGGAATGATGATGGCGAGAAGTCCGCAGATGCAGGCTGAAACACCGCTGGCAACACCTATTGTAATCATTGCCTTTTTCTGACTTTGGGGATCTGTCCTCATCCTGTTGCTCTTGACCATATAGCAGATATTCTCCGAGTCAATGAAGAAATGTACATACTGCCTGTCTGTCTTCACGGTCGTCTTGCTGTCCGGATCGAAGCGGCCGAAGTGAGTGTCAATCTCAGTTTTGGCTGTGCTGATGAATTCCTCATATACCAGAATGCGGCCGTCTATGCCGTCATATTCCACCCGGTCAGGAGCTCCGAATTCTGCCACAATCTCTGCATAACTCCTTCCTTTCCAAGACTGGTTGTATTCTTCCTCCAGAGGATATTGCTTGTAGATGGAGCATGATGTTGCCAGAAGCATAGTGAGAATTACCTGTAGTACTGATTTCATAGTAGGTAGATGTTTTAGTTGACTATGGCATAAGCTGCCATATGGTTTATATAATAAGAACAGCAATATTCATTCCATTCCGACAAATTTTCATGCATTATCTCAGTTAAGGATAGCTTTAGTTTTCGGAGTAATTAGAATTCTTTTTAATGATTAAGCTACGTACAATGAATGCCATTATTGCTATAAAGACGGGAAGACTGGCATAGAGTACAATTGAGATGTCGGAAAGTGATTCACGCGGCAAGTTCAGTGATGCCCAGCAGACAGTCATGGTCAGCAGGAAATTTCCTATCGAGAATCCCCAACGCTGCTTAGGTGTTGCGTCATCAGGGATTGACCACCACATTTTATGGTAATCAGGGTTGCCTATGCCGAGGATCATCAGGTATATTGCAGCAAGCAGTGTAACATATCCTGCACCGAACAAGTTTATGTCCGTAGTTGTTTCTCTGCTTGAAAACATCCACAGGAAAATCAGGAAGAAGATTGCCAGAGCAATGATTGTGGAGAAGATACGTTTCATATTCGTGTTTGTAAAAACTCTTAAAGATACATATTTTCTGCAAATTTAATGGGGGGAATATTCCAAACTAAATATTAATTTAGTTTTTTCTCTTGAAACGTTTGTAATCTGTAATAAGTGTTCCTTCAGAGAACTCTGTTCCGACCTTCTGCCACTCCATAATATACTTGTCAAGTCGCACGATTTTATAGCTAGTGCTTCCATAAGGAGTAGTTGTTGTTATCACACCATCAGAGATTGTGTAGTTATATGTATATGAAGAATGGCCTGCTTCAACGTCATATACCTCAAGAAGATATGATTCATCTTCATTAAAAGTGTATGTTGCCCCGCCGTCACATGCTAAATCTGGATATATTTCATAACTCTCGTACCAGGATCCGACAATCAACGAAGGAACTATTGCATGTTCTGCATAATCCTTCTCATTAAGGCATCCGCAAAGGCCGACAATTGCAATCAAAATGGCAAAAATACGTTTCATATGTAACATTTAGAATGGCAAGAACACAATGCCCCGTGGCTGATTTTAGTCACGGATGATCTGAAACCGTTTATAGCCTGATTCCGATTCCTGCCATTCCAAAGGTTGTCGCTGGAGAAACGTTGGCTTCAATCATACCATAGACTTTGCCTTTGCCGAATTTGATGCCGACCGGAGCAATGTACGGCATTGGTATCGGAAAGCCTATTGAAATTCCGCCTCCGAGAGCTGAATACATGGATACACATTCGCGGACAAGCCATTTGAATCTTACCGCACACGAAATTGCACCGTATACACTTGTACTTCTATAGTCGAATGTAGGTTCTGCATCAAAGTCGTAACTTGCGTTGTGATTCTCGTCTCCCGGAGATAACATAGGGTATTGCACGACATCATACATTGTCAGATGGACATTGACCAATGCTGACACTTCCCATCGTTTCTTCCAGGAATATGTATAGCCTATATTTATACCTCCTTGATAATACTCCTTGCTGACATCCTTACCCTCATCACTCATTTCAACCAATGTGTTCATCCATGGGAATTCAAACTGAAAGAGAATATTCGGATAACCGGTAGTGATTTCCAAAGCATGCTGCTTTTCCTGTCCTGATGCACTCCAGACGGCAGCTGTCACTGCAAAAAGAATTGTAAATAGTCGTTTCATAACTTGAATTTTTCCTATAAGACGAAGATTCCGCAGAAAAATACTACATGATACATAAAAGATTAGTTCAGCTAAGATA
>ERZ808052.26-NODE-26-length-17056-cov-3.449791_pt1 | contig 17056 bp, 13 predicted proteins | sample MGYA00380200_ERZ808052 | MGnify/ENA primary metagenome ERZ808052 (study PRJEB31490, sample SAMN06133366) | cow dung metagenome | isolation source: H10 | host: cow | place: China: Chengdu | collected 2015-05 ...
TTGTATTGCATTCAGAACTCTAAAACACTCGCAAGGAGAACCCTCCCCAACAATAGATGAAACCACGAATTTTCATACTACCGTTTTTCTTGAAAACACAACTTTAAAAAATTTTGAAGAACAATTTACTGAACACGCAAAAATTTACGCCATCTCCACATGGAACAGCGCCGAAAGCACCAGGCTTTCCTTCAAGAAATTCATAATTGTTCATAGCAAAGAGTTTAGCATAATTGTTTTTGCATTTCCACAAAAAAACAATTCGTTATTTTATCGAACTTCTAAAAATTATAATTTTTAATAATACTCTCTATTATTCCAGCCAACATTTTACTTAGCAATTAATCTTGTAAGAGTAACATCTTTCTGTCGCCAGTTCTTATCAACTTTTACTTGAAGATCAAGTTCAATCTTGAAAGGAAAAACATCTGCAATCTTATGAAGGGACGCCATTCTGATTTCCTTTATCATTGCGGCACCTTTTCCAATCACAATTCCTTTCTGACTTTCCCGTTCAACACAAATGAAAGCCCGAACCCAAAGCTTTCCGTTCGAGCCACGACTTTCAACATCAGCAACAGAAACATAAAGACAATGAGGTAATTCCTGGGAAAGACGATTAATAGCTTCGCCCCGGATAATTTCGCTTATACGGAACGCGATATCCTGGTCGGTATACATATCTTCTGTATAAAGCGCCGGAGCTTCCGGAGAAACCGCATAAATAGCCTTCAAAACCTCATTGATACCTTCGTCATTTTTTGCAGACATTTCAAGAATACGCTCACCTGGAACCTGAGGTAAATAAATAGAAAGAAACTGGCGGCATCTTTCACATTTAGAATCATGTGCATCAGTTTTGTTCAAAGCAACAACCAGATTGTCAGCATATTTTGCAGCAAGTTCTGCATTCATTTTCTCTTCATCGCCAGGTTCCCTAGTTGTATCGATCACATACAAAAGACAATCTGCACCGGCCAGAACATCTTCAGTAACAGACTTCAGACGAAGATTAAGCTTTTTGTCTGAATCATGATATCCAGGAGTATCCACAAAAACCAACTGACCAAGGGACGTATTTACAATGCCACGAATGGCATTTCGTGTTGTCTGAGGAACAGGAGAAACGATTGAAACCGGCTCCTGGCATGCCGTATTGATAAAAGTGGATTTACCCGCAGACGGGCGACCAAGAATGGCAACAAGAGCTGTCTTGCTGCCAATGCCAAGAGAATTTTCTTCATTCTGATTTGTATTTTCTGTCATGCAAGAAGAATATCAGATTTGCGAAAGAAAATCATCAGATGCACAATCTATCTGGATTCAAAGCCACAGAAAGAAAAAACAGAAGAAAAATATTCATTATATTCTTCTGCAGATCCGATTTTTTTTGCCACATATTTTTTTGCATATTCCTGTTCAAAAAGAATGGCATTGAAAAATCTGACTATATTCTTTTCGTCATCACCAAGTTTATTCCACTTTACTTCCGGCATCTTCAAATCTTCTGCAAGATAAGCCTGGGCGCCATTGAAAACATCCTGTAAATAATAGCAGAACCGTTCATCAACTGAAGTAGGATCATTTAACCCGTTCCCCCAAATGAGCCATGGAAAAATATCCACCAGGAATTTATTGATTCCGTTATTGTAACTGCCATAATTGAAGCTGCCTTTATTCCAATCATTTTCAACAAGATTTCCCTCTTCATCGAAAACAGCTTCACGGCCGTCTTTGTCCACATAGACCTTATTACCGTCTTCACCACGCATGCAATGAATGCGGTTTTCATAGGTATAATTCAAAACCAGCTGAATGGCATTCACCCTATCCGCCGAAATCTTGCTTTTTGGGTTTACCCCCATATTTTCTACCAGAAGCTTCAAGCCATCACGCAAATCAAGTTTATCCTGAGCGTTCAGTTTTTTTACCATCAAAAGATAATCCACAACAGAAGATTTCAAAATCTGAACTGAATCAGGCTTTGCAACTTGAACTGCATCATCAGCTGCATTACTAACACTTTGGGAAAACCCTTGATATGATACTCCCAAAAAAAATGCAAAAAAAGCCGCCATAGACAATTTAGAAGAGCGAAAGCATCTTTTTTCAATCATTTTTGCCATCTGCTAATTAAAAAGTCTGCGGCACTCCAGGTAAAAACGCTTTTCATCAGCTTCACCCATAGAAAAGCTCTTTCTTGGAAGAGGTCCGCGTCCATTAATCGTGGCAAAAAAACTGTCTTTTGCTACTGGTGGAAGCAAAATGGAAACCGCATTATCCATTGAACCAAGGCGGCGAACTTCTGCGCTGCCATGAATGTAGTCAATGGAAGCGTTGCAATCATTTTTTACAACTTCATCAAGAACCGGCTGGAACATTGCAACAGCCAGATCAGTGATTTTTGTTTCAAGCAGCACAAACGTGTCTTTTCCGTTTTTCTTGAACACAAAGCCAAAGTTTGTCTTAGATTCATGCACAGATTTTTCCAGCTCTTCAAACGAAGCAACGAATCGCACCTTTCCTTCAAGCTTTGATTCAACTGCAGAAACAAGATTTTCTCCATCTATTCCAAATACCACACGATGAATTGGTTCAAAAGTCAGACCTTCATCATAAATATTTACGATTTCCACCAGGGCATAGCGAACAGGCGATTTGGCAATTTCCTCATCAGAAAGCCCCTCTGCCTTAAGCTTTTCTTTGGTTTCATCCCAAACTGCCTTTGCTGTTGCAAGAGAATGATTTCCATCACCTACAGCAAAAAGGAATGTTGAACCGTCAGCAGCTGTATTTGCTTCAAAAAGCTTTTCCATAGCCTTACGCACGCCTTCAACTTCTGCCTCGCTTTCCAAAAGCCAGCCAGAAATGCTCCCGCTTTCCATCATCAAGTCACCGCAATACAAAGGAACTTTTCCACTTTCCTTAGCAAAACCACCAGCTTTTTCTACAAGTGAATGAAGCGGGTCATTTACCAAAAGCATTATATGAGGCAACTCCAAAGAAGCACCACGTCTGATTTCCATTCTTGGAGGAATACGATCTACAATCGTAGCTTCCGTAGCACGAATCAACGCTTTAGAAAAAGGCTTCCATTCGTAAGTTTCCAGATCAATAGAAACAACCAGGCCTTTGCGGGTGCGTCCGTATGCGGTCTTTCGCTCCACATAGACAAAGCCGTTTTTTGGCTGCTCAAAAACGCCATCATCAAGATACTGCTTCATTTTAAGCCCGATATTCTTGATTCGGTCACTTTTATCATTATCATTCAGATAAACTTCAGGTAAAATGATGTTCAATGTGGAAGGTTTGGAATCAGCAATCTTCTGAACCTGAGACCAATAATCTCTGTCCTGTGTATACTGGTCACATGCAACGACAGACCAAGTCTTTACGTCAATATTTTTTGGAATAAGAATTTGTGGGATCTGCACACCCATCTGATCAAATGTTTTCATAGCTGAATTATAGCATTTAAAAATCACTTGAATAAACAGTAAAAATCAATTTTCCCATATTCGCAAAAAAATGTTATACTAAAACCATGCCTGACATACAATTCAAGCAACACCAGAAAACTTCTCAAACCCAAGTCCAAAGGCTTTCCCAGCTCCAGATTCAGACATTGAATCTTATTGGCATGAGCAGCATGGATTTGCGAAACGAAATTCTTGAAAAAGCAGAAAAAAATCCGGCTATAGAAATTACACAAGATTCTTTTGCAGAAGGCGTCCAATCAACCAGACGCAATAAGTTGGGTTCAATTGATCTGCGGCTAAACATCAAAACAAAAAACGCATCAAAGGCATCTTTAGAAGCAGCTGATAATTTTCAAGCTTTACTGGAAAGCTCTCCGGACATGCGGGAAACATTGCAGGAACACCTGCTTTTTCAACTGGAAGTTTCCAATCTGGACTATCTGCGAAAAAAAATTTGTGAGCATCTGATTTACAACCTGGATGAAAAAGGCCACCATATTCTGGCTCCAGACACAATTTTAACAACAAATGAAATCGTGAATCTTACAAAAGACATGAATATAGAAAGCAAAAGAAGAATTTTTGCAGAATGCATAAATACGGTTCAGCATTTTGATCCGGCAGGAATTTGCTGCAAAGATGTTCAGGAAAGCCTGGAACTCCAGGCAAAGCTTGCAGGAAACATTCCGCCGCTGGTGCTTTTTTTTCTTCACGGAAACCTGGAAATCCTTGCCACCCCTTCAATCGACTCCATTCAACGAAAGCTATTCACAATCAAAAAAGATATGGAAAAACTGGCTTTCCAGAAAGAAGACACAGACGAGCATTTCCTGACAACGCAGGACATCACAAAGAAAAATATAGAGCAAGCCATTGCTTTCATCAAAAAGCTGGATCCGTTCCCAACAAAGCAATTCGGATACAATAATAACATTTCATACATCCGACCGGACATAACAGTTACCCGACACAGGGGAGTAGTCGACAGGGAAGACTTTGAACATGGAATTATAATAGATAGCGACAAAAGCTTTTTCCGCATTCTTCCAGTTACGAACATCATCCCAAACATAAGTATTTCCTCTGACTTTGCAAATATTGATGAAAAAAAACTGACTTCCGAAGAAAGAGAATCGGTGGGAACAATGATTAAAGATGCAAAGGCATTCATGGACTCACTGGATTTCAGGCAGGCAACATTGATTCAATCCATGAGCCAGCTTGTTCATTTGCAGCTGGATTTTTTCAGGCATGGACCTGGAAACCTAAAGCCCCTGACCCAAAGGGAATTTTCTGCACTCATCAACGTTCACGAATCTACGGTTTCCAGAATTGCAGACAACAAATACATCAGCTGCCATTGGGGCATTTTCCCTGTCAAATACTTCTTTTCGACTGCCATCCAAAAAAATCCAGCTTTCATTACATCAGCTTCACAGTCCGTTTCCAGCGAAAAGATTCGTTCAGAGATAAAAAAAATTTTGGATGCACAAAAACAAGGCGAAAAACCTCTTTCCGATCAAAAAATTTCAGATATTCTGGCGCAGAAAGGTTACAAGGTTGCCAGAAGAACTGTTTCCAAATACAGGGCAATGCTAAACATAGATTCATCCTACACCCGCTAGCAAACAACATACATTAATTTCATAAAACGAAAAAAAAAGCCGCAGAAAGCGAAAAAATCACTTTCTGCGGCCATCTATGACTTTTTAGCCACTAAATCCAGGGATTACTTTTTTTCCTGAACCTTATCTTTTTCCTTTTTAATCTTGTTATCAAGAACATCCATCATCTTGTTCAAAGATGCAGCAAAATCAAAATCTTCTGCTGTAACATGTCCCTGAGCACCCCAACGGAAATTAACTGTAGCATCAAAATCGTATGCTTTGTCATGTTTTACATGTACAAGCAAATCGACGATGAGGTCATCTGCATAAGACAACTTCTTCAATTTTGATTCAATCATGTCCGACTGCTTCTGATCTAAAGTAAACCCAACTGCCTTAACTGATGTTGTCATAATTATCTCCTTGATCGGACTTACGCCCAAACTATTAGCCTGCAAGCAAGCTTTCATTTAATATACAACGGGAATTCTCAAAACGCAAATTAAATTTAAAATTCCAATTATTAAGTTTTTGTTATAAAAATTATAATTAAAATTTTCAAATTTGCAAAACCCATGATATAATTTATAGCATTACTTATTTTTCAAAAAAACCGTGGAGGTTAGAAATGAAACTCAAAAATCTGCGATTACCAGTTGCTTTAAAAGTCATCTCACTTGTAGTCATTGGCATTATTGCCTATACGGTAATCCTTTTTAACATCATCAGTCATAACATCAGGAATGAGATGTATGCCTTCTTTGAAGAAGATATCATCAAAAACGAAGATATGGTTTCCGAGAAACTTAACGAAGTCCAGCAGAGGCTGGATGATTCCACAAAACTCATCAAGGAAACCATTGAGTCAGTGATAGCTGAGGATGCAGGCATAGATGTAATCGAAATACTTGCAAACGATCTTTGTAGAAATGCAGTTGATGTTTCAAAAGTTGACTACATGCTCGTTTTTGATGGTGACAGCAATCTTATTTCAACTGATTTCGAAGGAACTTACTTCACTGAATCTGAACTTAACGATGCCTTGAATGGAAAAACCGTTAATACAATCGTGAAAGAATTTTCCGAACTCTATGCAGTTTCTGCCTATCCAATAAACGGCGGTTCTGATGGTGCGGTTATTTCCCGCAGAAAAATTTCTACCGACTCTTTTGTAAAAGAAGTAGCAGACTTCGTAAATCTTGAATTCACAATCTTTGACGGCACAAACCGTGCCTACACAAGTATCGAAGGCATGAAGAATGTAGTTATTTCAGATTCTTCCGTCATTGATGACACAATTAAAAATGGTCGTACGATTCTTGAGACAACAATTTACGGAAAAAAATACATAGGTGACTACTACCTGTTCAAAGACAAAGTATCAGGCGAATTAATTACTGTTTTGTTCCTTGGTATGGAGATTTCTGCCGTTGACAATGTAGCAAATGCGATTTTCTTGCCTCTTATCGCTACAGCTATTACATGTTCTGTAGTTCTGATTGCTGCAATGATTGTAATCATTACATTCTTTATCATCAAACCTCTTAGAAATGTTGGAAAGGCAATCAATGGTCTTTCTTCTGGAGACGCAGATCTTACAACTCGTATTCCAGTTAAAGGCAATGACGAATTTGCGGACCTTGGAAAAGGTGTAAACAAATTCATCGAACTTCTTCAGGGTATCATAAAGAAGCTTCGCCAGGCACAGGAATCCCTTGTTGCAATCGGTGAAAATCTTGGAACAAACTCACAGCAGTCTGCAAGCGCAACTGCCGAAATCATGGCTAACATCGAAGGTGTTAGAAAACAATCACAGAACCAGTCTGATGCAGTTGGAAATACTTCTGCAGTTCTTTCGCAGTCAACAAACGCAGTAAATAACCTTGGCGATTTGATTACAGAACAGGCTGCCGGCATTACTGAATCTTCTGCGGCTATTGAAGAAATGCTTGGAAACATCACATCTGTATCAAACTCTGTTCAGAAGATGTCAGAAAGTTTTGCAATCCTTTCAAAGACCGTCGACACAGGTAATCAAAAGATCGGCGACGTTTCACACAAAGTTACTCAGATGTCTGAACAATCAAACATGTTGCTTCAGGCAAACGAAATGATTTCTCAGGTTGCAGCTCAAACAAACCTTCTTGCAATGAATGCAGCAATCGAAGCCGCACATGCCGGCGAAGCTGGAAAGGGATTCAGCGTTGTAGCAGACGAAATCAGAAAGCTTGCAGAAACATCAAGCGCTCAGTCTAAGCATATCAATGAAAAACTTAAAGAAATCTCTGGTTATATTCAGGATGTTGTTGTTCTTACAAAAGATTCTCAGGTTGCATTCCAGGAAATCGTCTCTCAACTTGGCTCAACCGATACAATCATCCGTCAGATTGGAAACGCAATGACCGAACAGGACAATGCTTCACACCAGATTCTGGAATCTTTGAACGATATGAGAAACCAGTCAATACAGGTAAACGAAAAGTCACAGGAACTGAACACTGGTGTCATAAGCGTTACAAACGATATGACTACAGTTTCTCAGATTTCAGATACTATTCTTGGCAGTATGGATGAAATGACTGCCGGTTCCCAGGAAATCAACGCTGCTGCTCAGAATGTTTCTGACCTTGCACAACAGACAAAAGACAACATTGAAACAATGAATGAACTTTTGAACCAGTTCAAGATCTAAAAAAAATCATAATAAAAAAGCCTGCAGAAGAAGCGAAAAAATCAATTCGCATTAACTGCAGGCTTTTTTTGCCAAAAAAATCCACAAAAAACGTTACCATGCAACAGATCTGTGGAAAATTACTTCACACTCAATCGATATTCCAAAATTTCGTCATCAGTGCCCAACACAACTTCCATGCGCTTTAAGCAAAGTTCAGAAATTGTAGCAAAACTGGAATCTTTTTTGAAAATTTTCTGAGGTTCTTGAATTATTATACATTTGCGGCAGCCTCCATCCAGTTTATTGAGATTGAGAACCGCTTCAAATGTTGTGCCGCTTCCTCCAAAAAAATCCATTATTATAGCATCTTTTTTCATTGCGGTTATCTGCAAAAGGTGGCGTATCAAAGCCACAGATTTTGGATTGTCAAAGGATTTTTTTTCGCCCAAAAGCTCATCCACATGAGATTGAGCCTGCCTGGTAGATTCAGCAAATTCTATCATATTCCTGGGAATAATCTTGTTTCTTTCCCCGTTAAAAATTTTACGGCGAGGCACATTGGAAAAATCCGGGGCCTTACCAAAATAAATCATATTGTTCGCCAAAAGGTTATCCATCTGATTTTTTGGCAAAAACCACTGGCGTTGCCATTTTATGCCAGAAGGCGAAATAATCTGATAGAAATTCGGATGTGATTTGGAAGACCTTTCTTCGCTAAAAGAAATGCTTCCAGAAAACCAATTACCCCGGGCATCCCCATCCGCATTATCCGTGGCCCAATCAGTAACTTCAAAATCTTCAAAAGGCGCAAGTCTTTTTTTGTTTTTCGCATAGCATAAATTAGATTCTTCAAGAGTCCGACTCCAGGAATCTTTTTTGCCTTTTCCATGAAGCCACATGAAATCATTTATGAAATTGTCTTCACCAAAAATCTGATCGCACAAAAGCTTAAGCTGATAAAGTTCTTCATTACCAATAGCGATGAAAATGCAACCCGTATCCGAAAGCAAATCTTTCGCCGCTAAAAGTCTGCGCTGCATAAAACTCAACCAGGCCGAATGTCTGTCAACGCATCGATCAAAGCTTTTTCCAGTGGAAAAACGCGCATCATCATAAATAAATGAAGTTTTCCCAGTATTATACGGAGGATCGATATAAATCAAATCAATTTTTTCTGCATATTCTTTTTTCAAAAGTTTAAGACACGGGTAATTGTCGCCATGAATAAAAACATGGGAAAGCGATTTAGCTTCATACTGTTTATTTTTTTTTGAAACAGAACCATCACCTGCATTCAAAGCTCGCGCTGTTCTTTTTGAAACAAAATCCAAAGCACAGCGGTTCACATAGTCATTGGAATCGGCAAGCTCTGGAACATCATCCCATTGAATAGAAAAACCCATAGCTTATATTAACATGAATGGGCAAAAGTTAAAAGCCATGGGTCTAAGATAATTTGAAATATCCCTTTGCTTAAAATTAAACTTTCATTTTAAGCATGCGCATTGCATTCAAAACTGCAAGCAAAGAAACGCCGACATCACCAAAAACCGCAAACCACATGTTGGTAAGGCCAAATGCGCTGAATACCATAATTGCAAGCTTTACGCCTATGGAAAAAGCTACATTCTGTTTAACAACGGCAAGTGTCCGGCGGGCAACTAAAATCGCTTTTGGAAGCTTTGAAAGTTCGTCATTCATGATTACAACATCTGCAGACTCGATTGCCGCATCGGCACCAAGCCCACCCATTGCAATACCCACATCGCTTCGGGCAAGAACTGGAGCATCGTTGATTCCATCGCCGGTGAAAGCCAATGTGCCTTCTGACAAAAGGGATTCTACCTTAGAAACTTTATCTGAAGGCAAAAGGTTTGAGTAATACTGATCAATTCCAACTTCTTCACAAACTTTTTTGGCTGAAGTCTCAGAATCACCTGTAAGCATTACGATTTTTTTGACTCCGAATTTACGAAGCTGCGCAATGGCTTTTTTCGAATCTTCTTTTACTTCATCAGCTATAACGATACGACCAAGATAAACTCCATCTTGTGCCACATGAATCACAGTTCCTGCAAAAGATTCCTGATTTTGCGAAAAACCTGACACTTCATGAAGTTTCATAAGCTTTTCATTTCCGCAAAGAACAGTTTTTCCGTCAAGACAAACTTTGATTCCATGTCCACTAAGCTCTTCTGCATCTTTTAGAGATATTTTAGCGCAGCATTCATCATTATGAGCAAGCTTCAGGGATTTTGAAAGGGGATGATTGGAATAATATTCAGCATGGGTTGCAATCATTAAAAGTTCATCTTTTGTTACCCCACTTTCACTAGAAGGATGGATTTCTGAAACGCTGAAGACTCCTTTTGTAATTGTACCGGTTTTGTCAAAAACACAGGTTTTTACGCCAGCAAGACTTTCAAGACTTGAACTTCCTTTTATCAAGATGCCGTTTTTGCTGGCTGCACCGATACCTCCAAAAAAAGCCAATGGAACAGAAATCACTACTGCACATGGGCATGAAACTACAAGAAAGCTCAGAGCCCTGTAAAACCATTCCGACCAATTCCAGCTGGTGATTCTTTCGATTCCAAGGGCGCCTTGTTCTGTACCTATGCCAAAAAGCCCCTGTACAGCGGTTGGGACAATAACCACAAGAAGAGAGAGAACACAAACAACTGGTGTATAGATTTTTGAAAAGCGGGTAATAAAATGCTCTGTTTTAGCCTTGCGCTGGGATGATTCTTGAACCAGCGAAATGATTCTTGAAGCAGCGGAATCTGTGGCCTGACGAATACATTTCAATTCAATGACTGCGTTTTTGTTCACGCTGCCAGAATAAACTTCCGAATTCTCAAAGACCTCAACAGGCACAGATTCTCCTGTCAATGTAGAATTGTCGATAAATGTTTTACCCTTTGTAACTACCGCATCTACAGGAATACGCTCTCCGGGCTTTACCACAACCGTTTCGCCAATCTGCACCTGAACTGCTTCAACTTCCACAATTTTTCCATCTCGTAATACATTGGCTTTATCAGGGCAGATTTTCATAAGCGCCTTAATGGAATCCCTGGATTTATCAATAGCATAATCCTGAAAATATTCTCCGATCTGATAAAACAACATAACAGCAACGGCTTCTGAAAATTCTCCAAGGGCGCAAGCACCAAGGGATGCCACTGTCATAAGAAATTTTTCGTCAAAGAAATCTTTCTTTGAAAGATTTCTTGCAGCGCTAAGCACAACCGGGCGACCACAAAACATATAAGAGCCAAGAAACAAAAGTCCACCCACAAGAGTTGGTGTAAGATTTGGAATTTCTTCAAAAAAATTGAAATGTGAACAAATCATTCCCAGAACAAACAGACACAAGGCAATCAAAATGCCAGCAAGGCCGCCCTCTTCTTCATCTTCAGATTCGTGATCATGACAATGACCACATCCGCAACCTGAAATGCCAGAATCCCCTTCATGCTCGTGTTTGTGCTCATGTTTGTGCTCATGATTGCAACAACATTCTTCTCTGCATTCACTTTCCATCAGTTTTTCAGCTTCGATATTATCGTTATGTTCTGTCATAGCATGCTCCCTACTCTGCAATATGTTCCAATCCCTGACTCAAAATGGAAACCACATGATCGTCAGCCAAAGAATAAACCAGGGACTGACCTTCCCGTCTGTATTTCACAAGACCATTAGATTTCAAAATACGCAGCTGATGACTAACCGCAGATTGAGTCATCCCAAGCTTTTCTGTAATGCCATTTACGCTCATTTCGCTTTCATAAAGAACAAACAAAATCTTAATTCTGCTGGAATCTCCAAAAACTTTGAACAATTCAGCTAAATCAAAAAGGGAATCTTCATCTGGCATTATCCTAAGATTATTTTCCGAAACCTGATTATCCATGAGTCCTCCGCCATTTATATTTAATTAATATATGAACATTTATTCATATATTAATTAATATCTTCTCATATGTCAACAAAAAAAAGCAGCATCTGCACAAAAACTGATATCCTGCAAACACTGCTTTTTGTAAAAAAAGATTTTATTTTCTGCTTTTTAGAATTTCGAGCATTCTGCGGAATGCACTGTCCTTTTTCTGAAGCTCCTTAGAGCCTCTTGTAATTTTGCACAATGACATATTGTATTTGCGGGCGATTTCCCGCTGGGTTACGCCAGAATCTAATTCTTTGACCAAAAGCCATCGCTCAGAAAAATTCTTTCTCTCCGATGGACTGAATATGCATTCAAAAAAGCTTTTTACAAAAACTTCGTCGGTACAAGATGCAATCAATGAACAAAGCTCATCATAGCTTTTGCGTAATTCTTCTTCTTGATTCAAAGTTTCTTCCATAATATAAATTATACTCAAAAAACGGAAAAAATAAACTATTCCCCGTCTTTTGGCTTCAAAAGCTGAACAGCTGCACTGCGCTTCCATCTGACCGCAGTCATATATGGAGTTTCTCCTGAAATATTCTTCACAGAAGTATCAAGCCCATATGAAAGAAGTTTTGATATAGTTTCAGCAGACGAAGTTTTTGCGGCATAATGAAGAATCGTATTGCCCTGAATATCGCTCAAAGAACCTGCATATTTCACAACTGCTGCAAGAATTGCTTCATTGTTTTTTTCCAAAGCGATTACCGCTGGATTGCGACCTTTTTTATCGATCATAACAAATGGATTTGAGCCAGTTTTCAAAAGAAGCTCAGCAAATTCCTTGTTGTTTTTTTCAACTGCGATTCCAAGAGGTGTATAACCATCGGAATTACGTGTATCAGAAGGATAGCTTGCGTTCAACAGCATAGAAAGCAATCTTATTGGCGCATTCTGTTTGACTATGATGTGTACAGGTGTATTTCCATCCGAGTCGGAAATTGTGGTATCATTGCCAAGAACCGCCTTGATCACAGATTCATCCATCTTCAACGAAAGACCAAACGGCGTATTTCCGTTTTTATCTCTTGCCAATGGATTTCCGCCTGCATCCCGAATAAGGGAAATAATGTTTACATCGCCGGTTAAAGCTGCCTCATGATAAGAGCTGCGACCGCTCAAATCCTGAATATTTGGATTTGCCCTGGAAGAAAGCAAAAGCTTTATTACATTAAGATTCTTGCAGCGAATTGCATCCATTATTACAGTGCGCCCAGCTGTATCGCTGGAATTAGGATCAGCACCTTTGAAAAGCAGCATTTTTGCCATTTCATACTTGCCGGCAATTACAGCTTCAGCAAGGGAAGATTTTCCTGAAACATTCTGAGCATCAATATCAATACCCAGCGAAATCAATTTTTCTGCGCTACCTGCATTTCCCCAGCGAACAGCAGTATGAATTGGCGTACTTCCCAGATTATCGCGAACATTCACTTTGGCACCATTTGAAACCAGCTGATCAATTACAGCAGGATTATCAGCTTTTGCTGCACTGAACAAAGGAGTTTCCCCATTTGCATTCTTAGCCTCTGGATTCGCACCTTTAATGATCAATATAGAAATGGCATCTTTCAATCCCCATTCCGAAGCATAGTGAAGAGCAGTATTACCGCTACCATCAGTTGCAACGATTGTCTGAGAAGTAATGAGCCAATCCATTACTGTTCCCCCTGCATTCAAAGCAAGACTCAAAGGTGAACGGCTTTTATTGTTGGTGGCGAAAATATCTGCATTTTTTGCTAAAAGCAATTCGCCAAGTTTCTGGCGATTCTTTAATACAGCCAGATAAAGCGCTGTATTACCATCTGAATTTCTGGTATTCACATCATCTGTAAGACTTAAAATATACTGTATCTTCGCAAGAGAAGTATCTGTCAAAATCGAAACAAGCAAAGGTGTATTGCCATCCGAATCATGAGAATTGACATTATTTGTGTTCAACACAAGCTCAAGAATATTGTCCGACGATTTCAACGCAAGCTTCAAAGGTGTATTTTCTTTAGTATCCTTTGAATTTATATCGGCACCATGAGAAGCATAGAATTTGATGTGAGCTGTATTGCCGTTCTCAATCGCCAAAGCCAATGGAGAAACACCATCTTTATTGCGGGCATTCACATTTGCACCAGCAGAAACAAGTTTTCCAAGAATATCCACAGACGCATTTGTCATTGTTGCAGTATGCAAAACAGTGTCGCCATAAGAATCTTTTATTCCCGTATCTGCACCGTTACTCAAAAGCAGAGAATAAAGATCATTACATTTATCTTCTGGAACTGTAATCAAAAGAGGAGTTTTTCCAATATTATCCTTTGCATTCACATTTGCTCCGTTCAAACACAAAAGTTTCGCTACCTGAACATTTCCATAACGAATTGCTTCATGTAATGGGGTAGCCCCGGAACTATCCTGCACATTTGTAAGGGCACTGTTTTCCAGACAATATTTTGCAATTGAAGTATGGCCTAGAATCGAAGCAAAATGAAGCGGCGTCTGGCCATCATCAAAACGATAATTTACATTTCGATTCGAGACTGCTGTCTGAAAATATTCATAATTACCGTCTACCCGTTCAGCACCGTTCATTATAAGTTTTGCGGCAATATCAACAGACGTTGAATCGTTTATATCTTCAAAAGATAATTCCAAAGGAGTCTTTCCATTATTATCAGGAACAGAAAGAGCAATTCCCTTTTTCACACAACAGTCGATGGCTTTTTCATTTTTTGTCTGAACAAAATAATGAACAATTGTGCGACCATCATCCATATCACGAAGTTCGCTAGTTTTTGTAGTGATGAAAACATCATAATACGCAGGATCCTTTTCAAAGCCAAGATCCATAGCTGTAATGCCTTCCCCATTTCTTGAAAAAATGTCAGCACCAAAAGAAACAAGCACTTTCGCAGCATCGATTGAATTGTTTTCGATTGCCACATGTAAAGCTGTCTGGCTATCATAATTTTTGAGCTCTACATCAGCTTTTTTTATTACAAGGAAAGTAACAAGATCTGCATCATTGATTTTTGCAGCTATATGAAGCGGTGTATTTCCGTTGGCATCAGTTTCGTTGATGTTGTATTTTGTATCAAAACGAGCCTTAGCTTCATCAATTCGGCCTTCACTAATCAACTGCTGAAGCGATTCTTCTTTTTGTGGAGCCGACTGGCAGCTAATATAGAGAAAAGAAAATGCTGCCAAAGCGAATAAAACCTTAGAATTCATAATTCCCCTCGTAGTAAAAATTTTCTTACTTTGAGTATCGGAATTTAAAAATAAGATGTTAAGTTTATTTTTCCATCAGCAGTTCTACTGTTTTTTTAAGTCGCTCAAGGCCATCCTGCAAAACTGTTGCAGGGCATGCAACATTGATTCGAACAAAACCTTTTGACAAAGAACCATATTGGCTGCCATTAGAAATATAAAGTCCAGTTTTTGAACGAGCAAAAGCACAAAAAACTTCACTGTCTTTGCAAACATCAGAAACATCCACCCACAAAAGGTAAGTGGCATCTGTTCTGGTAATTTTCAAGGCTGGAATCTGCTGTTCAATAAATGATGCAGCAATTTCCTTGTTTTTCTGAATATACATGTTCAGTTCGCAAAGCCATTCCTTCCCCTTTGTAAAAGCTGCAATGGCAGCATCAACGGCAAACACATTGCCTTCAGCCACTTCATCTGTATTGATTCCGCGATTTACAATATTAAAAAGCCTTTGATTAAAACTGTAAAAAGCAGCAGTCTGAAGACCTGCAATATTAAACGCTTTTGTAGGTGCGATACATGTTATGCTCACATCCCTGCAGTCTTGGCTTACACTCGCAAACGGAACATATTTTTTGCCAGGCTCCACAATATCGCAATGAATTTCGTCGCAAATCACATTTACCTGGTGCTTTTTACAAAGTGCGCCTATTTTTGCAAGAATCGGGCGGCTCCAGATTTTTCCCGCAGGATTCTGTGGATTGCACAAAATCAAAAGCGTAGTTTGAGGCAAAGCCAGCTTTGCCTCAAGATCTTCAAAATCCATCTCAAAGTCGCCGCCCTCTTTGTCGTAGCGCAATGGATTTTCCAAAACTCGTGCGCCGTTATTTACAATAGAATTCTGAAAAATATTATAAACAGGAGTTTGAATCACTACATTTTCATTGGGTCTGGTCAAACGGCGCACTGCACTGGAAATCACAGGAATTACCCCTGTAGAAAAAGCAAGCTTATCAGAAGGAATTTCAAAATCATGCTCGTTTTTCCACCAGTCCACATACGCTTTGCTCCATTCTTCAGGAATAATCGAATAACCATATATACCCTGAGCAACTTTTAGTTCCAAAGATTCTCGCACAGCAGGACAGCTTTCGAAATCCATGTCAGCAACCCACATAGGAAGCTCATTTTCCCCCACATCCCACTTAAGCGACTGAGTATCACGCCTGTTTACAATCTTATCAAAATCGTACTTCATTATTTTCTCTGAGTGATCAAAGTTTGATTCGGATTTATTTTGTCGCTTTCCAAAATGATTTCACCAATTTTATCTGCAACAATCATTCCGCTGATTGGATTTTTCACACTGACAATATCACCATCAATTTCAGCCTGAATATTTGCGCAATATTCAAAACACAGATTCGTATTCAAAAGCTTGCAGTTTTTCAAAACAAGCCCATCGATATAGCAGAGTCCTTGCAGACTTTCAATCACACAATTTTCAAAATACAGATTTTTAGAATTCCAGCCCAGATATTCACCACAAATGTAAGAATCTCTGACAATCACATTTTCACAATTCCAGAAAGCATCCTTTGACAAAAGCTTTGAATTATTAATTTCAATATTGCTGCAGCTGTCAAATCCATAGTTTCCTGCAAGACTAAAATTATTGGCAACTATATTCGAACTATTCATGGCAAAATAGTCGCCCTTTGCCACTACATCATTCATCATAACTGCGCTGCACTGCCACAAAGTTTCACTCGCATTCATAAGCTGAACTTTTTCCAGAACAACATGCCTGCACTTTCGGAAAATTTTTGGAGCTTCAACAAGCGTATTCTTCATAAGAATATCGTTTGTATACCAAATGCCAGCCCTTGCCATCTCCAGAAAACTGCAATTATCTGCCACAACATTACTGCAATACCAAAGAGGATATTTCCACTGAAAATTAGTGCCATTAAGTTCAATTTCTGAACTTTCTTTTAATGGAGATTCTCCATCATCAAAAATACAATTGTTGAAGACACTTTTCTTCTCTGCAAACTTTGCTCGTTCTCCGGTGAAACGTTGATTTTCGTATATCATGATTTAAATATAATCAATTTCCATAAAAAAAAGAAGATCTTTG
>ERZ808052.27-NODE-27-length-16855-cov-3.863273_pt1 | contig 16855 bp, 11 predicted proteins | sample MGYA00380200_ERZ808052 | MGnify/ENA primary metagenome ERZ808052 (study PRJEB31490, sample SAMN06133366) | cow dung metagenome | isolation source: H10 | host: cow | place: China: Chengdu | collected 2015-05 ...
GGTTTTTTTTTGCTTATGACATTTAGATAATGCTTGAAGTAATCAAGTTTTAGGGTGAAAAGTTATTTTTTTTATGTTGAAAAGGTGCGCCCGGGTATGGAAGGGCCGCCGGAAAGAATTGAAGGCGGTTGCGGAACGTAGTGGAGTAATGAGCGTAGCGGAACCCTGGAACACCCGTTTGAAAAAGAGTTTGGCGCCAATGAGAATCTGAAAAGAAAATCGCCATGTGCGTTGAAAGGGTTTGATGTTGTCATTATAATGTAGAAATGTTCCGTTTATATGTTGAAAGAAAGCCTGGTTTTACAAACGAGGCTGAAAGAATCTTTTCAGAAATCAAGAATTTTTTGGGCATTGCTGGTGTTTCTGGCGTGCGTTATTTGAACCGCTACGATGTTGAAAATGTAGGCGAGGCTGTGGGGAAGGCTGCGGCTACACGAATTTTCAGCGAACCTCAGAGCGATTTTTGCATTTACGACAAAGTTGATGTGAAAGATGGTGAAACGGTTATTGTTTGGGAATATCTTCCTGGACAATATGATCAGCGTGCAGATAGTGCTGAACAGTGTCTTTCCCTTTTGAGAGCTGGAATGGCTTCCACTTGTAAGGTTGGAACTGAAGCTCCTCGTGTGCGTTGTGCAAAAATGGTTATCCTTTCGGGTAGCGTAAGCGTTGATGATGTTAAGAAAATCGAAAATTATTTGATAAATCCTGTAGATAGCCGTTTGACTGATGACAATGTTCCTGAGACTTTGGAAATCAAATCTGAAGTTCCCGGGGATATCCCGGTTGTTGAAGGATTTATTTCTTTTGATGATAAGCAGATTGAAGACTATCGCAATAAAATGGGTCTTGCTATGGATCATGCGGACATTAAGTTCCTTCAGGACTATTTTATTGGCGAAAAACGCGATCCTACTGAAACAGAAATCCGTGTATTGGACACTTACTGGTCTGACCACTGTCGTCATACAACTTTTTTGACAGAGCTTAAAAACATTAGGGTTGAAGATGGTCCTTATGCTTCTTTGTTCAAAAAATCTTTGCAGAATTATACGGATATGCGTACAGAAATGTATGCTGGCCGAACGGATAAGCCTGTTTGTTTGATGGATATGGCTGTAATTGGTATGAAGTATCTTAAGAAGCATGGAAAGCTTGATGATCTGGAAGTGAGCGAAGAGAATAATGCCTGCTCAATTTATATTGATGTGCATTATACTCGCGATGGAAAGGGTAATGCTCTTAAGAATGGTTCGAAGGATTCTGTTGAGCGATGGCTTTTGATGTTCAAGAACGAAACTCACAACCATCCAACAGAAATTGAACCTTTTGGTGGTGCTGCTACTTGTATTGGTGGTGCAATTCGCGATCCACTTTCTGGTCGTTCATGGGTCTATCAGAGTATGCGTGTTACTGGTGCTGCTGATCCAACCGTGCCTTTGGAAGCTACTTTAAAAGGTAAGTTGCCTCAGATTAAGATTTGCCGTGAGGCAGCTCAGGGATTTTCTTCTTATGGTAATCAGATTGGTTTGACAACAGGACAGGTTAGTGAAATCTATCATCCAGGTTATGTGGCAAAGCGCATGGAGCTTGGTGCTGTTATTGCAGCGGCTCCTTTGAATACTGTTATGCGTGAAAGACCTGAAGCTGGGGATGTTGTTGTTTTGCTTGGTGGCGGAACTGGTCGTGATGGTATTGGTGGTGCTACAGGATCTTCTAAGGTTCATACTCAGAAATCCGTTACAACTGCTGCTGCTGAAGTTCAGAAAGGTAATGCTGTTGAAGAACGCAAGATTCAGCGCTTGTTTAGAAATAAAAATGTCAGCTTGATGATTCGCCGCTGTAATGACTTTGGTGCAGGTGGTGTTTCTGTTGCTGTTGGTGAACTGGCTCCTGGTCTTGATATTAATCTTGATGCTGTTCCAAAGAAATATGAAGGTTTGAACGGAACTGAACTTGCTATTTCTGAAAGCCAGGAACGTATGGCTGTTGTTGTTCGTAAGGGTGATGCGGAAAGATTTATTGCTGAAGCCGCTAAGGAAAATCTTAACGCTGTAAAAGTGGCTGATGTAACTGATTCCAATCGCCTTGTTATGAAATGGCGCGGCAAGGTCATTGTTGATATTGGCCGGGAATTCCTGGATGCTGCTGGTGCACATCATGAAGCTGATGCGTTAATTGAAAGTCCTGCAAGTCAGGATAAATCTCCTTTGGTTAATCCTTTGGATAGCGTAAAAGAAGAGCTTTCTAAGGGTAAGAATGGCGAATGTTTGAAAAACGCATGGATTGCGAATATGTCTGACCTTGCCTGCTGTTCCCAGCGTGGTTTAGGTGAAAGATTTGACGGATCTATTGGTTCTTCTTCTGTTTTGTTCCCTTATGGTGGAAAATATCAGTGTACTCCTGAAGCTGGTATGTGTGCAAAAATTCCTGTAGTTTCACCTTACGAAACTTCTACTGTAAGCTTGATGGCTTATGGTTATGATCCTCGTGTTGGACAGTGGTCACCATGGCATGGCGCTCAGACGGCAGTTCTTTCTTCTTTGACAAAGATCGCTTGTATGGGTGGTAAGAGTGTTGATTGTCGTCTTTCTTTTCAGGAGTTTTTTGGTCGTGCTGTAAGCGAAAAGACCTGGGGTTATCCTGCTGCTGCTTTGCTTGGTTCTATTGATGCTCAGAATGCCATGGGAACTGCTTCAATTGGCGGTAAGGACTCAATGTCTGGTACTTTTGAAGACATTAACGTTCCTCATACTTTGGTAAGTTTTGCGGTTGGTCATGATGAAGTGCAGAATGTAACAAGTGGTTCGTTTAAGGCTGCAGGAAATAAGGTTTACTTGATTTCTTGTCCTTATTCTGCTGAACTGGCTCCTGATTTTGATGTATTCACAAAGAATACAAATGCACTTTATGAATTGAATAAAGCTGGTAAGATCAAGGCCATGTATCCTGTTTGCGCTGGTGGTATTGCTGAAGCTGTTACAAAGATGGCTATGGGTAATAGAATTGGTGTAAAAATCGATAATTTGCCTTATTCAGCAACTGCAATTGGATTCAAACAGGATGGTGTATATTCAGAAAAAGATTTGTTTACTCCATTGTATGGTTCTATCATTGTTGAAGCTGATGGAGAAATTGACGTAAGGGAATTTGTTGAAGGTTCTTGTTGTAAGATTGGCGAAACAGTTGCCGCAGCGGAAATCGAAGTAAATGTAAACAATATTCCTGGAACAAAGATTTTGATTTCTGAAGCAGAAAAAGCTTGGGAAGCAAAACTTGCAAAGGTATTCCCACCTGTAAGTGGTGCTGCAGAACAGGAACCCCTTCCTGAATTTGCGAAAGAAGTTCATAAGTCGTTGAGCGATGCAAGAAAAAATCCTGTATTTGCTGCTCCGAAATCAAAGCCTCGTGTATTGCTGCCAGTATTCCCTGGAACTAACTGTGAAATGGATATGGCCCGGGCATTCAACCTGGCTGGTGGTGATACAAAGATTATCGTGCTTGCCAATAAAACCCCTGCAATGCTCGAGCAGAGTCTTGCTGAATTCGAAAAGGAATTGAAGGATGCGCAGATTCTTGCATTGAGCGGAGGTTTTAGCGCCGGCGATGAACCTGATGGTTCTGCAAAATTCATTGCAAACTGTATTCGTGAAGGTCGTGTAAGCGAACAGATTATGAATCTTTTGAAGAAACGAGATGGTCTTGTGCTTGGTATCTGTAACGGCTTCCAGGCTTTGGTAAAAACTGGTCTTGCAATGTATGGCGAATTCCGCGATATGGATGAGACTATGCCAACTTTGACTTATAACAAGATTGGACGTCATATTAGCCGCATTGTTCGCACAAGAATGGTAAGCGCCATGAGTCCATGGGCAAACGATGCATCTGTTATTGATTCTCGTATTCATCTTGTTCCTATAAGTCATGGTGAGGGCCGTTTTGTTTGCGATAAAGAGACTGCAGAAAAACTGTTCAAAAATGGGCAGGTTTATACTCAGTATGTAGATGAATTTGGGGTTCCTGCTATCAGTGAACCAGATAATCCAAATGGTTCTGCTTTTGCTATTGAAGGTATTACAAGCCCTGATGGTCGCGTTCTGGGAAAAATGGGACATAGCGAACGAACTGTGGGCATTGACATGAATGGTGCGAGTGTTGATTTGATCAAGAATGTAGCGGGAAATCCATTGACTAACGCTTTGGAAAACAGCTGTCAGAATCTGTTTGCAGCTGGTATCCGTTACTTCAAATAACGGAATGAACGAAACCTGGCATGGATGATTCTGTGCCGGGTTTGCAGTTCTTTCCAGAAATAAGGAAAGGAAATGAAAAAACTCTTTTTGATTTTGGCTGCATCCGCTGCTTTGTTTTGTAGCTGCGGTAAGAAAAAAAATGCAGAAATTGTGAATGGCTGGTATAGTGATTTTGATGAAGCATTGAAAGTTGCACAGCAGGAAAACAAAAGCGTTGTGCTCTTCGTTTATGCATATTATGACACCATGCCAGGTTTTGTTGCCAGCGCACAAAATTTGATCTTGAATTCGGATAAGTTCACAAAGGCGATATCTGACAGATATGTGTGTGTTGGAATGAATATGTCTCCTGATGTGCTGGAAGCTGCGCTGGACAAGGAAAATGGCTATTTTGCTGATGAAAAAGTTGCTAAAAGAGCAAAGATTGCTGACAGATATAAAGTTTCTAACGAACTGCCTGTGATGCTGATTGTATCGAAAGATGGCTATTATATTACAGATGTAACTTTCAATTGTGATTCATACGTTTATGAAGGTTATGTGGCTGCTGTTGGGCGTAAGGATGAAGATGTAAAATTCTTTAACGATAAGATTGAAAAGATCAGTAAATCGGAAGGTGCTGAGGCTGTACATGCAATTGATGAAGTGTATGATTCAACACCAGAAATGCTAAAGCCTTTACTTGGTCCTCTTTGTGAAAAAGCTGTGGAATTGGATAAAGGTGATGAAACTGGGCTTCTTACAAAATTTGTGATTGCCAATGCAAATGCCAAGGCATATAACTATCTGCTTGAAAGAAATGTTGCAGATGCCATAAGTGTTTATGAAAATGCTGCTGGAACAGAAAATATTGATGCAGACGGAAAGGAATATCTTTATTCTGCTTGCGCAAAATTGCTTATAGATACCCGTTCATCTGACACAGATTCGATTCTGATGTATTATACTAAAGCTAGTGAAGCTGGCGGTCAGAACAAAAAGATCCTTGAGGCTGAAGTGGAAAATATCAAGAAATTTATTGCTCAGGGCAACTGATAATCGTAGTCATGTTAATAACAGGCGTTTGGGCGCAATTTGTGTCTGACGCCTGTTTTTGTTTAAACTGAAAGGAGGTTTGAATGGTGGAAATTATAGGCTTGGTTTTGGCATCATTAGTGCTGATTACCCTTTCCATGCTCTTTTCGATTTCAGAAAGCTCCTTTTTGGGAATGAACAGGCTGCGACTTAGGATTCTTGTAAAAAAAGGAAACCGTCGGGCAATCAGAGTCATGAAGCTGCTTGCAGAAAAGGAAAGACTTATAAATACTTTGCTTGTGGCCAATGACCTGGTGAATATTATGCTTTCGTCGCTTATTACTGCGGTTGCCATGGGATTGTTTGGCAATAGTGGAGTTGGTCTTGCTACTTTTGTGGTTACGATTCTTTTGCTTGTGTTTGGTGAAATTACGCCTAAGACCATTTCCACAAGAAATCCGGATAAGATTGCTTATTCGCTGAGTTTTTTTGTAAAAATCGTCGTAGTTGTGATGAAACCGTTTGTGGCGGTGTTTACTTTTGTTTCGCAGAGTGTGCTGAAGCTTCGGGGAATAGATGTTGGAAAGCCTAAACAGTCGTATACTGAAGAAGATATAAAATCTTTTATTGATGTAGGGAAGGAAACTGGGGTTCTGGAAGTCGGTGAAGGCAATATGATGAACCGGGTATTTAAATTTACAGACCTTGAAGCCAGTTCTATTATGATTCCTAGAACTTCCATTGCTGCCATAAGCGAGAGGGCCACATGGTCAGAGGTGATTGAATTGGCTCAGCGAACCCGTTATTCCAGATTTCCTGTGTATAGAAAGAATCTGGATGATATTGTTGGTGTTCTTTATTTAAAAGATCTTTTAAAGGTGATGCGGGACAATGGAGAAAATAATCTTGAAAAAGGACTTGCTTTGAATAAGCTTATGCGACCTCCGTTGTTTATTCCTGGTAGCAAAAAAATGTCATCAATTCAGCAGATGATGAAAGAAAACAGGCAGTCAATTGCTATTGTCATTGATGAATATGCTGGAACGGATGGCATTTTAACCCAATCCGATATTTACAGGCAGATTTTTGGGACAAGCGAGAATAATTTGCCGTGGCGTGATAATGGTTCTGTGATTGATTTAAAAGGACATAAAAACTTTATTGTGGATGGGTCGGTGAGCCTGGTGGATTTTAATGAAATTTGCAATATAAAGCTTGAATCGGAAATAAACGAAACCTTAGGCGGATGGATTACTGAAAAGCTTGATAGAATCGCAATTCCTGGTGATGTTGTTCATTTTGACGGTGTAAAGATGGAAGTGGAATCTGTGGCGAAAAGATGCATCAAGGATGTTCATGTAGAGATTGAAGGCGAGGATGCGGTTGTAGTAAATGAAAATAATAAAGACGAGTATCTGGTTCAGGGAAATGTTGTAGTTGAAGAATCTGATGCTGAATTGCCATCTGTTGAGGGTTCTTTTTTGGCAGATACTAAGAAAGGTGGAAAAAAATGAGTGTTATGTTTTTTCGCCTGTGTGTATTGATTCTGATTTTTCTCATAATCAAATGTGTTGGTTTTTTCGCCGGATCGGAAACTGCCTATCTTTCTGTGAGCAGGATAAAAATGCGCCGCCTGATTCAGGAAAAAAAACGTAATTCCAAAGTTGCCGCCAGACTGAAAGATAGAATCGATGAGCTTTTAACAGTTGTGCTTATTGGAACAAATTTTATGAATTCGCTGGCTTCGTCCCTGGCTACTGCTTTGGCTATGGCAATTGTGGGGGACGGTGGGATTGGTGTTGCAACTGTTTTGATTACTTTCTTTGCAACTACGTTTGGCCAGATTATTCCAAAAACAGTTGCAGGTGTTTATCCTGAGAATGTAGCATGCAAAAATGCCGTAATATTAAATATTCTGGAAAAAGCCTTGAAACCCCTTGTGTGGTTTTTTACGAAGATTTCAAAGGGAGCTGGAGAAGTAGCGCAACGGCTTTGGAAAAGTGAAGGTGCGCTGGTAACGGAAGAAGAATTGAAAGCTCTGTTTGAAGTGGGAACTAATGAAGGAACTCTTGAAAAAAATGAACAGGTAATGCTGAACAAAATATTTCATTTTGGTGATTTGAGCGTTTATAACGTAATGAAGAATCGTGCGGTTGTGAAATCTTTGCCATACACTGCCAGCAGAAATGAAGTTTTGAAAATGTTCTGTGAAACTGGGCTTTCAATGATTCCAGTTTATGAAGGAACGAAAGACCAGATCATTGGCGTAATTCATTATAAATCAGTGCTGCTGAGTGACCCTTCTAAGATTTGTGTGAATTATGCTTCTTCTGTCATGAAAGGCGTGATGTTTGTACCAGAAACTTTTACGGCTTTTGAATTGCTTTCCAAGTTTAAGAAAGAACGAAGCGAGTTTGCAGTTGTCCTTGATGAACAAGGTTGTACTGCTGGAGTTGTTACTACGGATGATTTGCTTAGGGTTGTTTTTGGTCGAATGACAGAAGAAGATGCGGGAAATATGCCTGCGGAATTGCGAGTAAAGCTGGTAGGGCCAGATGAATTTATTGTGCCAGGTGACATGAAGATCGATGATGTGAATGATGTGCTGAAGCTGGATCTGGAATCGGAAGAGTGGACAACGTTGGGTGGATGGCTCTTGGAACGTTTTGGAAATCTGCCGTCAGCAGGTGAAGTTTTACAATGGAACAGGCATCTGTTCATCATTGAAGATCAGGCTCAGCGGCGAATTTTGTCTGTGCGGATTAAATTGAAAAATCGGTAGGTAATGCTTAAGTTGATTGTTATGTGGTTTGAATCTGCACCAGAATTACTTCCGCTGATTTTAGAATAACCTGAAGATTTTCTTTTGCTTGAGTAAGTGTCTCCAAAAGATTCATAAAAACGTACCCAGAAAAAATCGGCATTTACGAATAGGTTTTTAATTGGGGAATAGGAGATTCCGGCCTGAATTTTTGCTGCGTTAAAATTCGAAAAAATTTCGTCCATATAGTAACTGCTGATTTTGGTTTTTTCTGTGTTGTTCCAATGGGAGTCGATAGAAAAATGGTATACAAACGGTGAAAAATATGCGCCAGCATACGCAGATAGAAAATCAAAAGGTTTGTATTCAAAATCCCCGCCAAGCCAGGTGTAAAGATTCTGTGATTCATATTCTACTGGCGAAAGCTTTATGTTGTTTTCTGTGGGAAAGTGAACCGCATCCGGATCTTTGTAGGAAACAGGAGCAGGTCTTTCCAATAAATGACCGGAAGAATCGAGGATTTTGCTTCCATACCAGCCTTCTATGTTTTTTGTTTCGAAATGTATTTTTTCAAAACTTAATCCGAAAGACGGTCTGATTACGAGTTTTTTGAAAACAGGAATTTTTCCCTTTATCTGAAAATCCAATGAAAGTCCGCTAATAATCTGATTTTCGTTAATGGAATAGTCGGTTTTTGTGGATGTGAGGTTTTGCCAGTCTGAATCGTACATCCTTCCAGAATTTTGAGGAATTGTGCCGGATGCTCCAAAATTTACATAAAACCAGGGCAAATTAAATTGCAGTGTGCCACCAAGCTGGAATGTGTTTTTTATATTCCAGTCAAGCTGGCTAAGTTTTTTTGATTTGCCTAAAAGGTTGTTACTATAAACGTATTCGGTAATGTAGCCGTCGCGATAAGCGCTTTTAAAACCTGCGTCAATTGAAAAGAGCTCTTTGGAAAAGCCATTGGTTAGGAAGAGACATGCTATTGATGTAGCGGCGAGAGCTTTTTTGATCACAGTCATTACTCCCGGGAGTTTTCGTCTATTGGATCAACGCCGTAAAGCTTTGCAAACTGCTTGCGCGTAACATCCATGTCTTTCTGATATGGTGCAGAAAAAGTGACTTTTTCGCCGGTTTCTGGGTGAGTAAAAGTTATTTTATAGGCGTGGAGGGCAAGCCTTGAAAGCAAAGGCTGTTCTTCTTCGTTGTTACCTCGCCAGTTTCTTTTGATTTCGCTTAAGCGGATTGGTTTAAGGTTTCCGCTGTAAAGAGGATCGCAGACAATTGAAAAATCATTTGCAGCAAGGTGTACGCGAATCTGGTGTGTGCGTCCGGTTTTTGGTTTTGCTTCAATCCATGAAAATTGACCGCATGCGCCAAGGAATTTGAATTCAGTAAGGGAAGGTTTTCCAAATCGTTTGTTTACTGTGGTGCGATGGCGATCATCTCCGTCTGGCAAAAGCGGAAGATCCACTGTAAGATTATCCCAGCTTGGACGGCCACGCACAAGGCAATGGTATGTTTTTTCTACCTGGCGCTTTTCGAATTGAACTGAAAGGTTTTTGTGAGCCTCTGCATTGCGGGCATAGATGATGATTCCCGAAGTGTCTTTATCGATGCGATGAACTGCAAAAAGAGGTCCGAATTCTTTGCTGGCTTCCAGGTCAAGGCGAGGTGCGTCTGGATTGTAGCGGTCAGCAGCAATAAGAAGACCTGAGCGTTTGTTCAAAACTACAATATCGTTATCACTGTAAATTGTTGTATAATCGGGATTTCTTTTCATAACAGAATTATAGCAGATAGCAGATGCATTTTCAAAGGGGAAATCATTTGCCGATAATCTAAGGTTCTTGTTAAATTGTATGAGGGTGTTTTTGTAAGTAAATGATTTGTGGTGGATGAATGGCAGTATTTTTGGTGGAGGATGAGAATTGAAGTATTGAAAACATGATAAAAAAAATATAAAATTTGCAACCTAAATTTAACAACTGTGTCATATAATATAGATACGTATATAATTTGCCTGGAGAAATAATGGAACTTAGTCACGAATTTTTGGTAGAGGACAGAGAATTTACAGATTACGATGATTTTAAAAAGAACTGTAAATTGAAAGCTCCTAAAGATTTTAATTTTGCTTATGATATCGTAGATCGCTATGCGACTGACGATCCAAATAAGCGTGCACTGGAATGGTGTGATGACAATGGTGAAGAACACACCTTCACTTTTGCCGATATTTCCCGCGAATCTAAAAGAGCTGCATATTGGCTTGTTTCAAAGGGAATTAAAAAAGGCGATACAGTTATGCTTATTTTGCGCCGCCGCTATGAATGGTGGTTCTTTATGCCTGCTCTTCATAGAATTGGTGCAATTGTAATTCCTGCTACAGATCAGCTTTTGCAGGCGGATATTGAATATAGAACAAATGCCGCTGATGTAAAGATGATCATTTCTTATGACAATCCACATATTCAGGAACAGATAGAAAAAGCTATGCCAAAATCTCCAACAGTAAAGACTCTTGTTACTGTTGGCAAGGATCGCGAAGGCTGGTGTTCATTCCATAAGGAGTATGAATCTTTGCCAGCAGAATTCCCTCGTCCGGTGGGAGATGCTGCAACTCACAATGATGATCCAATGCTTCTGTATTTTACATCTGGTACATCAGGCTATCCAAAAATGGTAATTCAGGATTATGTATACCCAATCGGTCATATCATGACTGCAAAATACTGGCATGGCGTTGTGGATGATGGACTTCATCTTACTATTGCAGAAACTGGCTGGGCAAAAGCTACATGGGGCAAGCTTTATGGTCAGTGGATTTGTGGTACCGCGCAGTTCGTTTATGACATGAATATGCTTAAGCCGGATAAGATGCTTCAGATGATTTCAAAGTATGGGTTGACTACATTCTGTGCTCCTCCAACAGTATATCGTTTCCTTGTTCGTCAGGATCTTTCAAAATACGATTTGAGCAAGTGCCGCCGTTTCTCTACAGCTGGTGAAGCTTTGAACGGAGAAGTATACAACAAATGGCTTGAGCAGACTGGAAAGAAGATTTATGAAGGCTATGGCCAGAGTGAATCAACAATTATTTGTGGAAACTTTATGGAAACTCCTGTTCGTCCAGGTTCAATGGGTCGTCCTAATCCACTTTATGATGTTGAAGTTTTGGATCAGAATGGAAAAGCAGTTCCTGCTGGAGAAGTTGGTGAACTTTGTATTCATGTTGAAAACGGTCGTCCATTTGGTCTTTTGAAGGGCTATTACAAAGATGTTTCTTTGACTGCAGCGGCATTTGACGGTGGTGTTTATCACACAGGCGACAATGTTTATATGGATGAAGACGGATATGTTTGGTTCGTTGGACGAAAAGACGATATCATCAAGTCTTCTGGATACAGAATCAGTCCGTTTGAAGTTGAATCTGTTTTGCAGAAACATCCAGCGGTCCTTGAATGCGCAGTTACTGGTGTTGAAGATGCAAAGCGCGGTATGGCTGTAAAGGCTACTATTGTTTTGAGCGCTGGTTATGAAGATCGCGATCACAAAGAAATGGAAGCAGAAATCCTTGCGTTTGCAAAGGAAAATACAGCTATGTATAAGTGTCCTAGAATCTTTGAATTTGTGAAGGAACTTCCAAAAACAATTTCTGGAAAGATTCGTCGTGTCGAGATCCGCGAAAAGGACAATGGAACAGACAAAGATAAGATCAAGCAGGATTTCTAATTTTTAGTTTTTCTGATTGAATTGCAAAGCCTCGGAATCGGTTTTATGAATCGATTTTCGGGGCTTTTTTTTATCAATATAAGGTTTGCAAGGCAAACTGAAACACATTTAGGAAAGAATGAATCAACACTGTGAGAATATATGTTTTTGGGCTGGAATCATCTTTATGCATGGGCATGTTCTGTTTGTGAGTGCATATTCGAAAAAATATTGGGTGTCGCTATTTGAACCCTGCAGGCTTTAAAGTTAAACAGGTGAGCGTGGAAGTCTGGCTGTTGCAGTTTTGCTTAGTTTTGAAGGGTAGTGTTTTCAGGTTTCGTAACAGCTTGTCAATTACAGGAGGTGATTATGGGGTTTGTTGTTTTTATGTTTTTGATAGTTGCTGGAGTTATTATCTGGAGTTATTGTGATGAAGCAAAGCGTAAAAAAGAAGAGCGTAAAAGAACAGGTGGAAAAAATCCATACAGGCCGCGGAGAAGAATGAACTTTATTGATGATAATCTGGGATTCATGATGCTGGAACATGAATTAGATGATAATAATAGCAGAGATTATTTTGATGAATATACAAGCCAGACTGGAAAGGAGCATCCTTTGGATTCATTGGGAAGTGCGCCATGCGGCCGTCTTAGCGAAAGTGAATTGATTGATGCTGCCATGTGGCATGAAGCATGGAATGATGCATATTTAGGGTCAGAATTGGATGATGTGCGGGATGATTGTGAATACGATGGTCTTTATGATGATCTGTGATCTGTTTGAAAGCGGTCATAAAAAATCCCTTTACAGACAGTAAATGACTTTTTTAGTTTTATTTAGATTCTGTCCGTAAAAGGATATGTTCGTTTATTTTTTTGTTGCTTTTCCAACTTCTGATAATGCAGTTACCAGGCCCGCCATATTCTGGATGTCAGAAGGAATGATTATTTTTGTGGACTGACCGTCAGCAACCTTTTCAAAAGCTTCAAGGCTTCTGAGTTTTAGAACTGCGTCGTCGGCTGCAGCTTCGCGAATCATTTTGATGCCGTCTGCAGTAGCTGTCTGAACTTCTCTGATTGCCTGGGCTTGTCCCATGGCGCGTTGAATTGCAGCTTCTTTTTGTGCTTCGGCTTCAAGAATTGTAGACTGCTTTTTACCTTCGGCAATCAGGATTTCGCTTTGCTTTTTGCCTTCGGCAATAAGAATCTGTTCGCGACGTTCCCGTTCTGCCCGCATCTGCTTTTCCATTGCTTCCTGAATGGCTTTTGGCGGATTGATGTTCTTTACTTCTACGCGGGTAACTTTGATGCCCCATGGATCTGTGGCTTCATCAAGGATACTGCGCATTTTTGTATTGATCACGTCGCGACTGGTGAGAGTTTCATCCAGTTCTAGTTCGCCAATGATGTTGCGAAGTGTTGTGGCTGTAAGGTTTTCCAAAGCATTCATAGGTCGATCTACGCCGTATGTATAAAGCTTTGGGTCGGTGATCTGGCAGTAAACTACAGTATCAATTTCCATTGTTACGTTGTCTTTTGTGATGACAGGCTGCGGATCAAAATCCAGAACATTTTCTTTGAGGGAAACTTCATGAACAATGCGGTCGATGAAAGGAAACTTTACATGAATGCCTACAGACCATGTGGTTGAATAGGCTCCAAGGCGTTCGATGACGAATGCTTTGGATTGAGGAACGATTCTTATGTTTGTAAGCACAAGGACAAGAATCAAAATAAAAAGAATGATGAGTATGTAACCCATAAACTCTCCTGTTTGTGTGAATCATAAAAATCACACTATGTAATTAGAGACGTTTGCAACGCAAACTTTATAAAGGTTTGATTTCAAGGGTGTTTCCAAGAATTTGAGTGATTTCACATTCGGATCCTTCTGGGATTGGAGAATCCGAGTTTGCCTGGACTGACCAGATAACGCCGTTTGTGGTTTTTGCCTGGCCTTTGGAAAATTTTGAGATTTCCTTTGTGACGATAACATGCTGCCCCACAAGGGCTTCCATGTTAGTTTTTTCTTTGCCGATTTTGAGCTTTTTTACAGCGAAGGGTCTGGTGAAAATCAAAAGAACAAGGGAGATTGCTACAAAGATAAGAAGCTGCCATACCATGTCCATTTTGGTAAGGGAAATGAAAATCATTGGTAAGGCTGCTATGGCGCACCAGATAGTTGTAAGCTGAAATGTAAAGATTTCAATCGCTACAAACGCCAGCAAAAGGAGCAGCCAAAACCATGGGCCAAAGAGTTCCATAAAAATCCTCCGATAATTGTTTTATGTGTTATTATATTATAGATGGATTTTATCAAATTGGAAACGGTTTTATTTTGACATATTGACTGAAATTGTCAAAATAGGTAAGTTTTAAGATAAAGAAACTGATTTTTTAGAGGAAGTTTTATGGCATCTAGAAGAGTTGTTATTACTGGATTGGGAGCTGTTTCTCCTGTTGGAAATAACGTAAAGGACAGCTGGGAGTCGATTAAGGCTGGAAAAAGCGGAGTAGATAAGATAACTCTTTTTGATACAACTGATTATCCTGTGCAGATTGCGGCAGAAGTAAAAGATTTTTCCCTTGAACCTTACGGAATTGATCGCAAGATGGTACGAAAAATGAACCGCCAGACAAAGTTCTTGCTTGGTGCAAGCATTGAGGCTGTTACTGATGCTGGTTATACAAAAGAAACTTTGGCTAATGAAAATGTTGGTGTAACAAATGGTGTTGGAATCGGCTTGAATGAAGCTGTTGAAGCAGGTTATGCAAAATATAACGATCCTGCTGCCGGCGTGAACAGATTGCCACCGATGACTGCACCTTTGGCTTTGAATAATGAAGCTGCAGCAAATGTAAGCATGTATTTTGGGATTACAGGTCCTTCCTGGACAATTTCTACGGCTTGCTCTTCTGGAACTGATTCCATTGGCCTTGCGTTGGATATGATTCGCGCCGGCAGAATTGACATGGCTTTGGCTTGCGGTTCCGATGCGAATATCACTGGTTTTAATATTGGCTGCTATCAGGTGCTTCAGGCTTTGACACAGGGGTTCAATGATAATCCAAAAGCTGCAAGCCGCCCGTTCGATAAGGACCGTTCCGGCTTTGTAATGGGTGAAGGCGCAGCTGTGCTTGTTCTTGAAGATTTGGATCATGCAAAAGCACGTGGCGCAAAGATTTATGCTGAAGTAGCCGGCTTTGGCGCAACTAATGATGCTTATCATATCACTGCTCCTAGAGCTGATGGTTCGGGCGGCGCAAAAGCGATGGAAATTGCATTGAAGGATGCTGGAATGAAGCCTGAAGATATCCAGTATTATAATGCGCATGGTACTTCTACAAGCGTCAACGATAAGGCTGAAACAAAGATGATTAAGTCTGTTTTTGGAGATTATGCATATAAACTTCATGTTTCTTCCACAAAATCAGAAACCGGCCACATGATAGGTGCGGCTGGAACTATGGAAGCTATTGTTTGCGTAAAGGCAATAGAGGAAGGTTTTGTGCCTCCAACTGCAAATCTGGATAGTCCAGATTTGGAACATGACTGCGACTTGGATTATACTCCAAAAACAGGCGTAAAGGCAGAAATTACAGCCGCAGCAAGTTGTTCCCTTGGATTTGGTGGTCACAATGGTTGCGTTATCATAAAAAAGTATAACGCTTAGATGAAATGGTGGTTTGACATCGACAAACGAGGCGGATGCATCGATGAACCTGAACAAACCCGCTGACGTAGCTTTGTTTTACACGGTTCTTCGATTGTCACCTACGCAGGATATGAAGGGGCGCGAAGCGCGTGGGAAGCACCGACCGTGAGGGTAGCCCGGAATAGCCTGATTGGGAATGAAATATCGTACGGAAAAATAAAAAATACCAAATAAGGGGTAAAAAATTATGGCAATTATTAAACCTATGATTCGCAGCAACATGTGTATCAATGCTCATCCGGTTGGATGCGCAAAAGAATGCGAAAACCAGATTGCTTGGATGAAAGCTAAGAAAGCTGAACGGGGAATCAAGTCTGTAAAGGAAGGCGGAAACGGTCCTAAGCTTGTTTTGGTTCTTGGTTGTTCAACTGGATATGGTCTTGCAAGCCGCATTTCTGCTGCTTTTGAATATGGCGCTGATACAATCGGTGTTTCTTTCGAAAAGGCTGCAACTGAAGCTAAGGGTGGTACTCCTGGCTGGTATAACAATGAAGCATTTGATCGTGCTGCAAAGAAAGAAGGGCTTTATACTGCAACATTTAGCGCAGATGCTTTTGCTCACGAAACTCGTGCTATGATCATTGATGAAATCAAAAAGAATGGCAAGAAGGTTGACCTTGTTGTTTATTCTCTTGCTTCACCTGTTCGCACAGATCCTGATACAAAGGTTCTTTATAAGTCTGTTTTGAAGCCAAAGGATAAGCCTTACGCTGGTATGGGTATTGATATCATGACCGATTCTTTGAAGGAAAGTGCTGCTGAACCTGCAACTGAAGAAGAAATCGCAAATACTGTAAAGGTGATGGGTGGCGATGACTGGCGTCTTTGGATCAAGGCTTTGAGCGAAGCTGGCGTTTTGAATGAAGGCTGCCGCACTGTTGCTTATTCTTATATTGGACCAAAGTTGAGTCATGCTATTTATCGTGATGGCGCTATTGGTATGGCAAAACTTGATCTTGAAGCTGCTGCAAAGGATTTGAACAAACAGCTTGCTGATTCTGTTGGCGGTGCTGCTTATGTTTCTGTAAACAAGGGGCTTGTAACTCGTTCTTCTGCTGTTATTCCTATCATTTCGCTTTATCTTTCTGTGCTTTTCAAGGTTATGAAGGCTAAGGGAAATCATGAAGGTTGTATCGAACAGATGGAACGTCTTTTTGCTGAACGTCTTTTTACTGGCGAAAATTCGGCAGCTGGCAAGGTTCCTGTTGATTCTGAAAACCGCATCCGCATTGATGATTGGGAACTTCAGGATGATGTTCAGGCTGAAGTAGATAAGCTTATGGATGGCATCAATAATGAAAACCTTAAGGAACGCTGTGACCTTGAAGGTTATCGTCATGACTTCCTTGCAATTAACGGATTTGATATTCCAGGCGTTGATTATGACAAAGAAGT
>ERZ808052.28-NODE-28-length-16616-cov-3.619324_pt1 | contig 16616 bp, 14 predicted proteins | sample MGYA00380200_ERZ808052 | MGnify/ENA primary metagenome ERZ808052 (study PRJEB31490, sample SAMN06133366) | cow dung metagenome | isolation source: H10 | host: cow | place: China: Chengdu | collected 2015-05 ...
ACAATAGATTTTATATGCATCTTCCAGTTTTTCGATTTTATTTTTACCAGGCTTTTCCGCAACATATTCGTCATACTCTTTTTTAAGAGCCGCAATAATTGCCGGATAAGGAGTACATTTTAAAACTTCCGGATCGGTACACCCGCTGTTATTAAATCCCATCAAATAATTAAACGCCTGACACACTTTTTCCTTTTGGATTTCAATGAAAGTGGAAAAGATGTTTTCTGGAGTTGCAAGACTTGTGTAATTTGCGATTATGGATGCAAAAAAATCTTCCGCAAAAGTTTGCAGTTCTCCAGGCTTTGAAAACGCAAGGACAGCAGGATTATCGCGATGGGCCAGAACAAATGACAACGCTTTTGTCTTAATGCCAGAAATACTGTCCGCTGAGCCAGTAGTAAAATCCGGGCGAATGCCATAACGATTTGCGCTTTGCCTCAAAACGCCGCCGCAATAGGAATCCAAAGTCTGAATATGCACATTGGCAAAATCATCCAAAGCTTTTTTCGCTCTATCCCGTTGAGGTTGGGGAGTTTTTTCATTATTTGCGAATTTTCCAAGATTGCTGTAAATGCGGGCATACATTTCTGCGGCGGCTTTTTTTGTAAAGGTCAAAGTAAGAATCTGGGAAGCCCCAATATTTTCGTTTTCCATAATAAGCCAGGCAAACCTTGTGGCCAAAGTCTGGGTTTTTCCAGAACCTGCTCCAGCGGCTACAATAGTATTTATGTCACTGCAGCAGACTTTCCTTTGTGATTCATCAAGTTTTCTATCCAACAAATCAAGATATTCGTATTTCTTTTCCATAATTCATCCACCCTACTCGCTTTTTTTCAGTCGTTTTACAGGATTTCCGCCAACCTTAAAAATGCTGCGGCAAACACTTTTGTATTTGCAAACCGCACAATTTCGCATTGGCTCAAAAAGGTGCGCATTTCGCTTTGGATCAACCACCGGCTCAAAATTACTCTGATCTACCGATTCCTTGAATTCTTTTGCAGCCTCTATGGCAAAATTCATAGTTTCTTCATAATCCTGAACAGTTTCAGAAGAATTGCGTTTTTTTGGAATCACAGAAGCCACAGTTGCCTTTTGAATGGATACAAACGCTGCTTTTGAAGGATTAAGTTTATTTTTCTGCGCCAGCTTTACATACAACGGAATCTGAAAATCCCCCAGCATATAAGAATTTTCGCCAGTTTTCGCCAGTTTTTCCTGAATCCAGCAATCTCCACTTTTCTTTGTGCTTGATTTCTTGTAATCCAGAATCACATCCGAATCAACATCAGACATTACACAGTCAATTTTTCCATAAAGGCACAAATCTTCATCCTGCAGATAAGCCCAATACTCCTTTTCCAGCTGACTTGGCGAAAAATCCGGGTAAGTGCTGAAAACAGTCAAAATCATTTTGTACAAAATATTCACAATTGCGTTCTTCTGACTTTTTATCATGTCCAAAACAAGGGGCATTTTTGAATAATGGCGCAAAACCACAGCTTCATCAAAACTTTTTTCTATAAGGCTCAAAACCGTTTTTTCAAAAGAACCAGTTTGGCTTTCGCTTTTTTTACCACCGGCAGTACTTTCATCTTGCAATACAGGACTTATTTTCTGATCGCGAATAGATTCCATTACCTTCTGGACAATCAGATGATAAAGGTTTCCCATTTCAAACTGATCCATCAAATCCGTTTCCAGCGAATCTTCCTTCATCTGCAAAACCGAAGAAAAAAGCCACTTTCGCTGGCAAGGATAAAAAGCATTCAAATCCGTCTGAGTGATTTTTATTTTATCTGGACCGGTTTTTGGATTTTCAGCGCAGATTCTGTTTATATCTTCATAAAGCTTGTGGTGAATTTTTTTCTGCAGTTCATCGCAAACAGAATAATCAGCCTGGCTTTCTTCTGAAGAATAAAGTTTTTTCTTCCAGGCTTCAAATTCTTTTACCTGCAGATGACTCAACGTTTTTGGCGCCTGCTCAGAATCTTTTCCATGACAGAACCACAATTTTTCATTTTTCACAAAATCATCTTCATCCCTGAAAGTTGATTTGTTTTCACCCGTAACCTTATCTTCCACCCTTAAAAAATTATGCGGAATCGCAAAACCGTCAAATGTGTTTTCGGAACAAGTAAAATACTGCTTACCTTCATCTGCAAATTTGTTGTAAAGCCACAGAAACTGTTTTGAAACGTCCACAGTTCCCATTCCCAATGTCTTTCGTTTGATGTCATTCAAAAAATCCAGCTGCTTGAACGTTACTGACACATCATTCTGACTGCAATTAAGCACAAAATTGTATTTGTATGCAGAGCAGGCAGCTACCCTGTACTTAAAAACATTCACCCCGTCACTGGAATTTTGAGGAGTATAGTTTTTTCCCTTCAATTCATTCAGGAAAAATTCAAATGGATTTTGAACCGAAAATCCCATCTGTTCAAAATAATCTTTTTCGATTTGACTAAGCTCTTCCAGATATTTTATTGAGCGGCTCAAAATGTTATTTGCGCTTTCGGTAAATCTTTCTTCATCAAGAAAACCGTTTTTAAATGCAAACCAGCCGGTGCGTACCTCCTCAAAGGTTTTTGCCTCACAAATTCTATTCACCGCAGCCTTAAGTTTGCTGTACCGCTCCAGAATCAGATTCGTTTCGTTTCCACCAGTACTAAGGGTTTCTACCCAGGAATCAGTTACCTGGTCATCATCCCATGTTTTTTTATAGGAACAAAGACAGTGCCGTTCGCATCCCACTTTTATCAGTTCCAGCGTCCAGTCAGAAATTTGCCCATTTTCGTTTGCCTTACTCCATGGCACATAACCGTTCAGCAACAGTTCCCGCACACTTTCATAGGAAAAATCCGTTTTTTTACATTCATTCAAAAGCTCAAAAATATTTCCGGCACAATTAACCGTAAACGGAACCCCTGCGCGCACCACAAAAGGAATACAATAATTACGAAATTCCCTTTCGATATATGGCCGCACATTTTCCAGATTCGGCACATGAACGGCAATCTGGTTCCACATCACGCCCTTTTCCACAAGCCTTCTGATATTAAGCGCCGTTTTGCGCAATTCCGTGCGGGAATTTTCGTATTTTGTGCCACAAATCCTGGCATCTTCAAGTGACGGCACTTTTACAATCTGCACATTCTGCGCATTTTTCAAAATCCCTTCATATTCCAGAAAATCTTCCAGAATTTCTGGATAGAACAAAACAAAACCAGTTCCATTTTCCGCAAAATCAGGATTGCACCAGGCTTGCTCAAACATCTTGTGATTTTCCAAAAAAGCGCAATAACGCTGATAAAGCTTTTCGTAATCCTGATCTTCACCATCAGGCTCAATTCCGTTCTGCTCAATCTTTTCCACAAAACGTTTATGCCACATATCAAGAGCCGTAAGATTTTTAGAAAGCCAGTCCGTAAAGAAAAGCGCATTTTCTGCGAATTTGGGATTTATAATAGTAGAAAAAAACAGCGGGTCACCATTTTTTTTAGCCTGTGCGTTTTCTTCCAGAATCTGGTAGACAAAAAATTTACGCAAAATGGAAGGAATAGCATGATAACCGTCTTTCCTGACAGAAAGATACTGTTCCTTAAAGTTATCCCAAGGCAAAAATCTACCCAGGTCCACGGTTTTTACTCCTGATTCTTCAGGATTTTGAACCACCCAATCTGCCCAGGTGTTTGTATCAATGTCAGTTGGAAAAACAAATATCACATCTTTTTTTTGAAGCTTGTCTTTTAGAACTTTGCGGATTTCCAACGGTTCAATTATCTTCTCACTCATATCCACTCCCAAAAATGCAGCAACGGCATACTATTATATCTATTATAGCATGAAAGGGTTCAAATAATGACACCCTGATTCTAAATCGGCAGCTGAGCTTTTTTTGATTCTGCTGGATTTTATTTAATATTACAACTTGTTATAAGTTGATATTATTTACATGATGTTATAAAATTAGGATGTCTTGTTTGGGACAAAATGCAGGTGTATGCCTGTACAAAATAAAACGGTGGCTTTGCCATCATCATGGAGTTCATAATGAAACTTTCAAAGATTCTTTTGACAACAGTAGCAGCAGCAGCTGTAATTGGTTTGACATCTTGTGGATCTGGCGATGACGATCCAAACAAAATGATCAAAGGTAGCAACAGCAAATATTCTATCGACTACACAAACGATAGCACAAAAATCAGTCGCGGATACAAGGACACTTACTACAAGCACGCTGGTGCAGCAGTACAATTCACATTTGAAAACCAGTCTGCAGAAACAGCAGGTTCTGGTGTAATGGGTCTTATTTTTGACCTTGAAGGAAGCAAAAAAGAACCAAGAAGCTTCGATGTAATTGGCGTAAAGACAGTTGATGGTAGCGAAAATCTTGAATATTACATTTCAAGATTTACAGGTGTAGAAGATATTCAGGATGACAACTTTGGCGCATATAAAGCAGGAGAATATGGTCATGAAGCAGCTGGTCCTGCTACAGAAACCGTATATAAACCAGCTTTCCAGAAAGCTACAGGTAAAAAAGAAGGCGACAAGGTAACTGTTTATGCATATGCTATCCAGAAAAAAATGACTGAACCTGGTACAGATACAAACAAAAAAGCTTACAAAGCTGACGAATGGGTTTACAAAGTATACCTTTTGAACAACAAAATTGCTAAACTTGATAAAGAAGGTAACCTCATTGATGACGAAAAAAATACAGTAGATCTTACAGATGTGGAGCCAGTTGCAATCATGGCTACAGGTTATAATGGAGACAAACCTACACAGAAAAAGCTTGCTGTATACGCTAATGTTTACCCAACAATAGAAGCTCTTAAAGAAGCTAATCCTGAAATTACAGATAAAGAACTTGAAGCAAAAGCAAAAGGATGTGGTACACTCACAGGTACATGGACATACCGTGGTGACTACTATGCTTGCGATGTAGAAGAAGACTAATTTCTGCCAGATAGTTAGCTTTTTATGAAAGGGGCTTTCCAATAAGTAATGACTGTAGCGGTCATTTAAGGAGTCGAAATGACCATTACATTAAATACGGTGGTTTCGATTCCCTCAACCACCGTACGTCGAACTTTCAGGACAGTCCCTTTTTTTATTGATAAAATCCTTTTATGACATTCAGTAAACAACAGCTCAAAATTGCGTTAGTTTCCATCTTTCTTTTGACCGCAATGCCTGTTTTTGCAAAAGAATTACACTTTTCTTTTACTCCTTATGCAGGGCTAGAGCAAAGCACTTTCCAGGAAGCATATTATTACGAAGATTTTTCCAGATATAAAGATCGCCAGTGCAGCCTTCTGGAATGGACCCAAAAACTTTCCTATCTTGCTGGAATTGAAACAAGGGTTAAATACAAAAAGCTTTCTTTTTTTATTGATCTTTCCACAAAGCTTCCTGGAAAGTGCGGCTCCATGATGGACAGCGACTACCTTGAAAATGGGATGAAATTCAATTATTCCATCAGCGAAAATCATCTGAACAGTGCCTTTGATGCGCAAACAGGTTTTTCCTATGAAGTGGATCTTCCTTTCATGCAGATTACTCCTTCAATAACAGCGTCTTATTCGTACATTTCATTCAGCGCCAAAAACGGCCGCGGCTGGTACGGCGACTCTTCTTATACTTCGGATGGAAAAACCCACAGCTGGGACAGTCCTTATTCACATTACTTTCCTGACGGAAAATATCATCTTGCAGGAGTGGACTATTTAAATCAAACTTTTTATTTTATGACAGGACTGGAACTTTCAAAAAACTTCATTAAGGAGTGGCGAACTGGACTTGGCTTTCATTTTGCTCCATTCACATACAGCTACACAAAAGACCATCATCTTGGAAAAAACAAAAACTTCTACACAGAAGGCTATATATACAATTATTTTGGAAACATGAAATTTACTTTCCAAAACGATTTTACAATCTCTTCGCTGATTTCCATCAATACCCGGATGGAGCTGAATCTGCAGCTTTTCACAAAAGGCAAAACCGATAAAAACGGCCGGCCAAATCAGCAGCAGGAAGGCGAATCCTACAGCGCATTCAAAACAAAAATTGGAATCAGTTTTAATCTGTAAAACCATCCGGAGATTTAGCAAATATTCCATAAATCATTTTAAAATAAAAAAGGCTGCATTTTGCATTTCATCAGGCATAAAACCGTTACGCAAAAATACAGCCTTTTCTTTTAAAAGAAGCAGAAACTTATTTCTTCTGTCCAGCATCAGCATCTGGTGCAGAAGTTCCAGTAGCTGCATTCAGTGCTTTTACAGTTCCTTTTGTTGTTCCGCAAGAAGCGAATGTAAGTGCAAGAACTGCACATGCTGTAACTACCAATGCCATTTTTTTCATATTGATCTCCAAAACAAGCAGCAAAAGCCGCAGATTTTTCAAGCGAAAGCTTGTATCGTTCAACAAGTGAACACTGCTATTTTATAACAACTTTTAAATAAAAACAACTTATAACAAATTGTGATAAAACATTTTTTTCTATCGCTTAAAAAACAGGGGTCCTGTGCAGCATGGGCAAAGAAAGTCCAGACCATCTCTCATTGGGAATGTTTGCCACCACCAGTACAACGAGCTCAACCATGCAGGCGAAAGCCGGTTCCGAACGGAAGCATTTGATTTTTTTTTTGCCAATCAATAAATTATTATGAAGTGCAAGCTTAAAAAGCAAAACCAATATTTTAGCGAGGGCATATGAAGAAAACCAACGCCATGCGCATCCTTGATGCAAAAAAAATCCCATACGAAGCAAAAGAATACGATGATGACGGCGAACATGAACTAAGCCGTGGCGCCGCCGAAGCGACGGCAGCAAAACTTGGCATTGAACCAGGATGCGTGTTCAAAACAATAGTCATGAGAACCGACACAAAAGAAATCTGCGTATTCTGCCAGAGCGCACTTTACGAAATCAATCTAAAAAAAGCCAGAACCGCAGCCGGCTGCAAGGAAATAACCCCTGTTAAACCCGAAGAGCTATTGGCACTCACAGGATACATTCGCGGCGGATGTTCCCCGCTGGGCATGAAAAAGCAATTTAGAACCTTCATAGACAACTCCATACTGAATTACGAAAAAGTTCACATTTCTGCAGGCCAGCGGGGTTTGCAGCTGGCAATAAAGCCAGATGATCTTGTAAAAGCAAGCGGAGCCACTCTTTGCGACCTGATTCTGGAATAAGCGTGTTGCACTAAAAGCGCAGCATCAAAAAAAAAGCCCTGCAAAAAAGACTGGATGCGCTGTAGCATCACCGCTTTTCTGCAGGGCAACCCCTTCAACGAGATTCCCACCCAAAATCCACATTTTAGTTGGATGCAGCCATCAATGTGGCAAACAATCCGCCTACCAGCATTCCTCCGATTCCGGCTGCCAGAAGATCTTTTTCAGAAACGTTTACAGAAGGTCTTTCAACAACCTTTACAACTGGTTTTGGTGAAGGAACATGATTTCCGGCTGGTCTGGAAACAGGTCTTACAACTTTTCCAGGCTTTACAGTTCCAATCACCGTACCATTTCCTGTAGGCTTCGGCTTTTTTTCCAACACCACAGTAGTTGGCTTTACAATTACGGTTGTAACTTTTTTTCCGTGCTTCTTTTTCTCTTCTATTTTTTTATCACGATCACCATGACCATTGTGATTTCCTCGTTTCATTTCCCTTCTTGTAGATTCAGGCTTTCTTTCCCATCCACGACCGTTTCCTTTATTGCCCTGCTTCTTTTCTGACCAATTACCTGCACTTGCTCCAGGCCTTGATTTTTCCTTACCATAACCATTACATTTTCCTTCTGCAAAAGCGCTGCCTGCTCCCAAAAGCAAAACAATAGTTCCAATCGATACTGACTTAATCATTCTTTTATTCATAATATTCACCTCACAGTTCAAACCAGCGGTTTGTATTTGTATTCGTTTCAGTTCCTTTTCCTCAAGGACATTTTCAGAATACCACAGAGCAGAACAACAGAAATTAGAGCATTCTTTAAATAAAATGAGAAAACTCTCATAATTTTGCATAGGAAAAGCAGCAAAATTAAAGTAAAATGAATGTATAAATAAGGAAAAACATGAAAAGAATCGCATCATTTTTTTTAATCCTTTCTGTAGCTTTAACACAAGTTTTCGGCCAAGCCACAGCCCAAAGGAATTCTGTTCCATATCATGGAATGCGTCTGGAAAACAATCAAAAAGGATTTTCCATTACATCAGTCTCTAAAAATGCAAATCGCATTACAGTAAGCTTCTCTTCTCCGGTAAATCCACAAACAATTGCAAAATCAAACATATTGATAAATGTAAAAGCAATTTCATCTTCACCATACAATGCTCAAATCAGATTTGACAGAAGCGGTCGGTCAATGGAAATAGAACTGGAATGTCAGGCACCGTCAGGGAATATTTCCATAAACGGGGTAAAATCTTTTAATGGGGAAAACCTTTCCCCAAACACCGCAAAACTCTAATCAGGAAAATAACATGGAAAATATTCTTATAGTTGAAGACGATGAAGGAATCAGAAGCTTTGTTCAGGCAGAACTTGAACACGAAGGATTTGGCGTTAATACGGCTGCCACAGGACGAGAAGCCCTTTCGGTTTTTGAAAGCACAAAAAACGACATAATTTTGCTTGATATAATGCTTCCACAATTGAGCGGACTTGAAGTACTTCGCCGAATCAGAAAAACATCGGAAGTTCCTGTAATTCTTGTGACAGCCCGGGGCGAAACCTTCGACAAAGTAAACGGTTTGGATGCAGGAGCAGACGACTACCTTGCAAAACCATTCGAAATCGAAGAACTTTTGGCCAGAGTGCGAGCCATTTTGCGCCGCGCCGCAAAGAAACAGCAGCAGCCGTCTTCCATAAAAATCAAAAACCTTACGCTAAACACAGACAGCATGGAAGCGATGCTTGACGGAAATCCAGTGGAGCTTTCAAAAACAGAATATCTTCTGCTCAAAACTTTGATGAAGAACGCAAACAAAGTCATGAGCCGGGATCAAATCATCAGCGAAGTCTGGGGTGACAATCATTACATCGAAGACAATGCCGTTGACGTTTACATCCGTTACCTTCGCAACAAAATCGACCGGGAATCCGGAACCGAATTCATTTCTACGGTTCGCGGCGCAGGCTACATCATAAGGGACAGCGAAAACCTGCACAACCAATAGTTTCTGGAGCAAAAAATTGAAAAGAAGATCCATTTCCTGGTCCATAGCACTGAAGTTTTCCGTTTTCCTGGCAGTTTTTGTTCTGCTGCTTTCCCTTTCCCTGATTTTCATAGTCACAAAACAAGTAAGAAACAGGGAAGAACGTATTCTTTCGAATTCCATCAGCACATTGAAAAACATGATCGAAAACGGCCGCCAGGAGGATTTGCTGAAAAACGAAATAACTAAAATCCCATATTTTATAAGCTGGACAATCGCCGAATATGATACCCTCGAAATAATATATTCAAACGATCCATTTATCCCTGTTATGGATGATACAGGGGGAAAAGCTGTTCACTATACCCAGAAAGACTATTACACCGACGGCGACCTGAACATAATGTACGTCAGTTCCGTCTCATCAGATCAAAAATACCTTTTTCAGGCCAGCATGAACATGGACCAGGATTCCATCGAAAAATTTCTGTCATATCTGCCAGTTTCCCTACTGATAATATTCCTGCCTCTGCTTATACTTTCGTTTTTCGCCGCCTATTTGATTTCAAAAAACACAATGAAACCAATTTCCAAAATCACCAGCGCCGCCCGAGGCATTTCCAGCTCAAATCTGGAAAGTTCACTACCAGTCACAAAAAAAGACAACGAGCTCAATCTGCTGGCAAAAACCTTTAATGATCTTTTTGACCGACTTAAGGCAGATTTTGAAAAAGAGCGGGCCTTTACAAGCAACGTTTCCCATGAACTCAAAACACCTGTGGCCGTAATCCAGGGCCATGCAAATCTTCTGCAGCGTTGGGGAAAAGACGATCCTTCCCAGCTTGAAAAATCCCTTGCAGCAATCTCGAAAGAAACAAAAACCATGAGCTCAATCATCACAAATCTTTTGCAGCTCACACATCTGGAAAACAAAGACGTAAAGCTTTCTCCATCCTCATTCACCATTTCAAGCCTCATTACCAGAATCACTGAAGATGTGGCTTCCTACAGCCCTGCAACTACAATTATCACTGACCTTACATCCAAAAATGACATCACAATCACTACCGATTGGGAATTGCTGCACCAGGTATGCACAGTCATCACCCAGAACAGCGTAAAATTCTGCACCGAGCATCCATGTACCATAAAAATCCACGTTGAGTCAGATTCCCAAAACGCCACCATCACTTTTACAGACAACGGCCCCGGAATAACCCCTCAAGTTTTGCCACACATATTCCACCGCTTCTATCGCGGGGACGAATCCCACAACAGAAAAGCAGGTGGTTCAGGGCTTGGTCTTTCAATTGCAAAAGAAATAATGAATGTGCTTGGCGGTTCTATCTCTGCAAAATCCACAGATGACGGACAAACAGGCGCAATTTTCTCTCTCTCAATCCCTGTAAATCATGATATAATCAACTTATGAAAGAAATAACCGTAGATCAATTCAAAGAAAACCCATTCACCCTTATTGGCGATGAATGGATGCTGGTTACAGCACATGACAAAGATCAGAACAAAGTGAACATGATGACCGCTTCCTGGGGTTCCCTTGGAATTTTCTGGAACAAACCCACAGTCACCGTTTACATTCGGCAAAGCCGCTACACAAAAAAGCTTTTGGATCAGCAGGAACGTTTTAGCGTAAGCATCATGCCGCCTAATCTCAAAAGCGTGCACAAAGTTTGCAGCACCACAAGCGGTCGCGATACCGACAAAGTCAGCGCAACCGACCTGAAAGTGGAATACGAAAACGGCGTGCCTTTTTTTCCTCAGGCAAAAACCTCGCTCATCTGCAAAAAAATCTACACCACAAAAATGGAGCGCCAAGGGTTTATGGAAGAAGAGCCGTTTAACAAAAACTACACAAATGGCGATCTGCATTCCATCTACATCGCAGAAATCGAAAAAATTCTTGTTGAATAGATTTAAATTTTGAAGGGCGGAGAACCGCCCTACGCCTGCACTACGTTGCAGGCTACCCCACCCAGCGGGCCGGAAAACCTGTTTGCTTTTTTTGGCCCGCAACGCCCGTCTTTTCAGAAAAAAAACGCAACAGCTAAAAAAAAAATCGGGGCTGTCCCAAAAGTAATTAGTGTAGCGCTCAATGACTGCTACACTTAATGTGGTGGTTTCGATAAACTCAACCACCGTAATGCATACTTTTGGGACAGCCCCGTTCTCATTATTCAGCAAAAACTATTTCTTAAGCTCTTCTGCCAATTTAGCAGCAGTAAATCCAAGGTGTTCAGCTACCTTTGCTGCTGGACCAGATTCACCAAAGCGGTCGATGCAGAACAAATCTGCGCGGCTAGTTGCATAAGCCTTCCAGTTAGCACTGATACCAGCTTCTGCACAAACTACACGCTTAGCGCCACCAATAAGGGCAGCCTGATCAGCTTCGCTCATTTCATCAAACTTGTTGAAATCAATGACAGAAACTACGCGAACATTTTTGTCGCTAACCATCTGTGCAGCCTGAATAGCCATAGAAACTTCAGAACCTGTTGCAAGAACTGTAATGTCTGGAGTATCTGTGCCCTTCTTTGCAATGTAAGCACCTTTGGTAATATTTTTCTTCCATTCAGCATCTTCTTTTTCGTAACCAACCAGATCCTGGCGGGTAAGAACGATACAAACAGGATGATCTTTTGAAGCCATAGCCATTTTCCAAGCTTCCATTGTTTCCTGAGCATCGCCAGGACGAAGAACCTGAACGCCAGGAATTGCTCTCAAAGAAGCAAGTGTTTCTACAGGCTGGTGTGTTGGACCATCTTCACCAACGTAAATTGAATCATGAGTAAAGATATAGATCAAAGGAAGCTTCATCAATGAAGCAACGCGAAGCTGTGGTCTAAGGTAATCTGCAAATACAAGGAAGGTCGCACAGAATGGGCGAAGACCTCCATGAAGTCTCATACCTGAACAAACTGCGCTCATGGCAAATTCACGAATACCATATTCGATTGTGCGGCCAATTCTGTTTGAAGGAGAATAGATTCCATCACAATCCTTAAGATCTGTTTTGTTTGGACCAGCCAAGTCAGCTGAACCACCAAGAAGGTTTCCATACTTCTGGCACATCATGTTCAAAACTTTTCCGCCAGCTGCACGAGTAGCCATCTTATCTGTAGCACCAAATTCTACATCTGCAACATCTGCTGTTGCTTCATCATTCCAGTATGCATCCCACTTCTTTCTAAGATCAGGGTTTTCTTTTGACCATGCTTCGAATTCAGCATTCCAAGCGTCCTGTGAGGCCTGGAATGAAGCTTTCTTTGAAGCAAAGTATTCGTATGCTTCTGGCACAACATAGAAAGTCTGGTCGCTTGGAATACCAAGGAATTCCTTTGCTTTCTTGCAGCCTTCTTCTCCAAGGGCTGCACCGTGTGTATCGGCAGAACCCTGTTTTGGAGCAGAGTAACCGATGATTGACTTAAGCATAATAAGAGTTGGCTGAGTTGTGTTCTTCTTTGCCTTTTCTACAAGCTTGATAATCTGTTCAGGCTTGTACATATCTCCCTTAAGAACCTGCCATCCGTAAGCTTCATAGCGCTTTCCGATGTCTTCGTCAAAAGTGATATCTGTTGAACCGTCAATGGAAATCTTATTCTGATCATAGAAAACGATGAGCTTTCCAAGCTTAAGTGTACCAGCCAAAGAACATGCTTCAGAAGAAACACCTTCTTCAAGACAACCTTCGCCAACAAGTGAATATGTATAGTGATCAACAATCTTATGTTCTTTTGTATTGAAACGTGCAGCAAGCATTGTTTCAGCCATAGCCATACCAACAGCCATAGAAACACCCTGTCCAAGAGGGCCTGCAGTACATTCAACACCGTCAGTCATACCGTATTCAGGATGTCCTGGACATTTTGAACCAACCTGGCGGAAAGACTTGATGTCATCCATAGAAACTTTGTATCCACTCAAATGAAGGATTGAATACAACAACATTGAACCATGACCAGCAGACAGAACAAATCGATCTCTGTCAGCCCATTTAGAATCAGCAGGATTGTGCTTAAGGATTTCTCCGTAGAGGACTGCAGCTACTTCTGCTGCACCAAGTGGAGTTCCCGGATGTCCAGAATTAGCCTTCTGAATGGCATCCATTGACAAGCTTCTGATTGAAGTTGCCACAGCTTTAATCGCTTTCTCGTTCATCATTTTCTCCTATTATTGGACAAACTATATAAACAAAAAAGGTCTCCTTAATAAGGCGACCTTTTTATTTTCAAAATTATAACCCTCGTATTGCAGCCAAAAGTTCAGCTTCACCAGCTTTATTTTCCAAAAGCTTTTTAAATTCTTTTTTCTGGAACAATGAAACAAGAGTTGAAAGAACTTGAAGATGTGTTTCTGGATTTGCTGTCAAAAGAATAAACATAACGCTTACCTTACAGTCATCTGGAGCTTTCATATCCATAGGTTCTTTCAGATACACTACGCAAATCCTTTGTTCATCTTCATTTGTAAGAATAGGCATACGGGAATGTGGAAGTGCAATGCCGTTTCCTACAGCCGTACTCATTACCTTTTCTCGTGCGCACAATGCATTGTAAATAGTATTTGCGGTAATATCTGAAGGAAGCTGCATGGAATCACAAATCTGTCTGTAAACCATTTCAGGAGTATCTCCCGAAATGTCCATAAAAACACCACCCTTATGAATAAGAGATGCTATATCAACTGCCATAAACTCCTCCAGAGTGAAAGCTTATATCACACTAAAACCATTTCTGGCTTCCGATTCAAGAACCCTCTTCAAATCACCGCAGATGCCTTCAAAATTAAGGGACATTCCCTCTATGGAAAGGTCAACCTCGTTAATCTCGTTCAAGATTGCAGCCGGCTCATTTTCCATGGAATCAATCAGCCGCATCACATGACCAAAGATTTGCGAAAGAATCACCAGCTGCTGCTGCGGATATCTGGTCAAATCTGTTCCGGCCATATCTATGGCACAAACCAGATCGTTCACCGTCACAAAAAGCTCCAGCGCTTTATGCCTGATCGGTCCCAGATTAAAATCTGCAAAGCGGTTATATCTACGACTGAGTATATCATGTCTAGATTTGATATTCAACAACATGAGTTTTTGTTGAGCGGCCGGAAATCTGTAAAAATTCGGATAAAGGTCATGGAAAATCTTTTCAAAATCCTTTTCGCCTTTATATATCTGGTCCCGGATGCATGAATCAAGCATGAACTGCGGCAAAGGTTCTGCCAGAATCTCTGTTCCAAACGAAGGAATGCAATCTGCAGCTTCCTGCAGATTGCGTGAATTCCATCTTCCAACAGCCGGAACATCCTGGCCTTTGTGCCAAAGCCTTGTTTCCACCCCAAACAGCTCAAAATCAATTTTCTTTGTTCGGGAAAACAACTTTTCAATGGAGCCGCAATTCCTTATGCAAAGTTCAGCATGCCGATCAGCAAAAACTATTGCCAGCTGCTCTTCGATTGAGCGCGTAGGACCAATTGCATCAAAGCTTTGTTCCAAAATCGTTTCCAAAAGCTTATACCAGTTTTCCCGCCCAACGTCGGAAAGCGTCATTTGAAAAGGCGACTGATTTCTTCGAAGGATGCTGACTTCCACAATATTTTCGTCCCAATTCACTACACGACACAAAAGCCTGTCTCCAAGGGTAAAACCATCCTGAAACAATGGTTCCATATTTATTCCCGTTAGATTTACTTTTGGAGGCAAACTAAAATCCAGGGCAGCCAGATCCAATCCTGCATTAGCAGGATCCGCTGCAATATATTGGGTAGAAAATTCCTCACCGTAAAGAGTGTAATGTTCCAATGCAAAGGACGAATCATACTCGCCAACGCAAGTACTCAAAAGTTTTCCCTTATACCTGAATTGAATGGCGCAGGAAAGAATATCCGGATCAACAAAAGGCATGCAGCGGTGACCAATAATAAACATGCCTTGTTCAATTTCTTTACGGCTTGGCTTAAAACTAAAATATTTACCTGTAAATGCGCTGGCACGGGTAATGTACATTCCATTGGCTAAAGCAAAGACACTTTCGTCCGAGTCAAGGAATTCAACGCATTCTTCCTTTGTATTCTTAACACCGATTCTGTTAAGCATGACGCGGAATTCATCAATTGAGAAAGCATCTAGATATGTGCGCAAAAACTGTCGTACAACAAAGTCAGCTGGAATTTTCATAGTTTAAAAATAATATGAGAGCTAAAAAAAATCAAACTAAATGATTTTTTATTCTTATCATATTATAATTCCATTATGAAGAAATTTCTTTCGCTTTTAGCGGCAGCAATCTTTGCGCTGCCGTTTTTTGCTCAGTCCTCAACAGACAACACATTCCCATCCATCAATCTGATTCCAGATTCCCGCATAACAGACCAGATTGCATTTGGTCCAGAAACAATGGACGCAGACACTTTCATCAGAACAAGCTTTATTGCCAGTGGTGCAACAGACTCTTCAATCGATGAATCTATGACAAAACTTGAAAATCATTGGGATTTTTTCCAGAAAATTCAAAATCAGAAATCCATGGGCAAAAACGACATGCAGGAAACAATCCGACAGGTCCTTTTTTTTATCCATAACGATATTTTCCTTTCATATAACGCATTACAGACAAAAACCGATTTGCTTTTGCAGAAAGGAATCTTCAACTGCGTAAGCGCAACTGCAATATTCATGTACTTTATGAAAAGACTTGGCATTCCAGTCATCCCTGTAGAATGTCCAAATCATGCTTTTGCCACGGTTCAGATTGACGGCATTGAATTCGACGTTGAAACCACAAACCCCTACGGCTTTGCTCCAGGTACAAAAATTGAGCTTCAATCCAATAAACCTGGCCAGAAAGTATGGGTAAAAGTTCCTGCCAGCAATTACAAAAATCGAAAAAACGTAAATGACAAGCGTCTTCTTTCCATGATTTACATAAATCGAATCCATGTGCTTCAAACCAAGCATCAGGATATAGAAACAATTCCCCTTGCCATCAATCAGGCCAGGCTTCAAGGGGCTTTGAATTCAGATGGATCGCTTTTGGAAAACTCGCCATTAGCTGGCGAAAAGACCAGCGCCATTGCAGAAATCAGACGCTGCATTGCCAATGTGGTTGTAGATTACAGCGGCAAAAACCCGATTCTTCCGCATTATTTCATTCGTACTTTTACATTCTATCCCGAAATTCCCGATTGGTCAATAGAAAATCTGACATTTCGGCGCCATATTTACAAAATTATTACATTTTTTACGTAAACGGCGTGTAACCCACCTGATTGGGCCAGATGGTAAAGCTGATGTCCAGAATACCGGACTGATAGTCGCTCATCTGCAGGATCACATCGTTCATGCAGGCGATCTTGTATTCCAGATTTGTGCTGTCACCCAGGTTCACCTGGTAACGGGTACCATACCAGAGAATGATGT